>ENA-ORNT01002259-ORNT01002259.1-human-gut-metagenome-genome-assembly--contig:-NODE-2259-length-12000-cov-8.939640_pt1 | contig 12000 bp, 6 predicted proteins | sample MGYA00242120_ERZ509032 | MGnify/ENA primary metagenome ERZ509032 (study PRJEB26280, sample SAMEA2338729) | human gut metagenome | biome: human gut; feature: human-associated habitat; material: faeces...
CCTTCAGGGTAAACCCTATAAGAAGGATAATGTGATGAAATCATTCCTTGCTACCCCGGAGAATTGTGATGCCATCGCCCTACAGTATCAGGATTTGGAAGCCAAGATGAAGAATCTGGATCAGATTTCTGACACTCTTGATTCTTATTCTGAGGTATCCCGCATCCAGAAATGGATGCTTGTGGTCGCCTTTATTGTAGTCCTGTTTCAGCTCTTGGTCATCTACTATATATATAAGGTATATAGAAAGAAGCTGCAGAAGCAGAAAGCCGTGACTCGTGGATTCATAGAGAACAAGGAGGGCTGGACTGCAGAACTAACCCCGTTGGATGAGAGTGAGCGTTACTTTATGGATCGTTTCAAGAAGAAGATTCTTGAGAATATGAGCAATGCTGATATGAAGATGGATGATTTGGGAGCAGAGATGCAACTGAGCAAGGTGCAGCTCTATCGTAAGGTGAAGGCTATGACCGGCAAGACACCTGCCGAACTTCTGAAAGAAATGCGACTTAAGAAAGCTTATACCCTTTTACAGGAAACGGACATGACAATTTCTGAGGTTGCGGCAAAAGTTGGCTTCGCTTTACCAGGCTATTTCTCGTCATGCTTTAAGAAGCAGTTTGGGGTCCTCCCTACCGATTTCAGGAATGAACAATCTTCTAATGGAGAATAGTTTTTCTAACTCGTTTATAATAAGGGCTTTAAAATCTTTACGAAATATTCGAAAATCGTTTCATGTAACATAATTAATGTTGCTGGAACGATTTTTTCTATTTATATCCTACTCCTTTGCCTAATTTTGTGGCAGAAATCTAAAGGTAATAATTTTGAAACCTAAATATTTTTATTGTATGAACAATCTTTCAAGATTCCTAATGAGCTCTGCGCTCTGTGCTGTTTGCACCATTGCAAATGCACAACAGGTAAATGTAAGTGGTGTCGTAACAGACCCAATTACAGGAGAGACGATCATCGGTGCATCTGTCATGGTGAAAGGTTCGAAGACGGGAACTGTTACCGACTTCGATGGCAAGTTCCATGTAGAGTGTACTCCTGGTGAAACTCTTGTAATTTCTTATGTTGGTTATGAAACTCAAGAGGTGAAAGCTTCCGCCAATATGCAAGTTGCCTTAAGAGAAGCTGCCAATGACTTGAACGAGGTCGTTGTAACAGGCTATACCACCCAACGTAAGGCTGACTTGACGGGTGCAATCTCTGTGGTAAGCGTTGATGAGATAGCCAAACAGAACGAGAACAATCCTATCAAGGCTCTCCAAGGACGTGTTCCTGGTATGAACATCTCTGCTGATGGCTCACCATCTGGTACTGCTACCGTTCGCATCCGTGGTATTGGAACATTAAATAACAACGACCCTCTTTACATCGTCGATGGTATTCCAACTAAAGCTGGTATGCACGAACTCAATGGTAACGACATCGAGAGCATCCAGGTTTTGAAAGATGCTGCTTCTGCATCTATCTATGGTAGCCGTGCTGCCAATGGTGTTATCATCATCACTACCAAGAAAGGTAAGGAGGGAAAGATTAAGGTTGACTTCGATGGTTCTATCGCTGTTTCCACCTATGCACACAAGATGAAAGTCTTGAATGCTAAGGAATATGGACAGGTGATGTGGCAGGCATACGTCAATGACGGCATGGATCCTAACACCAATGGCCTTGGTTATCGTTATAATTGGGGATATGATTCGCAGGGCACTCCTGTACTCAATGGTATTTCCATGAAGAAATACTTGGATGACGCAGGCACCACTCCAGCTGCCGATACAGACTGGTTTGATGAAACCACTCGCACAGGTGTCATCCAACAATATAATGTTTCCGTAAGCAATGGTTCTGACAAGGGAAACAGTTTCTTCTCATTAGGCTATTACAAGAACCTCGGTATCATCAAGACTTCTGACTTCAATCGCTTCTCTGCTCGTATGAACACAGAGTATAAGCTCTTGAAGAACAAAATGCTGACCGTAGGCGAGCACTTTACCTTGAACCGCACTTCTGAGGTGCAAGCTCCAGGTGGTTTCCTTCAAAATGTGTTGCAGTTCAACCCTTCTCTTCCTATCTATACAGAGGATGGTAACTATGCAGGTCCTGTAGGCGGCTATCCTGACCGTTACAATCCTGTGGCAGTATTGGAGCGCAACAAGGACAACCGTTATACATACTGGCGTATGTTTGGCGATGCTTACTTGAACCTCAATCCTTTCAAAGGCTTCAACATTCGCACCACTTTCGGTCTTGATTATTCCCAAAAGCAACAGCGCTTTTTCACTTATCCAGTTACAGAAGGCAACGTTGCCAACAACAAAAATGGAGTTGAGGCAAAGCAGGAACATTGGACCAAGTGGATGTGGAATGCCGTTGCTACATATAATATGGAATTGGGCAAGAACCGTATCGACTTGATGGCTGGTATGGAGTTGAACCGACAAGACGACATCTACTTCTCTGGTTACAAGGAAGGCTTCTCTATCTTGAACCCTGACTATATGTGGCCAGATGCAGGTACTACCAATCCACAGGCATATGGCGGTGGCTCTGGTTACTCCCTCGTATCTTTCTTTGGCAAGGCTAACTACAACTATGCCGACAAGTACATGGCATCCTTCACTCTCCGTCGTGATGGTAGCTCTCGTTTCGGTAAGAACAACCGCTACGCTACCTTCCCGGCAGTTTCTGCAGGTTGGCGTATCAACCAAGAGAATTTCTTGAAGAAGGCTTCTTGGATTGACGACTTGAAACTTCGTGCATCTTGGGGACAGACAGGTAACCAGGAAATTGACAACCTCGCTCGTTATTCAATCTTTGTAAGTAACTATGGTGTCAATGAGAATGGTGGCCAGAGCTATGGTACTTCTTATGATATTGCAGGTACTAATGGTGGCAGCACATTGGCATCTGGCTTCAAGCGCAACCAAATCGGTAACGACAACATCAAGTGGGAAACCACTACACAGACCGACCTTGGTCTCGACTTTGCCTTCTTTGGCAATACCCTCTATGGTAACTTTGACTGGTACTTCAAGAAGACTAAGGACATCCTCGTCAACATGCCTGGTATTGCCGTGATGGGCGAAGGTAGTTCACAGTGGATTAATGCTGGTGAGATGGAGAACCGTGGTTTTGAGTTCAACATCGGTTATCGCAATCAGACACACTTTGGTTTGAAATATGACATCACTGCCAATATCTCTTCTTATCGCAACAAGATTACAGCATTGCCAACTACAGTAGCCGCTAACGGAACTTTCGGTGGTAACGGAGTGAAGAGCGTTATCGGTCATCCTATGGGGGCTCAGGTGGGCTATGTGGCAGATGGCATCTTCAAGAGCCAAGAGGAAATCGACAATCATGCCACACAGGAAGGTGCCGGCTTGGGACGCATCCGTTGGAAGGACTTGAATGGAGACAATAAGATTACTGAGGCTGACCAAGACTGGATTTACAATCCTGTACCAGACTTTACATACGGTTTCAATATCTACTTGGAATACAAGAACTTCGACTTAACTGCGTTCTTCCAAGGCGTCCAGGGTGTTGACATCATCTCAGACTTGAAGAAGGAAACTGATATTTGGGCAGGTCTTAATATCGGTTTCTTGAACAAGGGTAAGCGTTTGCTCGATGCTTGGAGTACAACAAATCCAAATAGCAACATCCCAGCCCTGTCTCTCTCAGACAACAACAACGAGAAGCGTGTATCTTCTTATTGGGTTGAGAACGGAAGCTACTTGAAGTTACGCACCATCCAGGTGGGCTACAATTTCCCAAAAGCTATCGCGTCCAAACTTGCCATGCAACGTTTGCGTATGTATTTGAGTGCACAGAATTTGTTCACCATCAAGAGTAGCAGTTTCACAGGTGTAGACCCAGAGAATCCAAACTATGGCTACCCTATTCCTCTCAACATCACATTCGGTCTTAACGTAACATTCTAAAAGAATCATCAAAATGAAAAAGATATTATATTCAGCCCTCATGGTACTTGCCCTCGCTGGTACGACAAGTTGCTCCGACTTCTTGGAGGAGCAGAAGCCTCAAGGCGTCTTGGACAACGACCAGGTGAAGGACCCAAGCAATGTGGATAACCTCGTTATCTCGGCTTATGCTATTTTCACCACTGCCGAAGATGTCAACTCTTCGTTCTCCATGTGGAACTTCGACGTGCGCAGCGACGATGCCTATAAAGGTGGCAACGGTACCAGCGATGGTGACGTGTTCCATCAGTTGGAGATTGAGCAGGGTGTGTTGACTACCAACTGGAACATCAATGATATGTGGGTGCGTCTCTATAACTGTATCTCTCGTGTCAACTCTGCCATCGCCCTGCTTGAGCAGACTGACGACAGCTACCAGTTGAAGGCACAACGCTTGGGCGAGATGAAGTTCCTTCGTGGTTACGCTCACTTCCTCTTGAAGCGTCTCTACAAGAACATTCCTTTCATCATGAATGCCAACCTTAGTCTGGAGGAGTACAACAAACTCTCCAACACTGAGTTCTCAAATGACGAGGGATGGCAACAGATTATTAACGACGTGAAGGCTGCCTATGATGTGCTTCCTGTCACCCAAAGCGACAAGGGACGCCCAACCAAGGCTGCTGCAGCTGCCTTCTTGACCAAGTTGTATCTCTACAAGGCTTATCGCCAGGATGACCCAACAAAGAATGAGGTGACAGGCATCAACAAAGACGACCTTAATAAGGTTATCGAATATAGCGACCCTTCTATCTACCTCGAAGGTGGTTTCGGCTTGGAAAGTGACTTCCACAACAACTTCCGTCCTGAGCCACAGTATGAGAATGGCAAGGAGAGCATCTGGGCAATGCAGTACTCTATGAACGATGGTACCAAGTATGGTAACTTGAACTGGAGCTATGGCCTGATTGTTCCAAACATCCCTGGTGTTACCGATGGTGGTTGCGACTTCTACAAGCCAAGTCAGAATTTGGTCAACGCCTTCCGTACAGATGCAGATGGTCATCCACTCTTCGACACCTTTAATAATAAGGACTACGACAAGAGTGAGGACTACGCTGATCCTCGTCTCTTCTTGACTGTGGGAATCCCTGGTTTACCATACGAGTTTAATAAGAACTTCATCATGGACGAGAGCTCTACATGGAGCCGTTCCAATGGTCTCTATGGTTATTATGTAACCTTGAAGCAAAATGTGGACCCAGAGAGTGGATACCTTATCAAGGGTTCTTGGTGGGGAACTTCCATGAACCGCATCGTCTTCCGCTATGCCGACGTAATGTTGGAGCGTGCTGAGGCTTATGCTAAATTGGGCGAGTCAAGCAAGGCTATCACCTTGGTCAACGACATCCGCAAACGTGCTAAGCAGAGCACTGGCATGATAGCCAACTATCCAAGCGACTACGGCGTGAAGTTCAACATTTCTACCTACGATGGTAACTACAGCGCAGACGAGGCTCTGAAGATTGTCAAGATGGAGCGTCGATTGGAGATGGGTATGGAGAGCGAGCGTTTCTTCGACCTCGTAAGATGGGGAGAAGCCGACACCGTACTCAACAAGTACTTCGCAGGCGAGAGTGACAACTGCTCCATCTATGGCGCAGCCCACTTCACCAAAAACAAGAATGAATATTTGCCAATACCTTACTCACAGGTGGCAGCATCAGAAGGACATTACACTCAGAACATAGGAGAATGGTAATATGAAAAAGATTTTGTTTATGCTCATGGCCATCTTGGCCCTCACTGCTTGCAGTGATGATAATGTTTCAGATTTGAATCTGAGCGGAGGCTGCTCCATCACGGAACTGACTCTCGACAATTACGATGGTACCATCGACAAGACTACTCGCACGATTACCGTGCGAGTGCCAGAGACCTACGACATCTCTCATATGAGTGTCACTAAGTTGAACCTCAGTGATGGTGCAAAGAGCAACGTCAATGTGAAAGACCTGCTCAACATGTCTGTCCCACAAGCTGTGCATGTTACCAACGGTGATGTATCTCTCGATTGGACTATCAAGGCTCAGAGAGACGAGGCAAAGATTACTTCTTTCAAGATTAACGACACTTACGTAGGTACCATCAATGAGGACAACAAGACCATCATGGTCTATGTTCCTGTCTCTTTGGATATCAAGAGTTTGACCCCATCCATCACTTACAGCGAGAATGCAACTATTTCTCCAGCCTCTGGTATCGTGACAGACTTTACCAATCCAGTGACCTACACCGTCAGCAACAATACGGCAAACAGCACTTACACCGTGACCGTACAGCAGATAGACAAGCCACAGGCTCTCTATGTGGGTCTTGCACAGAATATGTCCGAACTTAACCCAGAGGAACAGACCGCTTGCAAGTGGATGTTGGAGAATATTCCAAATTCTCTCTACGCTTCATTCACAGATCTCAAGAACGGAAGCATTGACTTGAGCGAGTGTAAGGTTATCTGGTGGCACTTCCACAAGGATGGCGGTGTAGACGGCAAGGAAGCTTTCGAGAAAGCTGCACCTGAGGCTTTGGAGGCTATTCCACAGTTGAAGGACTTCTATAAGAATGGTGGCTCATTCCTCTTCACACGCTATGCAACCAATATGCCTGGTGAGCTTGGTATAGCTAAGAATGGCGGTGTTCCTAACAACTGCTGGGGTCAGGTGGAAGCTGACGCAGAAACCTGTGGTGGTCCTTGGGACTTCAAGATAAAAGGTCATACTGATCATGCTCTCTACCAAAACTTAGTAAAGGGTGACGATGACAATTGCGTATATACTACAGACAAGGATTACCGTATCACCAACTCTACAGCACAATGGCATATTGGCTCAGACTGGGGTGGTTATGCAGACTACGCTGCTTGGAGAGAAGCTACAGGTGGTATCGACCTTGGTTATGGCGGTGATGGTGCAATCGTTGTTTGGGAGTTCCCTGCCGAAGGTACTTCTGGTAAGACACTTTGTATCGGTTCTGGTTGCTACGACTGGTATAGTGTAAACGAGAACTATACAGAGAAGTTCCACAAGAACATAGCCATCATGACGGCGAATGCTTTCAATTATCTTATGAATAAATAAAATTAAATCAAAATGAAAACAATGATAAGTTCTATCATATTGGCTTCATGCCTCACCTTGCCTCTCGCTTCATGTAGCGACGAAGATGCTGTATTAGAGCAGAAAGATTGGTCTACGACCTCTTACTTCAGTTCTACCGACGAGACTGCACAAGGCACTTATTACAAGCCTGCCGTAGGCTATGTAGGCGACCCAATGCCTTTCTACGATCCTGTGGCTGGTGACTTCAAGATAATGTACTTGCAGGACTTCCGTCCTAATCCAGCTGGCACTTACCACCCAATTTGGGCGGTAAGCACCAAGGATGCCGCAAACTATGAATCTCTCGGTGAATTGATTTCTTGTGGTACTCTTCAGGAGCAGGATGCGGCAATCGGAACTGGTTCTACCATCTACGATGAGAATAGTAAGCTCTATTATACTTTCTATACTGGCAACAAGTACAACCCAACAGCTTCTGATAATGGTCAAGCCATCATGTATGCCACTTCTTCTGATTTTAAGACTTGGACCAAGTGTAAGTCTTTCATCTTGAAAGGTGATGACTACGGCTATAGCAAGAATGACTTCCGTGATCCATTCCTCTTCAAAGGTGATGATGGCAAGTATCACATGTTGGTTGCTACTACCAAGAATGGCAAGGGCACTATTGCCGACTTCATCTCTGCCGACTTGAAGTCTTGGGAAGACAATGGTACATTCCAGAACATGATGTGGGATCGCTTCTATGAGTGCCCTGATGTCTTCAAAATGGGCAATTGGTGGTATCTCGTCTATAGCGACAAGAGTTCTTTCATGCGCAAGGTTCAGTACTTCAAGGGCAGAACACTCGACGAGTTGAAGGCTTGTACTGCCAACGACGCTGGTATTTGGCCTGATGACCATGAAGGCTTCTTGGATAGCCGTGGTTTCTATGCTGGCAAGACAGCAAGCGATGGTACCAACCGCTATATCTGGGGATGGTGTCCTACTCGCAAGGGTAAGGACAACACCGAAGTAGGTGCATCTCCTGCTGAACCAGAATGGGCTGGTAATCTTGTGGCTCATAAGTTGATTCAGCATGAGGATGGTACGCTGACCCTCGGTGAGGTGGAAGCTATCAGTAATAAATATAACAAGGAGTGTGAGGTTGAGGTCAAGGAACAAAATGGCATGACTGCTTCTGACGGCACTTATACCTTGTCGGGCGACAATGCTTACATGCTCATGAGTCGCCTCGGCTATCACAACAAGATTAGCTTCACAGTCACAACTTCCAACGAATGGGATAAGTTTGGTGTTTCATTGGTTCGTGGCACAAAGACTGATGCAGAAGGAAACGCAACCTTCGAGAAGTACTACACAATGGTAGTCAATCCTGAGAGCGATAGCCGTCGCAAGATTAACTTTGAGGAAGACGGTGACGGTGGCAAGGGCTTCATTGAAGGCATTGATGGATACAACTTCGCTCGTCCAAGTGACAACGTGTATAACATCACCATCTATACCGACAATAGCATCTGTGTGATGTATATCAACGATGCCGTTTGCTATACCAACCGCATCTATGGCACCCAGAAGAACTGCTGGAGTATCAACAGCTACGGTGGCAACATCACGGTTAGCAATTTGAAGATTAGCCAGTATTAATATCTTTATATATCACAGAGCCTGTGTAACGCGACAGGCATAGGCTCTGCTTTTACAAAATCAAACATATTAACATAAACTTTTTAAATTCATAAAAGCATGAAAAAGATTATTACTTTTAGTTTTGCTATAATGGCATCAGCCTCCATGTTTGCACAAACCCAGTTATGGGAGGGTGAAAACCAAGAAGTAGGTACCCAAGGTGGCTTCTGGGCTGATGGAAGCCCTACTGTTGTAGAGAACCCTGAAAAGGATGGAATCAACACCTCCGACAAATGCTTAAAATTCATAATGTCCAACGACAACAAGGTCATCAAGCTCCCATTCCGTGAGTGGATAACTCCAAGCATGGATGGTAGCAAACGTGTCTCTCTTATGATAAAGAAGCCTAAGAGTGAGAATGTTCAGATAGAATTATCAGACCCTACAAATGGAACTGAAGGGTACTGGCATAAAGTGGCAACCTGGTATGGTGGCGAAGGCAAATGGCAAAAAGTTGTTTTCGATTTCTCAACCAATGGAGATTTTGACTATCCAGGCATCATGACTATCACAGCACAAACAGGAGACGTTGAGGGAAAACAAGAAGTTTACATTGATAATGTCATGATAGAACCTGCAACTAAGGTTAATGGTCAATTGCTCTCAGGCATTGAGGATCACTCACTTTCTGGTAACATCAGCTTGTCTGGCGCATGGATGAAAGGTAGTTGTATCAATACCGAGGGTGATTGGACTAATGTAAACTACGACGACTTTGCAACATTGGCTGGCAAGCTCAATGCCGGCATTACTTCAATTGATATGCGTGGCACAACAACCAAGGATGTGGATGTCAACGCTATGCGTGGTGACCACTCAAATGTTCTTGTATTTGCTGATGAGGCATACGATGCAAACAACATAGTAGCCAATCACAATTGTGCTAATTTGGTTCTTACCAATGCGCAGGCTTTCGCTACTCCAGAAGACTTCAACGCGGCAAACGTATCTATCACTCGCCAAGTATATGCTGGCAACAACACCCTTTGCTTGCCTTTCTATGTTTCAATGGAAGATTTAGGTGCGCAAGCCATAGCCACTTATACAGGAAATGAAGTAAAGGATGGCAGCACCATCATCAATTTCGATAAGCAACCTCATGTTGATGCCAATGTACCTTTCATTGCTCAGTTTGATGAAGCAAATGCAAAAGAAACTCTTACTTTCAAAGATAAGGGCGTAGTCAATACTCCTGCAGAGATGGGCAATCCTTTCACTGGCACTTATACTCCAGGTTCTGCAACAGGCAAATACGGTTTGAATGCTAAAGGTTCATTCCAAAAGGGTGGTGACAATGCGAAGATTAATGCCTTCTCTGCTTACTTGACATTGACCGAGGCACAAGAGGCAAAGCCTATTCTCCTTGCTATTGGCACTGAGACCACTGGTATCAATGCTGCTACTATCGCAAATGGTAATGAGACTGTAAAGGTCTATAACCTTCAGGGTCGCTTGGTTGCTACAGCAAAGTCTTTGAACGACTTGCACCTTGCAAATGGTGTTTACATCGTTAATAACAAGAAAGTGATTGTTAAATAATTAGTTCAACTTAAAAAGTAGTTACAATATGAAAAAGGCAATTTATATAAAACCTATCATAGAGACTCATCGCATAGATTCACCAGTTATTATGGCTGGTTCAGGTCAAGGACAAAACAATATATCCATTGGTGTAGTAGAGGATCCTAACGATCTTTTCGACGGTACATTCCGTTCTAAACAAAACAAGAAGGGTTTGTGGGATGAAGATGAATAAATGAGTCTATAAAAGGGAGGTTTGCCACTTCAAACGTGGCAAACCTTTCCTTGTAAACTCAACGCTCTGTGCGGTTTGCTTGATGTCAAAACGCACAATAGGTAAATATAATTGGTGTCGTTACTGACGAGGTGAATGAGATTGTTTCAGGATAACTATATATAATTAAGGTGTAAAACAAGATTAGAAAATCTCATTTATGAAAAAGAAATTAGTTACAGCTCTCATTGCTCTCGGTTGCACCATGACCGTTCAGTCGCAAGAGGTGCAGTTCTTGAGCAATAATCATAGTCTCTATCGCATCAACAGCGACAATCAAAGCAAGAAGTATCTCTTGCTTCCTGTCCAGGAGAGTGCGGAGGTGAGCAATATTAAAGTTATAGGTAGCAGCAGGCAGTTGAAGACCCTCAACGTGCGCTTGGCAAACAATCACATCGACTATTATGTGCCACTCTGCTTGCAGGAGTTTGTTGGCGAGAAAGGCTTGATGCTCGATGTGCATGTCAACGGCACTTATCGTACTGACGGAGGTATATCGACTTTCTCATGTTGGAAGAATATGAGTTTCTCCGATACCTTCGACATGCAGAATCGTGAGCAGTATCGCCCGGTCTATCACCATACTCCAGCATACGGTTGGATGAACGACCCTAACGGTATGTTCTATAAGGATGGTGTGTGGAATCTCTATTTCCAACACAACCCATACGGCTCGCAGTGGGAGAATATGACCTGGGGACATTCTACTTCTACCGACCTCGTACACTGGAAGTATGAGGGAGATGCCGTGGAGTCAGATGCTTTGGGCACTGTGTTCAGCGGCTCGGCTGTGGTAGATAAGGACAACACCGCAGGATTTGGCAAAGGTGCAGTGATAGCTCTTTATACTTCGGCAGGTGAGAACCAGACACAGAGCATGGCTTACAGCACAGATAATGGCAAGACCTTTACAAAATATGAAGGAAATCCTATTATCACCAGCAATGTGCCAGACTTCCGTGACCCACACATGTTCTGGAACGAGGACATCAAGAAATGGAATATGATTCTGGCTGCCGGTCAGCACATGGAAATCTATACTTCTGATAACTTGAAGGATTGGAAACTTGAAAGCTCTTTTGGTGCAGAATATGGCAACCATGGTGGTGTTTGGGAGTGTCCTGACTTGATGAAGTTGAAGGTTCGTGGCACAGACAAGGAAAAGTGGATGCTCATCTGCAACATCAATCCTGGTGGTCCATTCGGCGGTTCTGCTACCCAGTATTTCGTAGGTGATTTCGATGGACACAAGTTTACTTGCGACAGCAAGCCTGAGGTAACCAAGTGGATGGATTACGGAAAGGATCATTACGCTACAGTTACTTTTGATAACGCACCAGAAGGTCGCCACGTGGCTATCGCCTGGATGAGCAACTGGCAGTATGCCAACCAGGTTCCTACCCTGCAGTACCGTTCAGGCAACTCTATTCCTCGCGACTTAGGTCTCTTCGAGTATAAG
>ENA-ORNT01002260-ORNT01002260.1-human-gut-metagenome-genome-assembly--contig:-NODE-2260-length-11999-cov-5.196584_pt1 | contig 11999 bp, 10 predicted proteins | sample MGYA00242120_ERZ509032 | MGnify/ENA primary metagenome ERZ509032 (study PRJEB26280, sample SAMEA2338729) | human gut metagenome | biome: human gut; feature: human-associated habitat; material: faeces...
GAAGTTGATTGGACATCTATTTCAGGTTGCTTCAACAAGCATCTAAATCTATGTCCATCTCCCTCTTTTATGTTCCAAACATGCACGTTGCGATTGTATAAAAATACAATTCTGCATCAAACCTTTAATCATTCAATACTTTCTATGTCAACGCCATCGAATTTGGTCATGAAGTTTATTATGTTGTCTTGGTATTTGTTGCGCTTGACAGTAAGCTCCATTGATACGGAATATTTTGTTGCCACGGGAGACGATATGTCCTTCATCTCGTAAGACTCAATCTCAACGCCATCGTTACGTAGCCTGTCAAGGATATCCTTTATCTTATCCCTGTTGCCGGTGCTTATCGTGACGGAGATGTTGCGTGAGCCGATGCGGTGAAGAATGAAATAGATTGTCTCAAGACAGATTAGTACAAGCAGAGTAGAGGTGACGGCAAGCATATACATACCAGAGCCGCTGGCAAGACCAATGGCAGACGTAGCCCATAGGCCGGCAGCGGTAGTGAGTCCCTTAATTACGTGTTTCTGGAAAATTATCGTTCCGGCACCAATGAATCCGATGCCGCTGACCACCTGTGCCGCCACTCGCGCAGGGTCGAGGGTTATCGATTCTCCCAGCACGGAGTCGAAGCCGTATTGCGACACTATCATGAACAGCGCACTGCCCATAGCGACAAGGAAATGCGTACGCAGTCCAGCCTCCTTTGCACGGTATTCACGTTCAAAACCAATCACACCGCCAAGGATGGCAGCGGTGAAAACACGGAATATAAACTCGTATGTCATAATTATTCAAACATCTTTTCCCATTGCTTGAACCTTGCCAGTCCTTCCTCTCCGAACTTGGCAATGCTTTTCTCCGCTTTCTCTACAGACTTCTCTCTGTCGAGGTGGGTCTTTGAAAAGAACTTGTCGGCATAGCATATCACCTGTTCTTCAAGCGTCTCCGGCAGGAAATCCTGATGGGGTAGAGGCAGGTTCTGGCTCACAATCTCGTTGAGCGACAGTCCGGCGCCAGTATGCCGTTCACAGACCCGTGCATGGCGTGGCAGTCCTTCCTGTCTGAGCATTTCAGCTCCGAGGATGCCATGGCAGATATACGGTTCCGTGCCAAAGCATTTTATGCCAGGTGCATCCGTCTTGATAATACCGATGTCGTGGAGCATTGCAGCCTCTTCGATGAACTCTCTGTCGAGGTTCAGCTCCGGATGTAACGAAACAATCTGCAGCGCCTTGCGCGCTACAGATTGGCTATGGATAATGAGGATGGTGCGAAGATCACCATCCTCACTATAATATTTGTCAATGATTTTTTTCCAATCAGTCATGATCTCTTTCTATATATCCGATCACATCGCCACGGTTGATCTTGGAACCCTGCTTTGATGCAATCTCAACAAGCTTGCCTCCGAGGCATGCTGGTACGGCAACAAACTGTCCCCATGTAGCCTGAACGTAGCAGAATGTCTCGCCTTCCTTGTATTGCTGTCCGATGTACGGCTCCAATACCGGCATACACTCGCCTTCGCCCTGGAACTCGAAGAATACCTGTCCCTTAACCGGCGACTTGATAGCGTCAGCCTTTGCGTGCTTGAAAGCAGCAGCCTCCTCTGGAGTCATCTTGCTTCCCATCTGAGCGTCCTTAGCCTTCTGCAGGTCAGCGAGCATACGCTTCTTTGCCATACCGCTCTTGAAGTCGCGATACTGCTCTGGGTGCATAGCCAGCTCGAACAGTTCCTCGTCGTCCTGTCCGTATTCCCATCCGTTCTCGTCCATTTCCTTCTTGAAGCCTTCGAGGGCGTTAGGGATAAGAGTGTGAGGGTCGGCGTCGGTGAATTCCTTGCCCTGCTTCTTTGCGAGTTCAACAATCTCGTCGTCGAGTTTTCCTGGCAGCTTACCGCTCTTGCCGAGAATCATACCCCACATGGCATCGTCCATCATCACGAAGCGTCCCTTGCCCTGAGCCATTGTCAGAAGGTTCATCAGTGCGATGTTCTTGACATACTGAGAGAAAGGAGTTACCAATGGTGGGAATCCTACGCGTGGCCATACGTATGCCACTTCGTCGAACAGTTTCACGAGCATCTCGTCGGTAGAATACTCAGCCTTTCCTTTCGAGCGGAGGATAGAGTTGATAGAACGGTGGATACCAGCGAGGTCAGCCATCATACTGCCCATCATACCTCCTGGCAGTCCGCAGCCGAGGAGCAGAGAACTCATGATCTTGTTTCCAGGGTTGATGAAGCATCCGAGCCAGTCGTCGATGAACTCCTGGGTCAGGCGGCGAGCCTCCATATAGGCATTCATGTCGATTTCCGGCACATCGAATCCTTCGTTCTTCAACATGCTCTGTACAGAGATGATGTCTGGATGAACCTTACCCCATGACAGAGGTTCGATAGCAGTATCGATAACGTCTGCACCATTGTTGCAAACCTCAAGGATAGAAGCCATAGACAGACCAGGTCCGGAGTGTCCGTGATACTGTATGATGATTTCCGGATGGTTTGTCTTTATCAGTTTCGTCAGTTTTCCGAGCATAGCAGGCTGTCCGATACCCGCCATATCCTTCAAGCAGATTTCTGTAGCTCCGGCAGCGATAAGCTTGTCGGCGATGTCAGAATAGTATTCTGCAGTGTGGATAGGAGAAGTAGTGATACAGAGAGTAGCCTGTGGAGTCATGCCAGCCTCCAGAGCCCATTTGATACTTGGTATGATGTTTCTGACGTCGTTAAGACCGCAGAAGATACGTGTGATGTCAACGCCTTGTGCATGTTTTACTTTATACTGCAGGGCTCTAACATCGTCAGGAACAGGATACATGCGGAGAGCATTTAGTCCGCGGTCGAGCATGTGTGTCTTTATACCAACTTCGTTGAACGGCTTACAGAAAGCTCTCACTGCCGCATTTGGATTTTCGCCGGCAAGCAGGTTCACCTGCTCAAAAGCTCCACCGTTGGTTTCCACACGGGCAAAGCAACCCATCTTGATGATAACCGGAGCGATGCGCTCTAACTGATCCTTGCGTGGCTGGAACTTGCCTGAAGACTGCCACATGTCTCTGTAAACGAGACTGAATTGGATTTTCTTTTTCATTTTCACGTTAGATTTAAAGCGTAGCAACTAAAAGGGGGACATTCAAAATGACAGCATTCTAATCCCACCGAAAAGTCTGCTGCGTGTGTTATTTTTTTGCAAATGTAGTGTTTTTTGCGGAATAAACTAAATTATATGAAAAAAAACTGCTTTATGGCAAATAATAAGGTAAAAATATCCAATCTTTGAGGTTCGTTTGATGGATTATGGCAAATCAACTTGGCAATTTTAATTTTTTATTTTATCTTTGCATAAGATAAGCTGCACCTCAGCATAACAATCAAGCAAGCTTGTTGTTCTGCATTCGGTTTGCATTATCTTTGCCCTCGTAAAATAATGTTATAAAAAATGAGTATAAGGAAAATGTTGCCGGTGGCGCTTGCCATCGCATTGTTTGTAACAGCCTGTAGCGGTGACAAGAAAGAGAAGAATGACGGGAATATCGAAACGGTAAAAGACGTCAGGCTTCCAGGTGATTCCACGTTCTATGGTCTGGCATGTGATGGATGCACCGACTCTGTGCTTGTTGTGCTGCCGTCTGATGACAGCGACCCTGTCACGTTCAGTATCATAGAGGCAATGCGCTATCGCAAGGTCTTCGGCAAGCCGAAGATTGGCGACATGATGGCAGTTGTTGTCAACAAGGACAATAAGCGCAAGGCGGATCTCGTGATAGACCTTGAGGAGCTGAAAGGAACGTGGGTGTATCAGGTGATGCCGACGGTGCGCAAGCATGCTCCTATGGGCGGTCCGCATGCGATGCCTAAGGCAGACCCGGAGGTTGACTCCATGATGCAGTCCCTTATGGTGCCTCGCGAGCAGGGGTTCAAGATAAAGAAGCAGTTCACTATGGAGCCTGTAGGCTTGCATTTCGAAAAGACCGATCTGTCGGGAGAGAGTCCTGTGGAGTATCCTCAGGTTAAGTTCTATAAGGAGTGGAATATCCTCAACGGAAGGCTTGTCCTTACCGAGGGTACGGTGGAGTTCGGCAACAAGAAACGTCGTAAGGCACGTCCGCAGCGCGATACAGTAGACATAGTACTGATGATGAAAGACAGTTTGCAGCTGCGTTTCAAGGATGGTATAAAGGCGTACTACAGAAAATAATTAATTATTCGATAACCCATTCTGTGATATTTTTCTTGTCCTTGTCAAGGCTGAAGTTAATACCTACCATTGTCACAGGCCTACCGTCAAGTTTAAAACAATCTGCATACCCACGGCTTTTTATCTGTTCTACTGCTTCTTTTGCGGAGCCGTTGAATTTGAGTTCCAATATGTATATTCGTCTTTGGGTGTATATAGTAATGTCTATGCGTCCTTTATGGGTGTGTTGTTCCACCTCCATACGGTAATTGGTAAGGATTGCAAAGATTACGTACATCATTTGTTGGTAATGTCCCTCGTAATCAGTGTCGTTGCAATATGGCACGGAGTCAAGAAATGTCTGTAGTAGAGCCAATGCTCCGTCCATATCATTACGGTTGATGAGTGCAGACATCTTTGCTATAGTAGTGTTTCCTTTTGCTGTCTTTTCGGCAAGGTAATGAGGCAGCAGATTGCGGTATAGTCCTATGCGGATTTCATTGTTTGGTATGCCCAGGGTGTATAGCTCAGTGTCAGGGTCATAGCCTTTGATTGTAAAATATCCGCTTTGATACAGTAGAGGTATAATGGTTGTCATGGTTTCTGTGGCAGCATCGAAGTCAGCTTTGTCAGCTTCTATTTCAACTCCGATATCAGCAGGTAGCACATCAAATTTCTTCATCATTTCTATAAGGTATGTCGGTGTGCCCGAACTGAACCAATAGTCGTTTATTTTCCCATCCGCAAAACAGTTGAGCAGGCTGAAAGGATTGAACACGTCGGGACCTGGCCACGTGAAATGGTAGCCGTCGTAGTTGTTCTTGAGTCTGTCGATAGCCTGCTCACGGGTGAGCGACAGTCTTTCGGCAAATACATCAATGTCTTCGCTCATCATTGTCAGTAGTTCATCCTTTGTGATACCGCATATCCCGGAATATGGTTCATCCATACTGATGTTCTTGATGTTGTTCAGTTCGCTGAATATACTTAGCTGCGAAAACTTTGTTATGCCTGTGAGGAACACGAAGCGGAGGTATGGTTCGCTGAGTTTCAGCGGACTGAAGAAGTTGCGTATTATCTGGCGCAACTCTCTGAGGTGTCCATCTTGGTGTAATACATCAAGGAGTGGAGCATCATATTCGTCTATAAGTACGACAACCTGTTTGCCTGTCTGTTGAAATACATTCAGTATAAGATTCTTGAGTCTTATGTTAGGGTCAATAGAGTCGGAACTTATGCCGAACACTTTTTCTTTCTCCTCCAGTATGCTTATCAGATAGCGGTTGAGCTGTTCCTTCTCCATGTGTTTGCCGCCGCTCATGTCAAGATGCAGAACAGGATATGACTCCCATTCTTTTTCAAGTCTTTCTATGGCGAGTCCTTTGAACAGATCCTTTTTCCCCTCGAAATAGCTTTGTAATGTAGAGACAAGCAATGATTTTCCGAATCGTCTTGGGCGACTCAGAAAGAAGAACTTGCCACTTGTATGCGTCATGTTGTATATATATTCTGTCTTGTCTATATACAGCTTGTCCTCTTTGCGTATACTTTCAAATGTCTGTATTCCTATAGGATAAAGTTTTATTGCCATACTCTAAATGTTTTTGCAAAGATAGTGCAAATTGAGAGCAATGCAAAACGAAAGTCGCAAGACTTTTATTTTGTATTGCCGAGATGCCGCCTATCTTATGCAAAGATAGTGCAAAAATCCGATTAAGCGAGTAGAATGATAATTTATTATCATTTTCGAGCGTGAGGATTTTATTAAAATTGAAAACAATAGCGGCAATGACGGACGATATTTGGTAGATAAACAATACCAAGGATTCGTCCATCATTGCCGCTATTATATATATAAAGGTGTATCTTATTCCATTTTCAGATACCGTCAGCGGACCGGATTACAGCTGAGCCAACTCCACCACCTTGTCTACGGCAGCAGAGAGACCGTCAGTGTTCTTTCCGCCGGCAGTAGCGAAGTGTGGCTGACCGCCACCGCCACCCTGAATCAGTTTGGCAGCCTCGCGTATCACCTTACCTGCGTTGAAGCCGTGGTCGCTGACGAGGTCATCGGTAGCCATCACGGTGAGCAACGGCTTGTCCTGATGCTTGCTTCCGATAACGCAGAGCATATTCTCCGGCAGTGCTGCACGAAGCTTGAAAGCAAGGTCCTTGGCAGCCTCCGGCGACATAGGCAATACGGTGGTGATAACCTTCACACCGTTCACCTCATGTGCCTGTCCCAACAGACGCTCCTTCGTACGCTCCACAGCTTCAGCCTGGAACTTCTCGATGTCCTTCTTCATCGCATCGTGCTCCTCTATATATTTGCCGATAACGGTCTGCAGATCCTTAGCGTTGTGGAAGAGAGCCTTGATGGCCTTCATTCCGTCTTCCAGATCATACATCATCTGTTCGCACTCAGCGCCGGTCTTTGCCTCGATACGGCGTATTCCGGCAGCCACGCTGCTCTCGGAGATAATCTTTATCATACCGATGCGGCCGGTGCTCTTGGCATGGATACCACCACAGAACTCAACGCTCGGACCAAACTGTACCACGCGCACCTTGTCGCCGTATTTCTCGCCGAACAAAGCAATAGCGCCCAGCTGCTTAGCCTCTTCGATAGGCACGTTTCTGTGGTCCTGCATAGGGATATCCTGACGAATCATATCGTTGACCATGCGTTCCACCTGACGCATCTCCTCGTCAGTCACCTTCTGGAAGTGAGAGAAGTCGAAGCGCAGCGTGTCGGCAGAAACGTATGAACCCTTCTGTTCCACGTGGTCGCCAAGCACCTGTTTCAGAGCGTAGTCAATCAAGTGTGTGGCAGTGTGGTTGGCTGCGCTTGCATCACGCTTGTCGGTATCAACGCAAGCCATGAAGTCAGCCTCAATATTCTTCGGCAGAGCCTTGACGATATGTATAGACTGGTTGTTCTCGCGCTTGGTATCGGTGATGTTTATCGTTTCGTCTTCGTTTACGAGTACGCCGGTATCACCCACCTGGCCTCCCATCTCTCCATAGAACGGAGTGCTGTCGAGAACAAGCTCATAGTAAGAGTTCTTCTTCTGTGTCACCTTGCGGTAGCGCAGTATATGACATTCATATTCCGTGTAGTCGTAGCCCACAAACTGCTGCTCGCCAGGGCGAACCTCAATCCAGTCGCCGTTCTCCACAGCCGCAGCATTGCGTGCACGCTCCTTTTGCTTCTGCATCTCGGTCTCGAACTGCTTTTCGTCAACGCTTATTCCGCTCTCGCGACAGATAAGCTCTGTAAGGTCGAGAGGGAATCCGTATGTGTCAAACAAACGGAATGCCTGGGTGCCGTCGAGTACTGTCTTGCCCTCAGCCTTAACAGCTTCGATGGCGGTGTTCAGCATGTTGATACCGTTGGATAGAGTGCGCAGGAAAGACTCCTCCTCCTCTTTCATCACCTTAGTTATAAGCTCGCGCTGTGCAGACAGCTCAGGGAATGCGCCTCCCATCTCATGTACCAGCACAGGGATGAGCTTGAACAGGAAAGCCTCTTTCTGTCCGAGGAATGTATAGGCATAGCGTACGGCACGGCGGAGTATTCGGCGTATGACGTATCCTGCCTTGGCGTTGCTTGGCAGCTGTCCGTCAGCGATAGAGAATGAAACGGCGCGCAGATGGTCAGCCACAACGCGCATCGCCACGTCCACATCCTCGTTCTCGCCGTATTTCAGTCCGGAGAGATTACAAATCTCCTTGATGATAGGCTGGAAGATGTCGGTGTCGTAGTTGGAGTGTTTGCCCTGCAGGGTGCGCACGAGACGTTCGAATCCCATACCGGTATCGATAACGTGCATTGGCAATGGTTCAAGCGAGCCGTCAGCCTTGCGGTTAAACTGCATGAACACGATGTTCCATATCTCTATAACCTGTGGGTCATCCTTGTTTACGAGTTCGCGTCCCGGCACCTTTGCCTTCTCTTCCTCTGTACGGGAGTCGATATGAATCTCCGAACAAGGGCCGCAAGGTCCTGTATCTCCCATTTCCCAGAAGTTGTCGTGTTTGTTGCCGTTTATGATATGGTCTGCCGGTACGTGTTTAAGCCAGAACTTGGCAGCCTCTTCGTCGCGTTCCAGACCCTCTTCCTTCGAGCCTTCGAAAACCGTCACGTAGAGGTCTTTCGGATCGATGTGCAAAACGTCAACGAGGTATTCCCAGGCGTAGTCTATGGCACCCTCCTTGAAGTAGTCGCCGAAGCTCCAGTTGCCGAGCATCTCAAACATGGTGTGGTGGTAAGTGTCGTGTCCCACCTCCTCCAGGTCGTTGTGCTTACCGCTCACGCGCAGACATTTCTGAGTGTCCGCACGTCGGCGAGGCTCCGGTTCGCGTGTGCCAAGGATAATGTCCTTCCACTGGTTCATACCTGCGTTCGTGAACATCAGCGTAGGGTCGTCTTTTATGACCATTGGAGCTGACGGCACGATAGCGTGTCCTTTCGACTCGAAGAATTTCTTGAAAGAGTCGCGGATTTCATTTGCTGTCATCATTGTTCTTTGTATTTTAATTTTGTTTTCTTCCGAATTTATTGCTTTCGCAACAGATAAGTGTATAAAAGATACATTATCTATAAAATTAGGTGGCAAAATTAAGAAAAATATGATAAACAGCCAAAAATATTTCAAAGTGTTGTGCTTTTTATGTCCTTATAGCGTTTATAAATCAATGCTATATGGTGAATTATCAAGTTTTAGGATTATTAATTGTGTGTGTTTAAAATAAAAACACTATCTTTGCAAGACCTAATAAACCCTATTGTTATGGCATTGAATACGGAAAAGAACCTGAAACTATACTACTCCATAAAGGAAGTGGCACAGATGCTCAACGTATCCGAGAGCATGTTGCGCTTCTGGGAGAAGGAAGTACCGATGATAAAGCCTAAGACCACAGGCAATAATATCCGCCAGTATACCGAGGATGACATCGCCAACATAAAGATGGTGTACAATCTGGTAAAGGTGCGTGGCTTCAAGCTCGCTGCGGCACGCAAGATGCTGAAGGAGAACAAGAGTGCCGTTAGCAGCAATACCAAGGCGATGGAGTTGCTTATCAGTCTGCGCGATGAGTTGCAGAAGATGAAGAAGCAGTTCGATTATCTTACTTAGACGTAGGGCGCATTAATGTATTCCGGTGGATTATAGAAAGAAAAAGTGAGAAGAAGCAAGATACTGAATGTTGCGGTGAAGCTCCTGCTGCCTGTCATCTTGGGCGGCGTGATACTGTATTGGATGTACCGCGACTTTGACTTTAAGAGGATAGAGCGTGTGATGCTCTATGATATGGATTGGACATGGATGATTCTCTCCCTGCCTTTCGGCATTACGGCACAGCTGTTCCGGGGCATCAGATGGCGGCAGACGCTTGAACCGGTAGGGGAGAGGCCCCGTCTCTCCACATGCGTCAACTCCATATTCCTGTCCTACGCCGCCAGTCTGGTGGTTCCGAGGATAGGAGAGTTTACGCGCTGCGGTGTTCTCCACCGTTGCGACGGGGTCTCGTTTGCAAAGGCTCTTGGCACAGTAGTCACGGAGCGGGCTATAGACACGCTGCTGGTGATGATAGTCACTGCGCTCACGCTGTTGGCGCAGATGAAGATCTTCGGCAACTTCTTCCTCAGCACGGGCACAAGTCTCGACTCCGTCCTCAGCAAGTTCTCCGCCACAGGCTATATCGTCACGGCAATCTGTATCGTGGCAGTGCTTCTGCTGTTGCATTTCCTGCTGCGCCGCCTTTCGTTCTACGATAAGGTGAAGACCACTCTGAGTGGGATATGGCAGGGAATGACATCGCTGAAGAGCGTTAAGAACATTCCGCTTTTCATCCTTCTCACCCTTGGTATATGGGGAAGCTACTTCCTGCATTACTATCTCACGTTCTTCTGTTTCGACTTCACGTCGCAACTTGGACTGATGTGTGGGCTTGCCACATTCGTTGTCGGCAGCATAGCAGTCATCGTGCCCACGCCGAACGGTGCCGGACCATGGCATTTTGCTGTAAAGACAATGCTTCTGCTCTATGGAGCCACGCTGGCGGGCGGCACTACCATTACGGCAGACGAGGCGTTGTCGTTCGTGCTGATAGTGCATACCATTCAGACCATGCTCGTCATACTCCTTGGCGTTGCGGCATGGATAGCAATAGGAATAACAAAGAAAAAACCATTACGGATTTAAAAATTTCAATACTATGAGTGAAATCAGAAACCTTAAACCAGAGTCTCTCTGGAGAAATTTCGATGAGCTGACACAGGTGCCACGCCCATCAGGTCATTTGGAGAAAGTGCAGGCATTCCTGCTCGAGTTTGCAAAGCGTGTAGGCGTTGAGGCTTTCATGGACGAAGCAGGAAACGTCATCATGCGCAAGCCTGCCACACCAGGTTTGGAAAACCGCAAGACGGCTATCCTTCAGGCACACATGGACATGGTGCCACAGAAAGACCCTAAAGTAGAACACAACTTCGAGACCGACCCTATCCAGACATGGATCGACGGCGAGTGGGTGAAGGCAAAGGGCACAACCCTCGGTGCTGACGACGGTATCGGCGTGGCTGCCATCATGGCTGTCATGGAAGACAAGGGCAATCTGAAGCATGGTCCGCTGGAGGCTCTCATCACAACAGACGAGGAGACCCACATGGTAGGTGCAAACGGCTTGAAGCCAGGTGTCCTTAACGGAGAGATTCTTCTCAACCTCGACACAGAGGATGAGGGACAGTTGATTATCGGTAGCGCCGGTGGTGTAGACATCACTGCTACGCTCGACTATAAAGAAGTGGAGACCGACAAGGAAGACATCGCCATGGCAGTGACCATCAAGGGACTTAAGGGCGGTCATTCCGGTTTGGAAATTGGTCTTGGCAGAGGTAACGCCAACAAGATGCTTGTGCGTATTGTTCGCGAGGCAATCAGCGACGATGATGCCCGTCTTGCATCATGGCACGGCGGCAACATGCGCAATGCCATTCCGTTTGAGGCAACAGCCGTTCTCACCATGCCAAAGGAGAACAAGGAAGACTTCGTAGCTCTTGTAGAAGACTACAAGGAGGACTTCATCAGAGAGTTCAAGGGTGTAGAGGATAGTATAGAGGTTCTCGTTGATGAGGTAGAGCTGCCAGCAATGCAGGTTCCGCAGGAAATCCAGGACAACCTTGTTGACGCCATCTATGCAGCCCACAACGGCGTATGGCGCTATATCCCTTCAATGCCAAGCATCGTGGAGACATCTTCAAACTTAGCCATTGTGAACATCGAGGGCGGCAAGGCAGAATGTCTGATTCTTGCCCGCAGCTCAAGCGAGAGCGTGATGGCAGAACTTGGCACTTCTCTTTCAAGCTGTTTCAGCATGGCAGGCATGAAGGTAGAGTTCAGCGGAGAGTATGGTGGTTGGGATCCAAACCCAGACAGTGAGCTTATCAAGGAGATGCGTCGCATCTACAACGAGCTGTTCGGCAACGAGCCTACCGTAGAGGTTGTGCATGCAGGTCTTGAGTGCAGTGTCATCCTGAGCAAATACCCAGGTCTCGACATCTGTTCGTTCGGTCCTACCCTGCGTTCACCTCACACTGCCAACGAGCGTTGTCTATGGGCAACCGTTCCTAAGTTCTGGGACTTGCTCGTAAAGACACTCGAAGAGATACCGGCAAAGTAATCTTTAGTTTATAATATTTAGTGATAGGGAGGAAGCTACATCGTTTCCTTCCTATTTTTGTTTGACTAGCATGTGTATTGTCTAATGGGTGCAAGTCCCTAACGAGCCCTAGTAGTGGGAATCGTCTAGCCA
>ENA-ORNT01002261-ORNT01002261.1-human-gut-metagenome-genome-assembly--contig:-NODE-2261-length-11997-cov-2.604338_pt1 | contig 11997 bp, 10 predicted proteins | sample MGYA00242120_ERZ509032 | MGnify/ENA primary metagenome ERZ509032 (study PRJEB26280, sample SAMEA2338729) | human gut metagenome | biome: human gut; feature: human-associated habitat; material: faeces...
GGATGGGCACCAGAGCCAGCTTGCGGCCTGCCAGCACCTTGGTCTTTGCCATGGTAATGGGGGTCTCGATCTCCACCTCTTCCAGCGGCAGATCGCGGGTAGCCTCGTAGCACAGCAGCGTTGCGATCTCGCCAACGAGGTCACGGAACTCCTTGGTGCCGGTCTGTTTGTTGCGCAGCAGGCTGATCTTGTGCTGCAGCAGCGGATGTTCAACGATCATCGGGGTCATAAAAACACGCTCCTTAATTTATATAGAACATTCTATCGGGTACTGATCTGTGGCCTTGCCCGCCCGGTGGGCGCACAAATAGCTTTTTTTCACAGAGAAGCTTGCAGCGCAAGCTTCTCTGTGAAATTACAAAAATTTCAATCAGCGGTTTTCCAGTGCGGTCAGCTTGTCGATGCGGCGCTGATGGCGGCCGCCCTCAAACTCGGTGTTCAGGAAGATGTCCACCAGCTGGCAGGCAAGGCCTGCACCCACTACACGGCCGCCCATGCACAGGGCGTTGGCGTCGTTGTGGCGGCGGGTATACTCGCAGCTGAAGCTGTCGGAGCAGCAGCAGGCGCGGATGCCCTTGATCTTGTTGGCTGCCATGCTGATGCCCACACCGGTGCCGCAGAACAGCAGTGCCTTCTCGCACTGGCCGCTCACCACTGCGTCACAGGCGGGCACAGCCATATCGGGGTAGTCCACGCTGTCGGTGCTGTGGGTGCCAAAGTCGATATACTCCAGACCAAGCTCCTCCAGATGTGCCTTGACAGCCTCTTTCAGTTCAAATCCGCCGTGGTCGGCGGCAAGTGCGATGGGTTTTGCCATTGGTATCAATCCTTTCCCTTTGTTGCTCACTTTTTTGCTTCTTCGGTCTTGGATGCTTCCGCCTCTGCAGCCAGACGCTCGGCGCGCTCGCGCTCGGCCTGGCTCAGGCGGTGATAATCCGGCAGCAGAGCCTCGGGCAGCACGGTCTCCCCGTGCCGGGCCATCTGCTTTGCCACCAGTGCCACGGCGGCGGCACGGCCTCCCCGCAAAGCGGGCGGCACGGCCAGCACACCGGGAATTTCGCCGTACTTATTATAGCACAGAGCAGCCCCATCACCAACAAAAAACAGGGGCTTTTTGCAATTTTCTACAAATTGGGCCAGGTCAGCCACGGCACGGGCATCATCGTCCATCAGCCGCTCATGGGTCGCCAGGTCAAAGGCGGCGCTGTACACCTGGGCACGGCGGGCATCCAGCGCACAGAGCACAGTGCCCTCACCGGTGTGAGCAGCCGCCAGTGCTTCCAGGGTCGAGACCGGCGCGCAGAGCGTCTCCCGAGGGAACGCCAGCCCTTTGACGGCGGCCAGACCAATGCGCAGCCCGGTAAAGCTGCCGGGGCCTGCATTGACGCCGTAGACGTCGATATCAGCGCAGGTCAGATGGCAGAATTTGAGACAGTTGTCGATCAGAGGCAGGATCGTCTCGCTGTGGGTCATGCCCGCGTCGAGATAGCACTCGTACAGCAGGCGGTCATCCTGCAGCAGGGCCACCCCCGCGGTCTTGCCCGCGGTATCCACGGCCAGAATGTTCATAGCATTACCCCCTCTATGGTGATGCGGCGGGTGTTCTCATCCACTCGCTGGATGTCCACCCGGATGGGGTTTTCCAGGGCCAGCAGATCCGCGAAATTTTCGCTCCACTCAGCCGCCACGATGGCCCCCTGATCCAGATAATCGTAAAAGCCTGCCGCGCACAGATCGTTCTCGGTGGAGATGCGGTACAGGTCAAAGTGGGCCAGCGGGCGCGGCCCACGGTAGTAGTTCACAATGGCAAAAGTCGGGCTGCTGACCGGGTCGGTGCAGCCAAGGCCCTCGGCCAGGCCCTCGGTGAACGCGGTCTTGCCCGCACCGAGGCCGCCCGTATAGGCAATGAGCGCTCCCGGCTGGAGCACTCCGGCCATCCGCCTGCCCAGGGCCACGGTCTCGGCCCGGGAGTGGGTAATGAATTCAGACATAAATAACACCTCATACAAAAGGGGACGGCAGGTTTCTGCCATCCCCTAGTATAGTATACTTTTGCAAAAAGTGCAACGCTCAGGCCGCAAGGTCCGCGCTGAACATGCTGCGGTTGCTCTCCGGTACATGGAGCGCCGCCTGGCTGTTGCCGTAGAGCACTGCATAGGAAGCCGCTGCATGGGGACGTCGGCCGCCCTGCGCATGGTACCAGATGAGGTCATCCTCCCCATAAGTCGCCTTGGCGTGCTCCAGCGCCTGCCCGACATTCTGCCCCATGATGAGGTGATTGATGGTATCCCAAAGCATACTGCGGGAGTAAACGGTGTAGACGTTGTTGACGTAGCCGATGACCGCCTGTGCCCCGCCGGAGAGGAGGGCATCCGCCATGGCGTTGTCCTCGCTGCCATCCACGCCGAGGAACTCACAGGTCTCGGAGTAGACGATGGTGTTGGAAAGCTTGCCGCCTTTATAAGCATTGCGGAAGAAATCCGAGGTAACACAGTACATCCCGTTGACCTTGATGACCCGGTGGGCCAGCAGATCGAAGCCGTAGCGGAGGTCTTTGCCAAAGGTGGACTCTTCCGTCAGCAGCATAATGGGCTCCGTGCGGGTGCGTTTGAGGAACTTGCCATAGCTGTAAGTGTAGTAGGAGCCATGGGCGCTCAGAACGCTGACATTAAAGTTGCCCATCTTCTTGAGGTCGGCCACGGTGACATGAATGTTGATCTTGGTCTCCAGCCCCAGCGCCGACCAGAAACCCTGCATATAGGCATAATACGGGAAGCGGGAACTGTTGATGGTGTTGTCAAAAGCGTAGTAAATCACTGCCGTGCCGAACTTTTCCACCGCCTGATTTTCGGTGCGGCGGAGCAGGGCCGCCCGGCTCTTCTGCATTTCAGCCCCCAGATCCGGCGGGAGCCGGAGCGGGAGGGCATGATCGGAAGAGGCAGTCTCTGTCTCGGCGTTTTCCTCGTCCAGCGTCTCATCCTCGGGTTCCGTGAGCAGGATGCCGCCCAGCACGCCGCAGGGGTACCGGAAACTGACCATCCCGTTTTCTTCGTCGGTATAAATGGAGTCCTTTTCCACAAGGCCCTTGGCCGCCAGCGTGTCCAGCTGGGCCAGCGCCGCGTCTTTCCGGGCGTCGGTGTCCATTTCCTGATATTGTTCACTCTCGGTCAGAGCCGTAACAGCGGCATCTGCCTGCTGCATCTCGGCTGCATCCGCCCGGGTGAGCGTCTGCTCTGCCGCTGCCGCGTCCACGGGCTGCTCCGCAAATGCAGCCGTCGGGAACACCGTGCTGACCAGGATCACCAGTGCGCAGAATGCGCACAACATGCGATGATGTTTCTGCTTCATCTTTTCTGTATCCTCCAGGAGAGCGCCGCCGGGCGGCGGTACTCTCTTTCGCGCCCGGAGAACGGCATCACGATCCGCTTTCGCCAATGTTTGTCGCCCTTTTGACGCGTTTCCCTATGCTCATTTTAGAGAGTCCCGGAAGCTTTGTCAAGCATTCCGCGCCGATTTTGCAAAGCTGTCACAGAGTGTGAAAAATCCGCGCCATCTTGCACAGAAATGCCCCCTGCTGTATAATAGTTGTGTATCTGGTTTTTGCAGTTTTTTCCCCGAACGCAGTCCGCGGAAGCCATTTTGTGAGAAAGGCGGTGCTTTTTTGGAAAGCATTCAACGATATTGGAAGCGTACCGATAAAACTTACCTGCTTCTGTGCATCCTGAGCAGCAGCTTTGCGGTGCTGGCCCTCTCCTCCTGGGCCGCCAAGCAGGGCAGCGGCTTTGCTCTGGACGATGTTACCGGGCAGATCGTGGGCATAGGCGATTACCGCCGTGCCGTGGTGCAGGCAGGCGCGGCCGCCATTGGGCTGTGTGTTGCAGTTCTGCTCTCAAACGTCGATTACCGGAGCCTCGTCAAGGTGTGGCCAGTCCACGTTGCCGTCACCTGGGGCATGGTGCTCCCCACCCTGTTCATCCGCAATGTGACCGTCGGCCCGCTGACCATTGGCTACAATGCAGGCGACACCGACAACTACTCCTGGTACAAGATGGGCGGCTTTACCCTCCAGCCCACCGAGCTGGCAAAGATCAGCTTTATCCTGACCTTTGCCATGCACCTGAACAATGTCCGTGGTAAGATCAACGAGCCCAAGGAGCTGGGCAAGCTGCTGCTGCACATGCTGGTCCCCATCCTCATCATCCACATCCAGGGTGACGACGGCACGGCCATCATCTACGGCATCATCGCCTGCTGCATGATGTTCTCCGCTGGCTTGAGCTGGAAATATATCATCGGGGCCCTCTCGGCGGCGGCCGTGGCCGTGGCCGTGGCGTTCGGCTTTTTCAGCGATAAGATCGGCAAGGGCTACCAGTGGTACCGCATCCTCGCCGTCATCGACCCTGAAAACAAAACGGGCTGGGCCCCCAGCGAGGCTGTCTGGAAGAACATCATCTACCAGCAGCAGCGGGGGGAGATCGCGCTGGGTTCCGGCGGCATCTTCGGCAACGGTATTTTCGGCGGCAGCTATTACAGCGTCCCCAACGCCCACAACGATTTCGTCTTCAGCTGGATCGGCAACGTCACCGGCTTCGTGGGCTGCTGTGTGGTGCTGGGCATCCTGTTTGCGCTGGTCTGCAAGACCTTTGCCACCGGCGCCCGCAGTGAGGATATGCTGGGCAGCTTCATCTGTGCCGGCATCGGCGGTGCTCTCATGGCGCAGATCGCCGTCAATGTGGGCATGAACCTCCGCGTCCTCCCCGTCATCGGTGTCACCCTGCCGTTCTACTCGGCGGGCGGTTCCTCGGTCCTGATGCTGTATATTTGTGTTGGATTAGTACTGAGCGTTTATATGCACAATACCAAAAAGCTGTTTGGGTGAGCTTGCGTCAAGTGTAAAGTTTTCGCGCTCTGCTTGACTTTTTTCCGGAATCGCATATAATAAAAGTAGGAATGAGAAAGAGGTTATTCAACTGAATCACCTCAAAAAGGAAAGACCCCCTCGGAGTTGCCGCTCCAAGGGGGTTCTTCTTTTGCATCATTGATCCAACTAATCGGTGCAATTCGTCTTGTAAATCAACCAAAGTCGTGGTAAACTGTGCTTTATCGCATTTTATTTACTCAAACTTTGGAGGTTTTTCATGAAACAGAACCGCATCCGGAAATGTCTGCGGGCGGCCGCGCTGGCTGTCGTGGCACTGATTCTGGTGCTGGCAGGCACCGTGTTCGCACTGTGGCACAACGAGTTTGCCACACTGGGCTCGTTCCGCAAGCTGTCCGACCGGGACACTGCCCACCATGACGGTGCCGTCTACGAGCTGACCGTCTCCGGCGACTACTATTTCGATGATTTTCTCGCTCAGGGCGGTGCGTCTAATGACTCTGAGCTCATCTCGTTCGTCACGAAGAGCATCACCAAGGGCCTCATTCCGCTGCAGCTCAAAACCACGGATATCTCCTGCTCCGCTTTTACGGCGGACACGGCAGAGGGCGACCGGGTGTTTGGCCGCAACTATGATTTTTCTTCCACCAATACGGCCATCGTCTACACCAACCCCGGCAAGGGGCGCCATGCTTCCTACTCCACCGTGGACCTGCACTTCCTCAGCCTGGATCCGGACAAAGACGTGGAGGGCCTGGGGCATAAGCTCCTGACACTGGCCGCTCCCTATGCCCCGCTGGACGGCATCAACGACGCCGGTGTGGCCTGCGGCATCTTCATGTCCTATCAGGGCGATGGCAAGGGCACTTCCACGGACATCGACACCGACAAACCCGACCTGACCTCTACCACCCTGCTCCGGCTCATCCTGGATTACGCCGACTCGGTGGAGGATGCCGTAGCGCTGGTGGAGCAATACGATCTCCACGACTCCACCAACTGTGTGTTCCACTACATGGTAGCCGATTCCACGGGCCGCAGCGCCATTCTGGAGTGGGTGGGCTCGGATGCCGACCACGACAGCGACGGCTCCCAGCGCCGCTTGAATGTCCTCTGGAACGACACCGACAGCCTTTCGGACTCCGCAGACTGGCAGGTGGTGACCAACTTCATCAAAACACCGGACTATTACACCTCCCCCGACCAGATGCACGGTCTGGACCGCTACGAGCATCTGGCTGACCGTCTGCGTGAGACAAACGGCATCGTAGCCGACGAGGACGCCGCCATGGCCCTGCTGGCCGAGGTAGGCCGCCGCACCTGGAACAACGATGACAGCAACAGCCTCACCGTCCACAGTGCGGTCTACAACCTGACGGACAAAACGGTCCTCTGGGTGGGCAACGAGCACTACGGCGAGGATGGGCATACATTCCGCTACAGCCTGCAAAAGTAAATTTTCAAAGCGCACAAAAACAGGAGCTGCACCCGTTTGGCGGGCACAGCTCCTGTTTTCATTTGCTTTATTTTTCTTTTACTTCATCACAGCGCCGAGGTTTGCACTGGTGACGTAACGGGCATAGCGGCTCAGCCAGCCCGTTTTGATGTTGGGCTCCGGGGCAACATACTTGGCCTTGCGCTCGGCCAGGACCTCATCGGAGACTTCCAGCGTGATGCTGGCGTTGGGGATGTCGATGTGGATGGTATCGCCTTCCTCAACAAGGCCAATGGGGCCGCCGGAAGCAGCCTCCGGGCTGACGTGACCGATGGAAGCGCCGCGGCTTGCGCCGGAGAAGCGGCCATCGGTGATGAGGGCCACGCTCTTATCCAGCTTCATGCCGGCCAGAGCAGAGGTGGGGTTGAGCATCTCCCGCATACCGGGGCCGCCCTTGGGGCCCTCGTAGCGGATGACCACCACATGACCGTCATGGACCTTACCGGCCAGAATGGCCTCCTCGGCGGCCTCCTCAGAGTCGAAGCAGATGGCCTCGCCCTTGAAATGATGCAGGCTCTTGTCGAACGCGCCGGGCTTGGTGATGCCGGTGTCGGGAGCCAGATTGCCCCGCAGCACCGCCACGCCGCCGGTATAGCCGAAGGGATCGTCCAGCGTGTGGTTGACAAGGCCCGTAGCGGGATAGAGGTACTTATGGTCACGGATATTCTCTGCCAGCGTGTGGGCGGTGACGGTCATAACGTCCGTCTCCAGCATGGACTGGAGGTTTTCCATCAGGCGGGGCACGCCGCCGTCCCGATAGAAGTCCACGATGCTGTACTTGCAGGAGGGGTTCATCTTGGCAAGCTGGGGCGTGGTATCGGAGAGGGTGTCGAACTCGTCCAGCACCTTGATGCCCAGCTCCGCCTCATAAGCGATGGCAGTAAGGTGCATGACGGCGTTGGTGGAGCCGCTCATGGCGAGGCAGGCCTTGATGGCGTTGCGGATAGCGCCGTCGGTGATGATCTGGCGGGCGGTGATGTTCTTCTCCACCAGCTCCATGATCTTCACACCGGTCTCCTCCGCCTTCATCATGCGGATGGCAGAGGTGGCGGGAGCGGTGCCGCCGTCCGGCAGGGTCATGCCCAGAGCCTCGGCCAGCGCGCACATGGTGTTGGCGGTGCCCAGATAGGAGCAGGAGCCGCAGCCGGGGCAGGCGGTGTTCTCCAGAGAGACATACTCCTCCTCGGTGATCTTACCGGCGGAGAGCATACCGTAAGCCTCGGTGCTGGAGGTCTGGTCGGCCTGACGGCCGTCGAACTCCACCCCGCCCTCCACGGGGCCGCCGGGCAGGAAGATGCAGGGAATGTCCAGACGGGCGGCAGCCATCAGCATACCGGGAACAATCTTGTCGCAGCTTCCCAGCAGCACCAGACCGTCAAACAGGTTGATCTGGGCCATGGATTCGATGGAGTTGGCGATCAGCTCACGGGAGGGCATAATGAAGTGCATGCCGTCATGTCCCTGGCCCATACCGTCGCAGCCGCCGATCACGCCGAACTCAATGGGGGTGCCGCCGGCCCGGTAGATGCCGTCCTTCACCCGCTGGGCGACCTGACGCAGGTTGTAGTGACCGGGAACGCATTCGCTCCATGCGTTGGCAATGCCGATGATGGGGCGCTTCAGGTCCTCGGTGGTAAAGCCCATGGACTTGTAGGTGGCGCGGTAGTACTGGTTGCTCAGGCCCTTCAAAATATGTTCACTGCGGTACATAAGGCAGTTCCTCCTGTATTCCGTATATCAGAATTTTGTAGTTGCGCAATGCGGGAGCGCCGGCAGCTCCCTTTTTTGCTATCTGCCTGCATTATAAAATCTCGAAAGAGGTATTACAAGTCGTCAAAAACGCTTTCTACTTTTTTGTAGAAATTTTTCAAAAATTTGCACAATTCGGTGAAAGGCCGTAAAGACGCAATGGATTTCCGTTAATAAGTCGGGTTTTTTCGTGAAAGGTCAAAGAAAAGTCATCCGATGACTTTGGCAAAAAAAGAAAGCTGTCTCAGAATCGCACACCCCAAAACAGCTTTCCCAAATATTATTTTGTTTTCTCTGACCGCTCCTTCGCGTGCTTGATCACAATCCGGTTCATCTCCAAATGCAGGGCCACGGCCGCCCGGGCCGCCTGGGGGTCCTGATCCAGAACGCCGTTGAGGATCTCCTGATGAGTATCGACTGTCGCGGTCAGCAACTCCTTACGGGTGATATTGGCGATGGAGCCCACCGCCGCGTCGATGATCGGCATCAGCGGCTCTACCACCATGTTGTGAGAGCATTTCGCAAGATACCAGTGAAACCGCATATCCTCGATCAGATAATCCTCTCCCGCCTGAATCCTTCTCCGCACAGCGTCGCAGTACTCCGTCAGCCGTTGGGCCTCCTCCTCTGTGCGGTTCCGGGCAGCCAGCTCCGCGATCGCCGGTTCCAGCATCAGCCGCACGTCCGTCAGGTCCAGAGCCAGCTGGATCCGGTCCTCAATGGCATCCAAGCCCAGCGGATCGGCTTTCAGCGGCATCAGCGATGCCACATAGGTACCGGAGCCGTGCTTGACCCGCAAAACTCCCCGGGACACCAGCAGCTTCACCGCTTCCCGGATCGTTCCCCGGCTGACGCCGAACCGGTCCGCCAGCTCATATTCATTGGGCAGCTTTGCGCCCACCGCCAGACGTTCATCCAGAATATACTGGAAAAGATGGTCCTCAATACGCTCTGTCAGCGCTTGGTTTTTAATATTGGTCAGCCCTGCCATCATTCGCTCCTTTTAGAGAAAGGGTCCACTCGTGCGTTCTGTTTCCCTTGTATTCTACCATACTCACATAGGGAAAACAAAGAAAAATTCAACGGTCAGTTCACCGTTTTGCATCTAGAATATGGTGATCTATCCGCAGGTGCAAGCAGCGGTGCGCAAGGCATCCACCGCCGCCGGTGCGGTGTTTCCCACGGCTCACGCCTGTGCGCAACAGCGTCCGCATGAAAAAACGGCCGGCAGTTTGACTGCCGGCCGGGAAACTCTATATGTTTACCGTCCTCTTAACGGGCAGCGATTCACTTACGCCTCTGCCGGGCAGTCCGCCAGGGCCGCCTCGTCGGCGATGACGATGACATCCCGGTGGAGCTGCAGGATCGACGCCGGGACCTGAGGCGTCACGGGGCCGAAGAAGCTGTTCCGGATGGCCTCCGCCTTGTCCGCGCCGCTGGCGATCAGCAAGACCCGCTTGGCCTGCATAATGGCCTGCATACCCATGGAGTACGCCTGCCGGGGCACCTGCGCCTCGTTTTCAAAGAAGCGGGTGTTGGCGGCGATGGTGCTCTCCGTCAGGGTCACCTGATGGGTGCCGCAGGCAAAGCAGCTGTCCGGCTCGTTGAAGCCGATGTGGGCGTTGCGGCCGATACCCAGCAGCTGAAGATCGATGCCGTTATGCTCCTCAATGATCCGGTCATACTGGGCGCACTCCAAAGCGCTGTCAGTCTGGGTGCCGTCCGGCAGAAAGCTTCTGTCCGCCGGGATATTGATATGGTCGAAGAGATTCTCCCGCATGAAGCGGCGGTAGCTCTGGGGATGGTCCCCGGACAGGCCGCAGTATTCGTCCAGGTTGATGGAAACCGCCTTCCCGAAATCCAGCTCGCCCTTCTGATACCACTCAACCAAATGACGGTAGGTGCCGATGGGGGTGGAGCCGGTGGCAAGGCCCAGCACGCTCTTGGGGTTCAGGGACACCTGCGCAGCGATGATGTTCGCAGCCTTCAGGCTCATGTCATCATAATTTTTCGCACGAATCAGTCTCATAGGACCTCCTTCACAAACTTCCAATTTTCCGGTTGTATTTCTCTCACGGACAATTATAGGGGCCGCGCCCGTTCCTGTCAATGCGGCGTTCATCTGCCGATACGGCCATTTCTGCGGCGCTTCCCCTGCTTGCCCCGGCTATTGACAAGCTCCGACCTTTCTGCAATACTCATCTTTAGCTGGCGGAGCTTCGGCATCCGCCGGATCGAATGGGAGGAAACATGTTGAAACAAACTGGGTATCCCCAGGAAGCGCCTCTGCTTCCCGCTATTCTTCGCTTTTCCATTCCGCTGATGCTGACGGGGATCTTGCAGCTGGCGTACAACACAGCGGACTCCATCATCGTAGGCCGCTATGCGGGTCACGCCTCTCTGGCGGCCGTCGGCTCCACCACCTCCATCATTTTCCTCATCATCACGCTGTTCAACGGCGTCTCCATCGGCGCCAACTACATGGCCGCCCGGGACTTCGGCGCCCAGGATGACAGGGGTCTGTTCCGGACGGTACACTGCGCCGCCTTGCTAAGCGTTATTCTCGGACTGCTGGCCTGCGTGTGCGGGCTTCTGCTCTCCACTCCCCTGCTGCGCTGGGCGGACGCTCCGGAGGACGTTCTACCTTTGTCGGTGCTGTATCTGCGAATCTACTTCTTAGGCGTCCCCGCTCTGGTGGTCTACAACTTCGGCAGTGCTCTGCTGCGGGCGGTGGGCGACACTTTTTATCCCCTGCTGTTCATGATCGTCTCCGGCGCGCTGAACGTCGCGCTGAATCTGCTGTTAGTGGTGGTCATCCCTCTGGATGTGGCCGGCGTGGCCATTGCCACCTCCGTCTCCCAGCTCCTCTCTGCGGTGCTGGTGACGGTCCGCCTGTGTACCTTCCGGGGGCCGTGTCGTCTGGAGCTGCGGAAGATCCGGCTGTATCCGGACCGGACGGGCCAAATGCTGCGGCTGGGCTTCTCTGCCGGGCTGCAGGGCGTTCTCTTCTCCGCCTCAAACGTGATGATCCAGTCCGCCATCAATTCCTTCGGCTCCGTGGTCATAGCAGGCAGCTCCGCCGCCTCCGGCATTGAGAACTTCATCCACACCGCGCTGAACACCTTCTATCAGTCCGCCATCACCTTCACCGGCCAGAGCATCGGGGCCTCCGATCCCCGCCGGGCCGTGCGGGTCTTTCGGATCAATCTGGCCCTGACAACAGGGCTGGGCATTGTGCTGTGCACACTGGCCCAGATCTTTCAGGCGCCCCTGCTGGGACTGTACGTCCAGTCCACCGATCCGGCCTACGACGCGGTCATCGCCGCCGGTGTGGTCCGGGTGCTGGCCCTCAGCCGGTTCCAGTGGGTCGGCGGCCTGATGGAAACGGCCTGCGGCACCCTCCGGGGACTTGGCCACTCCATGAATCCCACCGTCACCACCCTCATCGGCGCGTGTCTGCTGCGGGTGGTCTGGCGGTACACCGTGTTCGAGGCGGTGGGCACCGTGGAGAGCATGTACTGGTCCTATCCGGTCAGCTGGCTCCTGACCTTCCTGATCCATTTGATCTATCTGGAGCGTGACCGCCGCAGGCTGATGGCGGAAAAGAAGGAGGATGTTCGTGCCCCAGTTGTTTGATTCTAAATCGCCCCTTATGGCCGCATTGGGAGAGTTGCTGGACTGGTTTTTGCTAAGCCTGCTGACATGGATATGCAGTGTGCCAGTTATCACCGCAGGGCCTGCATGGGCTGCGCTTTATGGAGTGATGTCCAATCGTATCGGAGATAATTCCCCCCCTGCATTCCGCAGCTATCTCACCCACGTCAGGCGCTTATTCCGTCCTGCGCTTACCAACTGGCTGCTCTTTTTTATTGCA
>ENA-ORNT01002267-ORNT01002267.1-human-gut-metagenome-genome-assembly--contig:-NODE-2267-length-11983-cov-9.272133_pt1 | contig 11983 bp, 12 predicted proteins | sample MGYA00242120_ERZ509032 | MGnify/ENA primary metagenome ERZ509032 (study PRJEB26280, sample SAMEA2338729) | human gut metagenome | biome: human gut; feature: human-associated habitat; material: faeces...
TAATGACAATTTTGAGTCCGACAAGCGATTTATTGAAACAGTTGCGGAATTAAGGCTTTATAAAATTCCGAGAGAGGATCAAATGTATTCAACACAGACAATATCTCTTTAACATCACCTGGTTTATTTTTGGAAAATGTCAAATGTACCAACTTTGCCCTGACCATTTTAATATTTTGATTCAGGACACTCTCCTTCAAACAAGATTCCAACTTGTCTGCCAAATCATGGAGTTGATCATCAGATTCTGGAATAAGCAGTTTCATTTCACGCCATAGGGATACACTAGCCTCTTTCTCTGTATATCCAACTATTTGAGTTAAGACAGAAGTCTTTATAATCAAGAAATATCGCATATTCAAGGCAGCTTCAATCTCTGTATCAGAAGACAAATAGGAATCCGTAACAGAGAGAAGATCCAACATAGAGTACATCACTAATGAATAAAGATTATTCAACTGATAGAACTTTTCCAGTTGACCATTAGTAGATTTCTCACCTTTTTTGATACCCAAGAATTCATAACCTTTCTGGATTTTCTCAAACGATTCAATACTATCCTGAAACCGTTCACCATACTCGTTTAGATATTTTTCTGTAGAAGCCTTAAACTTCTTCCCTTTAAGTAAAGCTTGGATTGCATTCATGTGTCTTCCATCATTACCCTGCAGACCAATTTCATCAAGATCGGCATCATTAAAACTAAAATTATTATCAATTAGGCTCTGTAGGTATCCTATTGTACAGATAGTATGAAGAATATGCATTATCTGCAAATAACTAAACAATAAGGAGGCATAGGGCTCTTCATCAGTAATAGCCATCGTTTCCGTGATAAGTTTTTCTGCCGATTTGTCATAATGCAGAGCGATATCCCTCATAACTTTACCATTCCAATCTGCCCTAAACTTTTCTAGCAAAACTTGAAGAACAGTAAAAGATTCAGAGATTTCTGGAATCTCCACACCAGAGTTATTTAATATAGTTTTTAAATACCCGACCAGCGTTTTCCTCTCGCTCCCTTTAAAGGTATAAATGTACTTAAAACCTTCAGAAATAGCTGCTACTACGTTTTTCCAATGATATCGTTTTGCATGTACGTTATCTGCCTTCAAAGCAGCAAGGCCACTTATACAAGCATTAATATAAACAAAATCTATCCCCATAAGGCAAGCATTAAAAGCATAAGCAGAAAAGGCGTTTTCCTTCAATATTACCTCATCTCTATTTATCGCTATCAATACTTCTTTACTTAATGTATCAACAGTTCTTTGCATAGAGTCAATAAGCCTCGATATATATTGTTCTTTACCCATAATCTACGAATAACTTACTAATCAACGTGAGTTCGACGAAATATAAGTGCCTAAAAATTTAGCGATTAGCAAAAATTATTATAACTTTAAAGTGCTAAAAAACAAAAGTTTACAAACAACAATCGCTATGATCACCGAGGACAAAGTTACTGAATTTTTCTGTATTGCAGATGACTTCTGAAAAGTTTTTGACGCTCAAATGGAAAAACACACCATAAAAAGCAATTCAAAACGCAATAATACATTTAAAGGTATTGCTCAAAGAGACAAATGTTCTATGGGATGGTTTTTCGGTTTTAAACTTCACCTAATATGTAATGAAAAAAAGAATTGCTTAACTTTATGATTACTTTTGGTAACATTGACGTCCGTAATCCCTTGGAATATAAAGCCTTTGTTGATTTTATCTACGGCAAACTTATTGGAGATAATGGATATATAAGCAAGAATCTATTCGATAAACTTTTCGTTGATGGAATACAACTTATCACAAAACTAAAAAGCAACATGAAAGGTTCCATTATGAAAATATCAGACAGGCTCTTATTGAGAAGACGGGCTATCATTGAGACCGTAAACGATGAACTTAAGAATATCGCACAGGTGGAACATTCCAGACACAGATCTTTTGATAACTTCATTGTCAATACTCTTGGAGCTTTGGCTGCATATTGTTTCTTTCCTAAGAAACCAACAATTGCAGTTCAAAGGACTATAGATAGACAATTGACCTTGTTCTAATTCGTTGAGCTCACGTTAACTATAGTTTATCTCTGTCATTCGCCCTATTCGTGTTCCCCTTCTAAGATCTGCGGTATATATAATAATGAGGTGTAATATACTATATATGTATTCATTCAAGACAACCAGTCTCATTCGATATTTGAAACATTCGTGTTCCCGTAAAACATCTCCGGCTTTGATGTCACAAGTTTAAACACTAAAAATTATACATATTCTCATAATACTTCTGATACTCCCCAGAAGTAACATGATCCATCCATTCCTGGTTATCAAGATACCACTTTACGGTTTCCTCGATACCCTTTTCAAACTGCAGAGATGGCTCCCAGCCGAGTTTCTTCTGCAACTTGCGAGAGTCGATGGCATAACGCATATCGTGCCTCTTTTAAATCTTTTACGTTAGTGATGAGGTCCATATCCTCGCCTTCCTTTCTGCGGAGCAATCTTGATAACTATCTAATTTCTAAGATAATTCTCCAAAAAGGCAAAAATCAGCAGAAGTTCTACTTTCCGAACTTCTCGCAAGCCTCCTTATATGTATCCAAACTTCCAATATCGAATCTTCCTGCTGTCATTTTCCATGCATGCATCTCTACCTGTTCTACCATGTAATGAGCAAGATTGCCAGGAGCATCCTTGCCACAACCATTCTCTACAGAATGACGGATTAGATTCAAATCCTGCTTCCTATATATATAAAAAGGTGGAACTGCCCAATGACTCTTTGGTTTCTGAGGTTTCTCCTCCATATTCAACACCTTGTCATTATCATCCAACACAATGACACCAGTACGCTGCAACTTCTCTATACTTGGCTGCTCATGACACATGATGCAAGAAGTACCCTTTGCCTTGGCGAAATCCACAAACTCCTGGAAACTAAAGAAGAGGATGTTGTCGGCTGCCACCACCAACATATCATCATCTATATGCAACTTATCCATCGCAAACAACAAGTCACACACAGCACCCATTCTTGTATCGTTTGTCTCAGTGCCGTCATCAACAATAGTAACAGGCTTCGTATAACTCTGTTTTGAAGCCCACTCCTCAAAGATGCCGGCAAACTTATGGTTCGTGATGATAATGTGTTCATCAATCTCCGGAATCCTATCAATATCATCAAGCATTCTTCCCAATATGGTATTCTCACCAATCTTCAGCAAAGGCTTAGGGAAATTCTTAGTCAACTCACCCAATCTTGTGGCATATCCTGCCGCTATCACTATATTCTTCATAATATACACAAAACAAATTAATTCTTCACTCTTCGTTCTTCACTCTTCACTTAAACAAATCTCGCTCCATCATCAGGCTTCACCCAGAACACCTTGAAAGTCTTCTCATACTCAGGGAACTTTTCCAGATATTGACGAGTCAACTCCTTCTCTACGTTCTCCTTACAAGCAGGGTCCACCAAGGCGATGCAAGCACCTTTGAAACCAGCACCCGAGAATCTTCCGCCATATACGCCCTCCAAACTGCGCATTATCTCATAGATGGCTATCAATTCAGGTGAACCACACTCATAGTTGTGGATAGAAGACTCACAAGAGGCGAAGCACAACTTACCGAAGAGTTCCAGATTACCAGTCTCCCATGCCGTCACGCCCTGTCTCACCCTGCGGTACTCTGAGTAGAAATGTTCAGCTCTTCGGGCAAAGCGAGCCGGCATCCTATCCTTACAATTTTCATACGATTCCTTAGGAATATCACGAAGGAAAGTCTTATTAAACTCTTTCAAAGGCTGATTCTGATAAGCCAACACATTCCATGCAGCCGTCTTGCACTCATATACACGAAGATTGTAATCACTATTCACCAGACTTCTCGTCAACCCAGAGAAGAAAATACCAATCTCGAAATCCTTCATCTCCTGATTTCTTCTGATTACACGATAATCATCCGAATCACAATCCAGGAACAGCAGACCATCCTTCTTTCCTAAGGCAATACAAGCTTGGTCTAGCAAACCATTGTTCAATCCTATATACTCACGTTCAGCCTCCGAAGCAATCTTCACCACCTCGAAAGGAGTCAGTTCTATACTATTAGCCTTAGCAAAAGCCATCACGTAGGCTATCAGCACAGCAGCACTAGATGATAATCCACCCACTGGCAGCGAACCCTGCACCACTCCATTTATACCATGATTCAGATTAAATCGCTTTCTTAGCGCATACTTCGCACCACGAGCATAATCACCCCAATGCATTTCCCTTACCAATGTACCCTTGGTTACGTCGAAATCCACCACACCCTCAAAGGTTCTTGATTCCAAATGCACCTTGCCGTCTTCATTAGGTGTAAACCACAAGTCAACACCCTTGTCAATAGCAAAACCAGTCACTATACCATGTTGATGATCAACATGAGCGCCCAACGGACAAACCCTGTAAGGCGAAAAAATATGATATAGATATTCCATACGAAATAATAAAATTTGTTTAGTAGTTAGTTTTTAAGTAGTCTAGGACTTCTGTAGAAGTTCAAAAACAATCAAACCCCTACTTATAATATTCCTTATACCACTCAGCAAACGCTCTCAATCCATCCCTCAGCGGAGTAGCTGGTTTATATCCAAAGTCCTCCTCCAAAGGAGTAGTATCAGCATAAGTCACAGGCACATCACCCGGCTGCATTGCCACCAGTTCCTTATGCGCCTCAAAGTCATAGTCCTTAGGCAATACATCTGCACGAATCAGTTCCTCCTGCAAGATGCTTACAAACTCTAGTAGATTCTCTGGATGCGAGTTGCCGATATTGTAAACCTTGTATGGAGGAATAGGCAAACCATCCTCACCATTCTGCTTCTCAGGCGCATGCTGCATCACTCTCACTATACCCTCCACGATGTCATCCACGTAAGTGAAGTCACGCTTGCAGTTACCATAATTAAAAATCTTGATGGTATCACCCTTCACCAGTTTATTGGTAAAGCCGAAGTACGCCATGTCCGGTCTTCCCGCAGGTCCATACACCGTGAAGAATCTCAAACCTGTACTTGGAATATTGTAAAGCTTTGAATAGGCATGAGCCATCAGCTCATTGCTCTTCTTCGTAGCAGCATAAAGGCTCACAGGGTTATCCACCTTATCCTCGGTAGAATAAGGTACCTTTTTGTTGCTACCATATACAGAAGATGAAGAAGCGTAAACCAGATGCTCCACCTCATGATGACGGCAAGCCTCCAGAATATTGTAGAAACCTATTAAGTTACTCTGGACATAAGCATCCGGATTCGTGATAGAATATCTCACACCAGCCTGGGCAGCCAGATTCACTACCACCTTTAGCTGATGCTCCTCAAAGAGCTTGTCCATCACCGCCTTGTCAGCGATACTGCCATATACCATGGTAAAACCCTCAAACTCCTGAAGTCGGCGAAGTCTCTCCTCCTTGATATGCACATCATAGTAGTCGTTCATATTATCGATACCCACTACCTTGACGTTCTTCACTTCCTTCAACAGTCTAAAAGCCAGGTTGCTCCCGATAAAGCCAGCAGTACCAGTCACGAGGATTGTCTTCCCCGTTAAATCTATATTATAGTTTACCATTATAGTAATGTTTAATTTGTAGTGTTTAATGTTTAGTTTGTAATGTTTAATTATTTAGAAATATCAAATCCATAAACACTTAACATTAAACACTAAACACTAAGACCTAGTCTCTTCTAAAAATATCACGAGTATAAACCTTCTCCTTGGCATCATCCAGACAAGAATCATATCTGTTGGCAATAATCGCCTGACTCTGCTTCTTAAACTGCTCCAAGTCATTCACCACCTTACTGCCGAAGAAGGTACTGCCATCTTCCAGAGTAGGCTCATAAATAATCACCTCAGCACCCTTTGCCTTGATGCGCTTCATGATGCCCTGGATGGCACTCTGGCGGAAGTTATCGCTGTTACTCTTCATCGTAAGTCGATACACACCAATCACACACTCATGCTCCTTGCCAGCATCATAACTGCTGTTTTCGTTATAATATCCAGCCTTTCTCAACACGGCATCAGCGATGTAATCCTTACGGGTGCGGTTACTCTCCACAATCGCCTCTATCAGATTCTCTGGCACATCAGCATAGTTTGCCAACAACTGCTTAGTATCCTTAGGCAGACAGTAACCTCCATAGCCGAAGCTAGGATTGTTGTAATGCGTACCGATGCGAGGATCCAGACCCACGCCGTCAATGATAGCCTCAGAATCCAAGCCCTTCATCTCTGCATAAGTATCCAACTCGTTGAAGTAGCTGACACGAAGAGCCAGATATGTATTGGCAAAAAGCTTCACGGCCTCAGCCTCCTTCATACCCATAAACAGAGTATCGATGTTCTCCTTGATGGCACCTTCCTGAAGCAAAGCCGCAAAAGTCTTGGCAGCCTCTTTCAGCATCTCCACATCCGTTACACGCTTGATAGCCTCATTCTCCTCAGCAAATTCCTGACGGTCGATAATCTTAGGATTGCCCACGATGATGCGGCTAGGATAGAGATTATCATAGAGAGCCTTGCTCTCACGAAGAAACTCAGGCGAGAAGAGAAGGTTGAATTTCTTCACGCCCTTCTTGGCATACTTCAGATAGAGACTACGGGTGTAGCCCACAGGGATGGTACTCTTGATCACCATCACAGCATCCGGATTCACCTCCAATACCAGGTCGATAACCTCCTCCACATGCGAAGTATCGAAGTAGTTCTTCACCGGGTCGTAATTGGTAGGAGCAGCAATCACCACAAAGTCAGCATCCTTGTAAGCCGCCTTGCCATCCAATGTTGCCACCAGATTCAGCGGTTTCTCTGCCAGATATTTCTCGATGTAATCATCCTGTATAGGAGAAATCCTGTTATTCAGTTTCTCCACCTTCTCAGGAATCACATCCACGGCAGTCACCCTATGATGTTGCGCCAACAAAGTCGCAATACTCAAACCTACATAGCCAGTACCTGCTACTGCAATCTTTAAATCACTAAAATTTTTCATAAGATCATATTAAGTATTAGAATTCTAAAATCATTATTTAAAACTACACAGATATTTTCCTACCCATTTTCTGCTTCCACATAACAAAGTGCAACCCACTACGGTGAGAAGACAATTAACCTATTTACATGGTTCCGATATGGCAGGATGGCACATAAAATATATCTTTGGATAAGCGACAACAAAGACATTATCTATGATACACTCCAATCAATAACAGAGTGGATATCGTCATAAGAGTGAATTCCACCCATATCCATATAATCCTCCTTCCGATTATCCTCCGATTTAATTCAGAAAACCTTCATCTCCAGCAATGGTTTATCCCTTTTTACTTTTTTACCTTTTATTGCTTCATCCTCCAGAAGAAATGCCAAGTTCTAAAGACAGGCTCACTCAAAGCCTCAGCAGGATAATATCTCACGAAGTGCATATTCCTCCAAATCTTAAGGAAATACTTCTTTGCCATTCCCTGTTGTGTAAAATGCCCATACTTGGTGAAGTGTTTTCCGAAGTTGCCGCCATTCAGAATCTCTGCTAACAACAACTTTCCTATCTTCTCATCCATCGGAGCAATCATCTTTTCCTCCGACAGTCCAAGAACCTCATGCAGTACATACATCACCGCCTTTGCAAACTTCCACAATCCCAGATGCTTCAATTCTCTCTGCAGAGTATCCATAATCACTAACAACTCATCATTATTCACTACATAGTAGTAGTCAATGATTTGCCTCATTCCAATCCCTTCATCAAAGAAATGATGATACAGATGCGTCAGCTGATAAACCACATTAAATGCCGTCGTTGGTATAGCAACTTCTCCAATACCATCTGGCAGGCTAACAACATTTGAGCATTGCAAATCTGCATTCCGTTTGAACCACTTCTGCAAACGTTCATTATAAATAGGATTATTCATGATGCCAGGAAAGAAATGCAGTTCTACTGGCACATCATCCAAAGAAGTTTCAAGATGATGAAACCTTATATCATCCTCCAGTTTAAAATGACACTTAGCATATTCTGTTATCTCTTCCCTGCTTGCATTCACCCATACATCAATATCTCCGGGAGTACGGGTATAAGGATTTGGATACATCAAGGCATTCCCTTGTCCTTTCAGAACACAGCACCTCAACCCATCCTTCCTCAGCATTGAGAAGAGCTTGCTCGCCACTAGATTCACTTTCCTATTCTGTCTGCGAATCTGTTGCGCCTTTCCCATCCAAGTCATCAGCAGTTCCCTCTCAATCTGGTTCAGCCTCAACTCCTCAGAATACTCTTCTCCAAGCCTTTCGATACCATCAAAGCAAAGCCCCAGTATCGCCTGCTTAGAAGCAAAGGAATACAGCTTTTGCCAGTCCATACCAGCAATAACCCCACTCATATCCCTTTTACCGCCAAGACAGTATCTTAGAAAAGCGAAATATGTATCAATCATATAAGTAATATAAGGGCTGAATTATTTCAGCCACTTCCTGTCATTATCCTCGAACCAGTCAGCAAGGGCTTCTTCAAAACTCCACTTAAACTGATAACCGCAGTTCTTCAACTTCTCACCACTGATATTGGTCGAAATCTGGAGTTTCTTCACTCTCGCAGGACAGATACCCATTGGCGAACCAAGAAGCATGGCAGCCCTTGCCATAGGCATGATAACCCAGTTAGGAATATCAGGAACAAACTGAGTCAATCCAGTTACCTTCTTCATTGCCTCCACGATGTGTTGAATGGTATAAGCAGGTTCAAAGCAACAGTTGTACAACTCTACACCATGCTCATGATGCTCCAAGCGATATAGCATGAAGCGAACCAACTCCTTTACATAGATGCAAGCCTTGATGGTATCCTTTCTGCCAGGATAAGCAAACTTATGACCACGGATAGCCCAATACAATCTGGTGAAGTTACCATTCTCACCCTTTCCGAATACCACACCAGGGCGAACGATAGTGAGCTGGCGGTGAGCAGCATCACCATTCTGCCACTTCTCATGAATCTTCTCAGCTACCAACTTAGAGATACCGTATGCAGTATTAGGTGTTGGCAAAGTAGTCTCCTTCTTCAACTCCTCAGCAGCTCCGTATGGTGCAATACTTGAAGTAAACACAATCTTCTTGATGTTCCACTTCTCAGCAAACGCCACCACATTCTCAGCACCACGGATATTGGTCTCGAAATACTCATGATCTTCATGGCCTGGAGTACGATGCACGGCAGCAAAGTTGAAGATGACATCATCCTCTGTAGGAGTAAATGGCAAGTTTTCGATAGGCTTGCGGATATCATACTCGATGAAAGTTGACTGTAGTTTCTGACCATCACGCAAAGCTGGCTTGTAATCCTTTACTACCGGATTAGGAGTGCCAGGCTTAACGATATCGAGGTTATATACTTGGGCGTTTGGATAACGCTCCTTAATCAAATTTGTAAGATGGGTACCGATGAAACCGGTACCGCCAGTGATAATGTAATTCATCTTTTTTTCTATAAGTTATTTGATATTTCTATATACGATTGAAGTTTTGACTGCAATTGCTCTCCGCCTCCAGAAAAGTATTTGTTTGTAAAATCTTCATTTTTGACAGCCATATAGTTTTTCAAATTAGAAAAACATTGGTAAAAGAAACCTTCTGTCAGATTTTTCTCAGAAGCGCCTTTATTATACATCTTTGGGAAAGCCTTTATAACTCCACCAAACCCCGTCGTTTTCCACAAGATATTGGTATTAGGATTTTTCCATTCTGTTTCAAAGGCACGTTTCAATGCACTAAAGCAGTTCAAAAGAATTTTTAAAATAACACTATCTTCCTCATTAATAAAATAATCTCTTAACGGATATCTATAATCCGAAGTCAAACGTTCCCCTCTTTTCTGCAGATAGCTATCTTCATCAGGATCTTTAGAAATAAGTGTTAACAGTTTTGAAACAAATGTGCCTTGGGACAATACTGCAAAAAACTGATTCTGTCCTTTTTTTCCAAGCATCTTTAAACGATTATGAAAAGGAGATTCATCCATCTTGTTCATTGCTCTTGCTATCTCGTGAGCAACTTTTTGTGGACTACGTTTTGTTGATAAATCAAACAAATCATAAATTAAGCTCATGCTTACCTTGGTCTGAGTACTATTGATAATAGAAAAGACATATGCTTTTTCTTCAGTGTTCAGATTAAACATTAACACAACTGGTAGCATGAAATCTGCACAATAATCGGAAGAACTAATACCCAACAGACGATGTTGCCCATCTATCACATCACCTATTTTATCTTCCTCCCCAAGCTCGAACTCGAAAGCCCTTTCTTCATCTTTATATTTTATGTGAGAGTATACGCTAATAATTATCGGTGTTGGAAAAGTAGCATCTGGGTCAGAACAATATTTTTTTATTTTATTGACTCTATCCTTTGATTGTTCACGTTGAACTCCTTGTTCTTCTAACATTTGAAACCTATCAAATAGAGACATATAATTATTATCTGAGCCTCTACGTCTTATATCAACAATATCAACTAAATCCTTGGCATTAATAGCAGATAAGTAGAATGTACCAATTGGTTGTTCTACTTCAATATATGGTATTTTAAGTTTCATACTTTTTTGATTTACTACAATTTCACTCCATTTGAATCTTTACTCATTTGGCAAATATCATTACTCATCTTTTGGATCTTCTTATTCTCTTTATACTCATACTTGTCGCTTAAGACAACAAACTTATCAATCTGTGGATCCATAAGAAGCAAGCAATACGAGTATATTGATAGAAATAATCCAACAAACAAGAAGATTATCTGCCACCAGTCAAAAAACTTAGCCGCATTGACTGGCATAAGTGAACTAGTATATGCAGAATAGAATATACTAGCAAAAGCACAAAAGAAGAAAGTTAATGACAACCATATTATCTTAGGTTGTTTAAAATCATTATTTTCTTTAGTCCAAAAGTCAATTAAGACCGTACCAAACGAAGAAGCTAGCATAGCCATAACAAACACATAGAAAGTGCCCGAATATAAATCATAAGAAATAGAATCTAAAACACTAACCTTATATAAATAATGACGTATAACAAGATTAGAAACAATACCAAAATTACCACCCAGGAAAGTACACAACACCCATACAAAGAAGGAAGTCTTATTATACCTAATTACATAAAACGGACGAAACAAATATAATTTTAACCTATTCATTATCACAAAATTTGATTAAACAATAGATTATCCCAATAATTTCCTCCAAACAGGTCATATTCTAGATTAAACAACATATTATATTCCTATTTGGATTGCTTATAAAAGCCAAAGTACTGATTTCGCTTTTCTTCCATAAAATAAACATATCGAAATCTAATATCCTTTGGTTAAACAAATCAGTAAGCAAATTAATCAATATTTATTCCGTTCTTCTTAAATTCCTCGTATTTCTCTTCAACAAACTCTTTGATTTCTCTTTTGAATCTATCTTCTGAGAAACCTTCAGCCCATTGGCGACAATCAGCTGGAGCGAATGGTTGTGCTCCCATAGCCTCAAACTTATTGACGGCTTCAACAATTGCTTCAGGAGTCTGATCGTTAAAGAACAATCCGGTCTTACCACCGTTAACTGTCTCTAACGAACCACCATGACCATACGCAATAACAGGAGTACCACAACTCTGAGCCTCAATAGGAATCATTCCAAAATCTTCATCGGCAGCAAAGACAAAAGCTTTAGCATGCTGCATCTTTTCTTTCAGCACTTCAAAAGGCTGATACCCCATTACCGTCACATTCTCCTTGGCAAGTTTCCGATAAGCCTCCAGATTAGGACCGCCACCAATAACAACAAGTTTCTTGTCTGGCATCTTGTTAAATGCTTCGATAATAGTATCTATACCTGTTGGCGGAATTAATTTAGTGCATACTTAATTCTGCCAATGGGCTTGT
>ENA-ORNT01002271-ORNT01002271.1-human-gut-metagenome-genome-assembly--contig:-NODE-2271-length-11974-cov-4.341975_pt1 | contig 11974 bp, 9 predicted proteins | sample MGYA00242120_ERZ509032 | MGnify/ENA primary metagenome ERZ509032 (study PRJEB26280, sample SAMEA2338729) | human gut metagenome | biome: human gut; feature: human-associated habitat; material: faeces...
GCCGCCACGCTCATGCTGTGCAATGGCGAGAACTTCGGCGTCATGCAGGTGTCGCCCTGGCAGTTCTGGATTAGCATCGGCCTCTTTGTCGCCACCTTCGTGGGCACCAAGATAGTCAAGGTGGGCCCCATCCAGATGATATGCCTTGCCGCCTTTGCCGGACTCATGCTTCTCTACTGACCCGCAGCCCCTCTGCCACACCCCATCACCCATAATGCACCCCCGGGGTTTGTCCCCACTTGATACAACTATACACAGACCGATGAAACAGACATTACGATTGCTGCTACTGCTGATGGCGCTCCTGCTTGCCTCCGTCTCTGGCTTTGCCGAGACGGTAGACTCTGCCGTGGCATGCGACGATGTCACCCATTGCGTGCCCAGTCATGAGCGTCGCGACCGTCTGTGGGGAGCCGACAGTCCGTCGTGCGACCGTGCAGCGCTCCTTCCCCAGCACGCCCGTTTCGGTGCGGCGCCGCGCCATGACTACGAGCCCGCCCCGCAGTCTCATCAGCCCCGCCCCACATCCCGTATCCCCGATTATTACAAGTTCAATCCTTATAATCTTCTCCCCTGTGGTTGGCTGCGCCGTCTTCTCAAGGCCAGTCATCCCCATGCCCGGGCCGACTACTATGTCTATGCCCTCCGGCACATCCTTCGCTGACCCTTTTAGTCTTGATGCTGACGTGCCCACCGCCGCCTGCCCAGCCTGTGCCCCACTTGCTGCCTTGCCGTGTGTGGCTGTCGCGTCGCCGTTCCCCTTTATTTATATTCCACCCCTTGGCGTGGCTCCGCGAGCCGTGCCGCCATGGATGCCGACGGCCCCCAGGCCTGCTACGCGTCCACCAATAACAATTATCATTACATAAATAAACAACAAGACTATTATGGCAAATATCAAAAATCTCACTATGGGCAGCCAGCTGCTCAGCGACCCCCGTATCACCACCGTCAGCACCCTCTTCGGACTCTCCAGCAAGGCAGTCTATGTGCCCACCGGCAGCACGATTTCCTCCAGCGTCTACGAGTATTCCGCCCAGGAGGAAGACAAGCTCAAGCAGCTGCTCCCCCTTACCGGCGCAGCCCTCGCCGATGCCGCCCGCAACGTGAAGACCCTCAAGAGCCACGACATCGGCAATCTGCGCCTCGAGGTGTGCCTCTCTGCCGACCACCAGTTTGCTGCCATGCAGCTCTTCCGCTACAGCAACTTCGTCGCCACTCCCGTTACCTCTCTTTCTGTCTACGAACAAGCCGACGCAGCCACTGTGGCAGGTCTGCTGTAAGCCGTAGACCTTTTCTGACATAAACCTTTGAGGGCAACCATCACCCCTGCAGGCTCCGAGCCTGTGGGTGAGGGTTGCCCTCGTTGTCTTGTCCTGCTGGCGCTTGTCTTCCCCGTCGTGGCGGTGGCGCTGCGGCATTGGCGAGCTGTCGTCGGTAGGTTGCTTGCCGTGTCAGTCGCCCAAGGCTTTGGCCAGTACTGCCTCCACCTTGTCCATCATCACCGTGGCGAGTGCCACCCGTCCGTCGGGAGCGATGAGATAGAGCGTCGGAATCCAGTTGATGTGATACAGCCGGTCGCTCTGGGTCTCCTTCTTCCACTTTTTCAGTTCGCTGTACTGCCACCACACCATCTTGTTGTCAGCGATATACTTCTGCCAAGCCTCTCTGTTGGTGTCATAGGATATACCCGCTATCTGCAGACCTTTCTCCCCGTACTTCTGCCACAGTCGCTGCAGCGCCGGAGTCTCCCGTCGGCAGTCTGGGCACCATGATGCCCAGAAGTTGATGAGCACATACTTGCCCTTCAGGTCGCTCAGCCTTACCGCCTTGCCGTCCTTGCCGGTGCCCACCCTCATGTCGGGGGCTTTGGTGCCAGCCTTGAGCAGGTCGGTGGCATACTTCTCGTCCAAATCTTGTGCCGTGGCATGGGCTATTACCGCCATCAGTGCCACCATGATTGTGATTATTCTTGTCTTCATACCTTATATTATTATAGGTGCAAAAGTAGCCATTTCTTTCTGCCTCGCCGCTATGGCGATGGTTAAAAAAGTGGAAAACGCCACAAACTCGTCATGTCCAGTCATCCTGCAGTCATCCTCCGCCCATATCTCCGCATCCGTTCCATCTCCATTTATATCCCTAATTGCCAAGTCTACTAAGCAAATGGTACGGATGAAAACTTTTTAACGGCCAATATTTTTATTTATCTCCATTTTTATTTCGGGCAAACACTATTATTTCGTAAATTTGCATCACAATAATCGTTATAATAGAGCGAAAATGAATAAAAGTCATATCCTATGGGGATGCCTGAGTTTGCTCACGCTCACCTCTTGCTTCAAAGACGAGGCTCCCAATGCCGAGTGCGACATCGTCCAAGCATGGATACATGCCGACGACCCCTCCGCCATGTTTTACCAGGCGAGCGACAGTCTTGTCTATGTCATTTCCGACAAGACCGACATCCGCTTCACCGTCCGCCGCAAGGCCGACATCACCGCCCTTGCCCCCCACTTTGCCATTACTCCCGGAGCCGTCATGACTCCCGCCAACGGCAGCGTCCACGATTTCTCCCAGGGCCCTGTCGTCTATCGCGTCACCTCTGAGGATGGCGCCTGGCACCGCGACTACGCCGTGTCTGTCGTCCCTGTCACCCAGACCGTGAGCGACGAGTATAGCTATGACTTTGAAAACTATCGTCTCAACAGCAAGAACAAGTACTATGTCTGGAGCGACGAGGAGCATGGCGTGATGACCGACATCTGGGCATCAGGCAATGGCGGCTTCAACGTCTCCAACTCCAATGCCGCCCCCCTCGAATATCCCACCATTCCTCTTGAAAAAGGCTTCGAGGGTAATGCCGTGCGCCTCGTCACGCGCAAGACCGGCGCCCTGGCGCAGACGCTCAACAAGCGCATCGCCGCGGGCAACCTCTTCCTCGGCGAGTTCGACCCCCTCGGTGCCCTTCAGGACCCCCTCAACGCCACTCGCTTCGGCCGTCCGTTTGACAAGCGTCCCAAGCAGTTGAGTGGTTACTATCGTTACACCCCCGGTCCCACCTTCCAGAATGTCGATGGATCTCCCGTCGAGGGCAAGAAGGATGTCGCCGACATCTACGCTATCTTCTATCGCAACCATGATGGCAATGGCAATGCCGTGACCCTCAATGGTGCCGATATCCAGTCCAGCCCGCTCATCGTCGCCAAGGCCATCATGTCCGAGGTGCCCCCCACTACCGAGTGGACCCCCTTCAGCGTAGACTTCACCTATCTCTCTGAGATAGACCTTGACCTGCTCGAGAACCGAGGCTACAGCCTTGCTATCGTCTTCTCATCGAGTGCCGACGGAGCCTACTTCCAGGGCGCCATAGGCAGCACCCTCGACATCGACAAGGTGCGTCTCATCTGTGAGACCCAGGAGTAACCCCCATCCATACATCCAATGACAACGACAATGAAGAAAATCACCATACTCACCCTGCTCATGACCCTGGCGCTCACCGCCAGCGCCATCAGCCTGCCCGACAGCCTCAATTACACCGTCCGCCTGGGCTACAACATCGGTGGCACGGCGCCCATAGGAATGCCGGCCTCGATACGCACGCTCCACAGCTATCGGCTGCGCCCCAACTTCGTCCTGGGCGTCGATGCCTACCACGCCATCTCGGGCAGGTGGGGATTCGTGGGCGGACTCCATTTCGAGGAGAAGGCGATGCGGACGGACGCGGGGGTGAAGGGCTACCACATGAGGATCGTGCGCGGGGGAGAGGAGCTGGAGGGCGTCTTCACGGGCAGCGTGGTGACGAAGGTGGACATGAGCCTGATCACCGTGCCCCTGCAGATCGCCTACGACCTCAGTCCGCACGTGCGACTGAAGGCGGGTCCCTACGTGAGCTACGTCACCTCGCGGAAGTTTGAGGGATGGGCCTACGACGGCTACCTGCGCCGACGCGAGGAGGGCCACGACAAGCACGATCCCACGGGACAGAAGGTGATGCTGGGCCACAACGACGGCGAGCGGGGCAACTATGATTTCTCCGACGACATGCGATCCTGGCAGATGGGCATAGACGTAGGCGCCGACTGGTATATCACGAAGCGCTGGGGCGCGAAGGCCGGACTGTCATGGGGACTTACGGGCATCTTCCACAGCGGTTTCGACACCATCGAGCAGACGATGTATCCCATCTATGGCACGATCGGCGTGGTCTATCAGCTGAAATAGGGATTTTCTCCCCTCCCTGCAGCCGTTGCGCTGCCAGGCCAAGGACTCAGAGGAATCAATATCATCCGGTCCGCCCGTGGTGATGTCCTCGGACCCGAAGGGAGAATCAAGAGAGAGTAAAAAAAAAGAAGCTATTCTTATAACAATAATTATTAATCAAAAAAGTTTAGATGAAAATGAAAAAGTTTTTTTATCTGATGGCCATGGTTTGCTCCATCGGCCTCCTGGCATCTTGTGGTGGTGATGATGACGACGAGGGTGGCGGCAGCGGACCCAGCGGAAAGCGTTTGCCGGCCATCGAGGGCACATGGAACGTATGGAGCCAGGGTGATGACATCAATGGCTACAAGGGTTCTGCACAGATCACCTGGGAGGTGGTGGATGACGCCAAGATCAACATCGACCTGGGTACGGGTACGGCAATGCCTATCCCCATCAAGACGACGCTTGTGCCCCTCGCCAACAGTATGGCCAACAAGTTCCTGCCCAGTCTGCTGAAGAGTGTCACCTTCACGGCCGACGGTCAGATCAACGCCATGGTGGCTGGCGATATCGACGATGGCCACACGCTGTGGAGATCGATCAACGGCTATTCTTCCTACACCGTGATCAACGACCAGCTCATCATGCTCCACGTCAATGCTGACAAGGCTACGGAGCGTATGGACGATCCCGAGCTCAAGGCGCAGGTCCGTGCAATCCTCATCAAGTATAGCGCCATCCCCATCAACATCCGTTGGAATGGTCCCGACAATCCTTACTTCTATGTAGATAAGGCCTTCATGGAGCCGCTGATCGCCACGATGGTGGGCGTCGTCAACAAGATCCCGACCACGGGCTGGGACTATGATGACATCAAGACCTTCAAGATCATCAAGGGCGTACTCAACCAGCTCCCCGTCATCATGGACCAGACCACGAAGTTTGAGGCGGGTATCGAACTGACGCGCTAATCCTCCGCTCCCTTTCGGAGCAACCCTCCGCATTCTAACGGAGTAATATCGGAACAACATCGCCAAGGGGTGTGACAACGGCTTTCGCCATTGCCACACCCCTTTTCCGTATAGTTGCAAAGACTATATAGTTGAAAGGCCGTATTCTTGTTTTCCCTACTCAGCAAGGCCGTATAATGGTTATTCCTGCTGAGCAGGCCGTGTGGAAACAACCCAGTCACGCCATTCTCTGGGCAAACACAAAAAGGCTTCCCCCAGCGATGTGGAGGAAGCCCTATGTCATGAGACGCTATCGGCCCGCACGGCGGCAGGCCGACAGGTGGAAAGTCGATGGATTAGATGATATCGCTCCAGTCCTCCTGCGACTTGCGCAGGTAGCTCTGGTAGCGGCGCTTGGCACTCTTCTCCGTTTCGGCGAAGAGCTCGTCGGCCTCATCCTTGAACGCCTTCTTCAGCGAAGCGAAGCGAACCTCGCCCATGAGGTAATCCTGGAACTTATCCCACTGCGGCTCCTTGGAGTCGAGCGTGAACGGGTTCTTGCCCTCCTTGGCGTTGTCGGGATTGTAGCGCCACAAGTGCCAGTAGCCACACTCGACGGCGAGAGCCTCCTCGTGCTGGCTGCGACCCATGTTGCGACGATCCTTGGCCGTGCCCTTGATACCGTGGTTGATACACGGAGCGTAGGCGATGATGAGAGACGGACCATCGTAGGCCTCAGCCTCGCGGATAGCCTTCAGCGTCTGCTCGTTGTTGGCACCCATGGCGACCTGGGCCACATAGACGTAGCCGTAGGTGGTCTCCATCAGACCGAGGTCCTTCTTGCTCACGCGCTTGCCACTGGCGGCAAACTGAGCGATGGCGCCGAGCGGCGTGGACTTGGAAGACTGGCCACCGGTGTTGGAATAGACCTCCGTGTCGAGGACGAGGATGTTGATGTCCTGACCCTGGGCGAGGACGTGGTCGAGACCGCCGTAGCCGATATCGTAGGAAGCACCGTCACCACCAATGATCCACTGTGAACGCTTCACGAGGTAGTGGTCGAGCGTCTGAAGCTCCTTGCAGACCGGGCAACCCTTCTCGGCGCCAGCGGCGATGAGGGGCTTGAGCTCGGCAGCAGCCTTCTTGCTACCCTCGGCGTCGTTCATGTTGGCCACCCAGTTGTCGGCGGCAGCGATGAACTCGGCGGGAACGTGCTCCTGGGCCTTGGCATCAGCCAGCAGGTGGCAGATGCGCTCACGCATCTTCTTGTTGGCGAGCGTCATACCGAGACCAAACTCACAGAAGTCCTCGAAGAGGGAGTTGTTGAAGGCAGGACCCTGGCCCTTCTCGTTCTTCGTGTAAGGCATAGAGGGCACACTGGCAGAGTAGATGGAAGAGCAACCCGTGGCGTTGGCCAGCATCTCGCGATCACCGAAGAGCTGAGAGATGAGCTTCACGTAGGGCGTCTCACCACAACCGGAGCAAGCACCTGAGAACTCGAAGAGCGGCTGGGCAAACTGAGAGTTCTTCGCACTCTGCTTCACATCGACGAGATGCTGCTTTGACTTCACCTCGTGGACGAGGTACTCCCAGTGCTTGGCCTCCAGCTTCATCTCGGGAGCGTCGGCGTTGAACGGCACCATCTTGAGGGCCTTCTCACCCTTCTTTCCCGGGCAGACATCGGCGCAGTTGCCGCAGCCGAGACAGTCGAGCACGGAGGGCTCAATGCGGAAGTGCATACCCTTCATAGCCTTCGGAGCCAGCATGTCGATGGTTTTGCCCTCAAACTTGGCGGCCTCCTCGTCGTCGAGGACGAACGGACGGATGGCAGCGTGCGGACAGCAGAAGGCACACTTGTTGCACTGGATACAGTTCTCAGGATTCCACTCGGGGACGAAAGCCTCGACGCCACGCTTGTCGTAGGCGGCGGTGCCGGAATCCCAGTGGCCGTTGGTCGTGCCAAACTTCACGAAGTCGGAGACCTTCAGCAGGTCGCCGGCCTGAGCGTTCATCGGGCGAACCACCTCCTTGACGAAAGCGGGAGCGTTGTCCTCGGCAACGGCGTCGTCGGCGAGGTTGGCCCATGCGGGATCCACCGTCAGCTCCTTGTACTCGCCACCGCGGTCAACGGCTGCGTAGTTGAGGTTGACGATATCCTCGCCCTTCTTGCCATAGGACTTGACGATGAAGGCCTTCATCTGGGTGACGGCGAGGTCGGTCGGGATGACCTGCGTGATGCGGAAGAAGGCAGACTGCAGGATGGTGTTCGTGCGGTTGCCGAGACCGATCTCCTGGCCGATCTTCGTGGCGTTGATATAATAGACCTTGATGTTGTGCTTGGCGAAATAACGCTTCACCTTGTTGGGGATGAAGTTGACGAGCTCCTCGCCATCAAAGATGGTGTTGAGCAGGAAGGTGCCACCGTCGCGGAGACCGCGCGTCACATCATACATGTGGAGGTAGGCCTGGACGTGGCAAGCCACGAAGTTAGGCGTATTGACCTGGTAGGCGGAGTGGATGGGCTCGTCGCCGAAGCGGAGGTGAGAGCAGGTGAAACCACCCGACTTCTTGGAGTCGTAGGAGAAGTAGGCCTGGCAGTACTTGTCGGTGTTGTTGCCGATGATCTGCACGGAGTTCTTGTTGGCACCGACGGTACCGTCAGAACCGAGACCGTAGAACTTAGCCTCGAAGAGGCCCTCACCACCCATCGGAATCTCTGCCTCCTCGGGGAGAGAGGTGAAGGTGTAGTCGTCGATGATACCCACCGTGAAGTGGTTCTTCGGCTCGGGGAGCTCGAGGTTCTTATAGACGGCGAGGATCTTGGCCGGCGTGGTGTCGCTGGATCCCAGTCCGTAGCGTCCGCCGACGATGAGCGGATGGCGCGGATCGTCGTAGAGGGCCGACTTGACATCGAGGTAGAGCGGCTCGCCCTCAGCACCCGGCTCCTTCGTGCGGTCGAGCACGGCGATGCGCTTCACGGTCTCAGGCAGCGCCTTGCGCAGGTAATCGACAGAGAACGGACGATAGAGGTGGACAGCCACCATACCGACCTTCTTGCCCTGCTTCATCAGGTAGTCGATGCACTCGCGGGCAGGCTCCGTGGCCGAACCCATGAGGACGATGACGTTCTCGGCATCGGGAGCGCCGTAGTAGTTGAAGAGGTGATACTCGCGGCCCGTGATCTTGGAAACCTCGGCGAGGTGCTTCTCCACGATCTCCGGAACGGCGTCGTAGTACTTGTTGCAAGCCTCGCGGTGGGTGAAGAAGGTCTCCGGGTTCTCGGCCGTACCACGGGTGTCAGGACGCTCCGGGGTCATGGCGCGGTTGCGGAAACGCTCGATCCACTCGGGGTTGACGAGCGGACGGATGTCCTCCATGTCCATGGCCTCCACCTTGTGGTACTCATGGGAGGTGCGGAATCCGTCGAAGAAGTTGATAAACGGAACCTCGCTCTCAAGCGTAGAGAGGTAGGGAACCGCTGAGAGGTCCATGACCTCCTGTACCGAACCGGAGCAGAACATGGCGAAGCCCGTCTGACGGCAAGCCATCACGTCCTGGTGATCGCCGAAGATACAGAGCGCATGGGTGGCCAGGGTACGGGCCGTGACGTTGAACACGCAGGGGAGAAGCTCACCGGCAATCTTGTACATGTTCGGAATCATCAGCAGCAGACCTTGCGAAGCCGTGTACGTAGAGGTCAGCGCACCAGCCTGGAGAGAGCCGTGGAGGGCACCGGCGGCACCACCTTCCGACTCCATCTCCTGGACGGAGACCGTCTGACCAAACAGGTTCTTGCGGCCTTTAGCAGCCCAGTCGTCGACATGCTCCGCCATCGGTGAAGACGGGGTGATGGGGTAGATAGCGGCCACCTCGGTGAACATGTAGCTCACATGGGCAGCAGCGGTGTTACCATCACAAGTCATAAATTTCTTTTCCTTAGCCATTTGTTTAACTTGTTAAATGAAATTACTGTTATATCTTGATTCTTATTAATGCTTTGTATATCGAACGCCTTTACCTATCATATAGTTCAGACGATTTACCTTTCATATAGTTCAGACGCTTTATCCATCAGCCTCTCAGTCTCTGACGTATTTCCCATCATATAGTCTCTGAGGCTTTCCTATTATATATAGTATGGCGCGCGGGGCCGCCAGGGACTCCTTTAATAGAGAAAACCGAAGAGCCATAGCGGTATTTTCCTTCCCTTGCCGACCACGAGGCCGCTGGAGGCGGTGTAGTAGTTTTTTTTGCCCCTGGCCCTCGACTCGCCCTCGCCCTCGGCGCTGATGCGCACGCTGGTCTCGCCGTCGATGCGGTAGGCGTCGGTGGCGCGCTCCTTGTTGACCGTATGGTCTTTGCGAAGCTGGTTGATGAAGAAAGAGTTGAGGATCTCGCGGTCGCCGAAGTTGCGGGGATAGACCGTGTAGATGAGGTTGGGATTGTTGACGACCACCATGGCGGGCTTCTTGGGGAAGACGGAACCCTGGTGGTAGATGATGTTGAGTAGGCGCGCGTCGGCGAGATACTTGATATAGTTCATCACCGTGGCGCGGCTGGTGTCGATAGTCTCGGCGAGCTTGCTGACGTTGGGCGACTTGCCTGTCTCCAGGGCCAGCAGGTAGTAGAGCTTCTTGATTTTCGTGAGATATTTGAGCTCTATCTGGCGGATCAGCAGCACATCGACCTCGATCATCATGTTCATCGTCTTGAGCAGGTTCTCCGAGTAGTTGGTGTGCTCCAGGAAGAAGGGGTAGAAACCATGGTGGAGATACTCCTTGAAGAGTGACTCCACATCGACCTTGGCGGCCACCTCGTGGGCTATCGTCTCGTGCTGCTGGAGCATTCCTTCGAGCGTATGGGGGTGGAAGTGGTTGTCGGTCTTCAGATTGACGTACTCGCGGAAGGAGAAGCCGCGGAGACTGTAGCAGGCAACGATGTCGCCGATCATGGGGTCGCTGAGGAGGCGCATCACGCTCGATCCGGTGAAGATGATCTGCAGCTCGGGGTAGTCGTCGTAGCAGCGGCGCAGCTCGTGGTTCCACTCCGACTTCTTGAAGATCTGATCGATGAGCAGCACGCGGCCTCCCTGGGCGTAGAACTCGCCAGCGAAGTCGTGGATGCCGCGGCCCTGGAAGTAGAAGTTGTTCATGTTGATGTAGAGGCAACGGCGGTCGCGAGCGTCAAACCGCTCCTTGGCTATCTCCAGCAGAAACGTCGTCTTGCCCACACCGCGCGTCCCCTTGATGCCAATCAAGCGGCCGCGCCAATTGATCTCGTCCATCAGGGTGCGCCTGACAGCGACATGTGTATGTTCGACGAGATAGGTATGTGTTCTGAAAAACGCTTCCATTCTTCTACTTTATTACGGTACTGCAAAGTTACGCAATATTTTTTGATTTGCAAACTCTACTTTGCAAAATTGCGTTTTTTTTCGTCTTTTAAGGCCTTTTATCCCCTTACAGACCCTTTTTCAGCCTAAAAATAGCTATCTTTGCCGTCCAATGGCTTTACGACTCCACATTTTCAATCCCGAGCACGATATCGCCCTGGCCCATGGCAGCCCGCTTTTCACGTCGCCACGAGCGGGACGGCAGTTGCGCGCCGACCTCGGTTTTCTCCCTGCGCTATGGGCGGGGGAGGAGAGCGTTGTGTGGACCGATCAGCCACATGAGGCCTTGGAAAATATACGCCGTTTGGGCCTCGACGTGCCACCAGAATTATTTGTCGATACGCCCACGTTGCGCCGATTGGCTCATCAGGTGGAGGCGGTTGATCCGTGGGGATGGGACGCGGCCTTGTGTCACCAGCTGCAGCGACTCGGCGTGAATCCTCACATTCTGCCAACGGACGAGGAACTGAAGGAAGTACGGGCGCTGAGCCATCGCAGAACGGCCAAAGGATTACTTGATTCGATATATCATACTTTACTGATTGATAATGAAATAGGATGTTCTATTAAAGAAAAAGAAGAAGTTGTTGAGACGACAAGTAAAGCCGTTGAACTAACAGGTGAAGCCATTGATGGAACAAGAGAAGCTATTGAACTTACAGGAGAAGCCATTGAAGTAAAAGACGAAGCCGCGCTCCTCCAGCAACTGGCCCGTTGGCCTGAAGCCGTGCTGAAAGCTCCGTGGAGCAGCAGTGGGCGTGGAGTTCGCATGGTCAGCGCACCGGTCCATTCCTCCATCCTCCAATGGGCCTTGGGCGTGATGCGGCGGCAGGGAAGTCTGATGGTGGAACCGCTTTATCATAAGGTGGCCGATTTTGGCATGGAGTTTTCTGCCAATGCCGAAGGCTTCACCTATCTTGGTCTCTCGCTCTTCGACACCTCAGGTACTGCCTATACGGGCAATCTCCTTGCTACCGAGGAGGAGAAACGCACTAAGCTCGCACGCTATCTTTCGCCCACACAGATCGACTCACTGCGCCAGTTGGTCCTGCATTGCCTCGAAGCTATTTCCCCACGCTTCCGCCTTGGCCCTTTCGGCATCGACATGATGATCGTCAGGACAGAAGATGGAAAGACACGCGTTCACCCCTGTGTGGAAATCAACTTCCGCCGAACGATGGGGCACGTTGCCATCGCGCTCCAGCAGCGTATCACAACGCCCGCCGAAGCGATGGCCGTGACCTTCGAAGACGGCCATTATCACCTGCGTTGCAGTTAGCATCATCCTCAAGTATATTGTCTCTTCCTCTGTACTTTTTATTCTGTACATGATATATTAGGTTCATCAGAAAAATCGAGTGATAGGTTTTGTTCATAGTTGTTTCCCTTGCAGCAACCCTTGGTCAGCATGGGCCTCGAAGAG
>ENA-ORNT01002274-ORNT01002274.1-human-gut-metagenome-genome-assembly--contig:-NODE-2274-length-11955-cov-6.042857_pt1 | contig 11955 bp, 8 predicted proteins | sample MGYA00242120_ERZ509032 | MGnify/ENA primary metagenome ERZ509032 (study PRJEB26280, sample SAMEA2338729) | human gut metagenome | biome: human gut; feature: human-associated habitat; material: faeces...
CTGACAATTAGATCGTTAGGTTGTTTTTGACTGATTTACGAGCATCCCTATTTATTCGCTTACCTTCTTTCTTGGGGTCGGATTATCGTTTGCTCAGTTTCATCGGAGCCTTAAACGTGTAGGTCATACTGGCTTGTCGTGTGCCAAAGGTCTTGCCTGTGCTTGTAGCGGTGTTGTCGGTGTCAAATTCAACGTTAGGCTTTGCCAGCGTGGTGCGTGTCAGGTCAAACTTAATAATCTGTCGCTGTGCATAGTTGTTAAACACGCCATGGAAACGTTTGTCTGTGGTGCTGAGCGAGAAGCCGCCATCCCATTCGGTGGTAAACACATAGCCCGAGTTGTCATACTTGATGCTGATGTCGCCCGTCTTGGGGTCGATATACCAGGCAAAGCGCAGTTCTTGCGAGTCGTACACCATGTTGCCATCATTGTCGTATATATAGTTGCCATAGTCGTCAAGGGCGGGAGCATAGTCGGTCTCGCGTCCGCGTCCGTTCAGCGAATTCGAGTTGTACTGGTCAAACTCAAAGTCGGCATACATCGTTTCGGCTTGCAGCTGACCCTGATTATAATATTGATATTCAATCATGCCAGTCCAGTATCCGCGTAGGGCGGCTGCTTCAGCGTTCAGTGTGCTGTTGCCATAGTTGAAGGGGTCCTGATACCAGTCATAGTCGTCATACCAATCTTCGTAGTAGTTGTAGTAGTCCCACGGTTCATCGTCGTCGCAGCTGGTAAAGGTGAACATCGACAGCGCCAGGAAGAGTGCTACTGTAAGCTTTTGGGTCCATTTCATTGTTTTCATAGTTATATCGTTTTTATTTGTTTCTGTTGCAAATGTATGGCTTTTCTTTCATCCATGCAAGGTTAAAATCCCTACTCGTGCGTAGGATTTCCCCTATTCTTTCATCTCGGTTCGCCCCGCTTTCCCGTTATCCATAGCCCAGCAAAGGTGATGAAGCCGTTCAATAGCAACAGTTCGTAGCCAAACTGGTAGCCCAGCCATGTGTGTGTGCCATAGTCGAGCAGGCCACACACGATAGGGGCACCCACAGCAATATAGGGCACAGCAGCATCTGACACAGCGCGGCGCGTAAACAGTCCGTAGGCGAACAGGCCCAGCAGCGGGCCATAGGTGTATGAGCACAGAATGTAGATGGCGTCAATAACGCTGGTGCTGTTCACCACCTTAAAGCCTAAGATAAACAGCACAAACACGAGGGCAATGCCCAGATGGGCCCGTTTGCGCAACTGTTCGTTGTGGCTCTGTGCGCAAATGTCTACACAAAAGCAGGTGGTAAGGGCCGTAAGGGCCGAGTCGGCGCTGGAGAACGAGGCTGCCACCACGCCAATGGTGAACAGCACCACCACCGTTTGCCCCAGCACACCTGTGGCAGCAAACATAGGCATCAGCTCGTCGCCACGTGTGGGTAGCGGCGTGCCAGTGTGCTGTGCCAGATAGATGAGCAGCACGCCCAAGAACAAGAATAATAGGTTTACGGGAACGAAGGCAAACCCATAGCAGCACATATCTTTTTGTGCCTCGCGCAACGTCTTACAGGTTAGGTTTTTCTGCATCATGTCTTGGTCAAGGCCCGTCATCACAATCACGATAAAGATACCACTGATAAACTGCTTCCAGAAGTTTTGTTTCGACACCCAATCGTCGAACACAAAGATGCGGCTGTGGCTATCAGCCCATACTGTGCTAATGGCTTCGCTGGTTGTCATGTCCAGCATCTGCATAACATGGCCTATAATGAGCACCAGCGCCATAAACATGCACAGGGTTTGAAAGGTATCGGTCCACACCAGGGTTTTGATGCCTCCCTTGCGGGTGTATAGCCAGATGAGGGCCACCATCACCGTAACATTCACTATGAAGGGTATGCCTACAGCGTCGAGCACAAAGCGTTGCAGCAGCATGCACACCACATAAAACTTTACCGCTGACCCTGCCAACTTTGATAATAAGAAAAAGGCGGCACCCGTTTTATACGATCGCTTGCCCAGCCTTGTGCCCAGATAGGTGTATATGGTGGTGAGCCTACTCTTATAATAAATGGGTAGCAGCACCAGCGCTACAACAAAATAGCCCAGGATAAAGCCTAAACAGGTTTGCAGATAACTCATGTTTGAGGTGAGCACCATGCCTGGCACCGACACAAAGGTGATGCCCGATATTGAGGCGCCCACCATGCCAAATGCCACCATATACCATGGCGACTGTCGGTTTCCGCGAAAGAAGGTGTTGTTGTCGGCCTTATGTCCCGTGATGCGGCTGAAGCCGATGAGGGCCAGAAAATAAACCAGAACGGTAATGATGATAATCATTGTTTCAGCGTTTCTTTAATCGTTGTTTTATCTCATACGAGTATTGTCGTGCAAAATTACACATTATCTTTTATATAAATATGTTTTTGATAGCATTTAGTACCTATTTTCTGCCTTTATGTTTTATAATCGGTTATTTATTTTGCCAAAACGAAATTTTATTTTAACTTTGTACCTTGAAGTTTTGCTTGTCGAAGATAGGCGAAACAATAGAAAATAACACAACTAAAAACTATATTTTATGATGAGTAAACGTAAGAAATATCTTCTCGACGAAGAACAGATCCCCACACAGTGGTACAACATACAGGCCGACATGCCTACCAAACCTTTGCCACCTCTCAACCCTGCCACACGCAAACCGATGAACGCCGACGACCTGTCGCACATCTTCAGTAAAGAGTGTTCGCGCCAAGAGCTTGATGTTGAGCACGCATGGATTGATATTCCTGAAGAGGTGCAAGACAAGTATCGCTTTTACCGTTCTACCCCCTTGGTGCGTGCCTATGCCTTGGAGAAAGTACTCGACACACCCGCACACATCTATTTTAAGAACGAGAGCGTAAACCCCTTGGGCTCGCATAAAATCAATTCGGCCATACCACAGTGCTACTACTGCAAGCAAGAGGGCATAACCAATGTTACCACCGAGACGGGTGCCGGACAGTGGGGTGCCGCCCTTAGCTATGCCGCCAGCGTTTATGGCCTGTCGGCAGCCGTATATCAGGTAAAGATCTCAATGCGCCAGAAACCCTATCGCTGCAGCATTATGCGCACCTTTGGCGCCGAGGTTACGGGCTCGCCCTCAATGTCTACTCGCGCGGGTAAAGACATCATCACCCGCGACCCCAATCATCAGGGCTCGTTGGGCACCGCCATCTCTGAGGCTGTTGAATTGGCCACCACCACACCCCACTGTAAATATACGTTGGGTTCGGTGATGAACCATGTAGCGTTACACCAAACGGTGATAGGTCTTGAGGCCGAAAAGCAGATGGAGATGACTGGCGAATATCCCGACCAGGTGATTGCTTGCTTTGGTGGCGGTAGCAACTTTGGTGGTTTGGCCTTCCCCTTCATGCGTCACAACATTCTTGAGGGTAAGAAAACCGAGTTTATTGCGGCCGAGCCTGAAAGCTGCCCCAAGCTCACCCGTGGTAAGTTTGAATACGACTTTGGCGATGAGGCGGGCTATACCCCCCTGCTGCCTATGTTTACGCTGGGTCACGACTTTAAGCCCGCCAACATTCATGCGGGTGGCTTGCGCTATCATGGTGCTGGTATGATTGTATCGCAGCTTATTAAAGATAAGATGATGCACGGTGTTGATATTCCGCAGCTCGAAAGTTTCGAGGCGGGCTTGCTCTTCGCTCGCACCGAAGGCATCATTCCTGCACCCGAAAGCTGCCACGCCATCGCTGCCACCATACGAGAGGCAAAGAAATGTAAGCTCACGGGCGAGAAGAAAACTATTCTTTTCGGTCTTTCAGGTCATGGCCTGATTGATATGACGGCCTACGACAGCTATCTCAACGGCGACCTGCAAAACTATGCCGTGAGCGATGCTGAGATTAAGAAGAGTTTAGATGAGGTAGAGTAAATTCTATATCACCGCTGGCGCTGAACGAAGCGAAGGCGCTTGCAGAAACGAAAAAAACGAAAGCGTCGTCAAAGAGGGGCGAACATTACACAATTAGTTAATACTGTGTATGTTCGCCCTCTTTGACGATGCTTTTATTTTGTTTAGCCCTTCTCTATTGTTAATATTCTTCAATATTGCATGGGTTCGTGTAAATAAATGTAAGAATATAGTGAATATTCGTGCAAATAAATGTATCTTTGCTATGAATATTCGTGCAAATAAATGTAATAACGTGGCGAATACTCGTGCAAAAAAATGTAGATATGAAGAGAAATGTTTTATCAAAACTCATTGAATGGAAAAACAAAAAGAACCGTAAGCCATTGATCGTCAATGGTGCAAGGCAGGTTGGTAAGACGTATATACTAAGAGAGTTTGGCTCGCATTACTATGAGAAAATGGCGTATGTCAATTGTGACAAGAATAAAATGCTGGAAAAGATATTCTCGCAAGATTATGATATCAGTAGAATATTGCTTTCTCTTTCAGCTATTCTGCATGTAAATATTGAGCCAGAGAACACGCTTATAATCTTTGATGAGATACAAGAAAATGCTACAGTGTTAAACTCTCTGAAGTATTTTTGTGAAGATGCACCTCAATATCATGTAGCTGTAGCAGGCTCCTTACTGGGCATTTCGCTTCATCATAACACATCGTTTCCTGTGGGTAAGGTTGACATGATCAAGATGTATCCAATGACTTTCGATGAGTTTCTTTTGGCTATTGGTGAACAACCATTAGTAGATATTCTTGCCACAAAAGATTTCTCTCTTATTGATGCTCTATCCATGCGTTTCATTAATTGTCTGCGTCAGTATTATTACGTAGGAGGTATGCCTGCCGCTGTAGTCGAATTTGTTGAGACGAAAAATCTAGAGGAAGTGCGCAATATTCAGAAGCAAATACTATTTGATTATCGAAGAGATTTTTCTAAACACGCTCCTGTTCAAGAAGTGCCTCGTATCAATATGGTGTGGGACTCAATACCTACGCAGCTGGCCAAAGAAAACAAGAAGTTTATTTTTGGGGCTTTAAAGAAAGGGGCAAGAGCCTCTGAGTTTGAAATTGCCATACAATGGCTCTTGGATGCGGGGCTTATTTATCAGATAAACCGAATCTCAACACCTTCCATACCATTAAAATTCTACGAAGAGATGTCTGTATTCAAACTTTTCGTTCTTGATATTGGATTAATGGGGGCGATGTCAGATGCACCTGCTGAAAGCGTCATTGTGGCCGACACACTATTTAAAGAGTATAAAGGTGCATTTACTGAGTTGTTTGTCTTGACACAATTGATAACGACTGACTTGCCTATATATTATTATAGTAGTAATGATTCGCGCGTTGAGATTGATTTAATCGTGCAAAAAGGAAGTAACGTAGTACCGATAGAGGTTAAGGCCGAAGTGAATGTTCATGCCAAATCGTTGCGCACATTTATAGGTAAGCATCCTAATCTTAAAGGTTTACGTCTTTCAATGATGCCATATCAAGATCAAGGATGGATGGAGAACAGACCTTTGTATGCGGTAGGTAATTGGATATAACTCTACCTACCAATCCGCCCACCAGCATGCTGATGCCCATTACTAATCAGCTTTGCCGCTTGCCTAAGAAAGAACTCGTCAACTAACTACACCATCTATCTCTCTCAGCACCTTCACGGCCTCGCCCACGGTGGCAATATCGCTCACCACCATGGCACGTTTACCTTTAATTTCTTTCAGATTGCAGCGGCGCGGATGGCTGCCTATGTATTGTATCACCTTGTCGAAGGCGGCACTGCGATAATAGGGGCTGTCGGGGTTGCTCACAAACTGCATCTGCATGCGCCCTTGCTTTAAAATGAGTTTTTCGCAGCCCAGGCGTTTGCCCAGTCGGCGCAGCGGCACCACCTGTAGCAGCTCTTCGCCCTCGTGGGGGATGGGACCGAAACGATCGGCCAGACGCTGGCGATAGGCGTCGAGGTCGCGGTCGTCGCTAATGTTGTCGAGCTCGCGGTAAAGCAGCATACGCTCGCTGCTGCCAGGCACATACTGGTCAGGGAAATACATTTCGAGGTCGCTCTCTACGGCACAGTCTTCTACAAATTCGTCGCCCGTAAACTGTCGGCCCTCGGCCATCTCGTCGTGGTAGAGGTCGGCAAACTCGTCGTTCTTCAGTTCGGTAACGGCCTGATTTAAAATCTTTTGATAGGTTTCATAGCCCAGGTCTTCCATAAAGCCGCTCTGCTCGGCGCCCAGCAGGTTGCCAGCACCGCGTATGTCAAGGTCTTGCATGGCAAGGTTGAAGCCGCTGCCCAGTTCTGAGAAGGTTTCCAGCGCTTCCAGTCGGCGGCGTGCCTCGGGCGAGAGCACTGCCTTAGGGGGCGCCAGCAGATAGCAGAAAGCCTTGCGGTTTGAACGTCCCACACGTCCGCGCATCTGGTGCAAGTCTGAGAGGCCAAACTTATGAGCATCGTTAATGATGATGGTGTTGGCGTTTGAGATGTCGATGCCGTTCTCAACGATGGTGGTTGATAGCAGTACGTCATAATCATAATTCATAAAGCCCACCAGTATCTTCTCCAGTTTGTCGGGGGGCATCTGCCCATGTCCGATGGCAATGCGCACGTCGGGCACATATTTATGTATAAGGTTGGCTATCTCTTGCAGGTTGTTAATGCGGCTGCACACAATATAGGCTTGGCCGTTACGGCTCATCTCAAAGTTGATGGCATCGGCAATTACCTCGCCACTGAAGGTAGATAGGGTAGTTTGTATGGGGTAGCGGTTGGGTGGGGGTGTGCGCATGATGCTCATGTCGCGGGCGCCCATGAGCGAGAATTGTAGGGTGCGCGGAATGGGTGTGGCCGACATGGTGAGGGTGTCGACATTGGTTTTCAGTTTGCGCAATTTCTCTTTTGTTGATACGCCAAACTTCTGTTCTTCGTCAATGATGAGCAGTCCTAAGTCTTTCCATACCACACTCTTACCTATTAGTTTGTGGGTGCCCACCAAGATGTCTACTTTGCCTTCTTTTAGGTCTTGCAGCACCTCGCGGGTTTGTTTTGCGGTGCGGGCACGCGATAGGTAGTCGACCCGTACAGGAAAACCTTTCAGTCTCGACTTAAATGTTTGATAATGTTGATAGGCCAGCACGGTGGTGGGCACCAGCACGGCCACCTGTTTCGAGTCGCAAGCCGCCTTGAAGGCAGCGCGAATGGCTACCTCGGTCTTGCCAAACCCCACGTCGCCACACACCAGGCGGTCCATTGGCTTGGCCTGTTCCATGTCGGCCTTTACCTCTTGCGTGGCCTTCAGCTGGTCGGGGGTGTCGTCGTATAAGAAGCTGGCCTCCAACTCGTGCTGCATAAACGAGTCGGCACTGAAGGCATAGCCTTTCTCGTGTCGGCGTTTGGCATACAGGCGTATCAGGTCGCGGGCTATGTCTTTAATCTTCTTCTTGGCCTTTTCTTTCAGGCGCTCCCAGGCGCCTGTGCCCAAGGTGCTGAGGCGTGGAGCCTCGCCAGCCGTACTGCTGCGATACTTGCTGATTTTGTAAAGCGAGTGTATGCTTACGTCAACAATGTCGCCGTGCTGATAGATAATGCGTATCACCTCTTGATACGAGTCGCCCACGGGCACGCGCACCAAGCCGCCAAACTTTCCAATACCGAAGTCGACGTGTACGATAAAGTCGCCAGGCTCCATCTCTTGTAGCTCTTTCATCGTGAGCGCCATCTTGCCAGCACGGGCGGTGTCGCTGCGCAAACTGTATTTATGGAAACGGTCAAATATCTGGTGGTCAGTGAAGAAGCATGCCTTCACGGTGTTGTCGGCAAAGCCTTCGTGCAAGGTGTGGTTGATGGGGGTGAAGGGCAGGTCTTCGCCCTTGGTCTTCACCTCGTCCGAGTCGAAGATGTCGCGCAAACGGCGGGTTTGCTTCTCGCTATCGGCCAAGATGTATAGCTTGTAGCCCATCAGCACATAGTCGGCCAAGGAGCGGGTGAGCAGGTCGAAATTTTTGTGGAACAGGGGCTGAGGGGTGATATCGAACGAGAGGGTAAGCTGGGGCGTGCCAAGGGGCTGATGGCCAAACTCGATGCGGCGGAAGGCGGCAATGCCTTCTTTAAAATGGGTGCCGCTCACCAGTTGGCTGTCTCTGCTCATGGCCTGCATAATGGCTTTTTGTTCCATCTCGGTGGCGCCCTCAAGACGCTCGGCAAGGGCTTGCTGGGTGAAGCCTTCGTCGTAGATGCGGGCAATGGTGTCGCATACATACGACAGGTCTTTAACGGCGATAAGGGCGTCGGAAGGTAGAAAACTGGTTAGCGGCATCTTCTCTTCGGCCATCGTCGATAGCTTGGGCACAATCTCTATCTTTGTCTTCTTCTCTTTTGATAGCTGATCTTCTACCGTGAAAGTGCGAATGGTGTCAATCTCGTCGCCGAAAAAGTCGATGCGGTAGGGCCACTCCGAACTGTACGAATATACATCTAATATGCTGCCACGAGCCGCAAACTGCCCTGGCTCGTAAACATAATCAACACGTTGAAAACCAAATGATAGCAAGGTGTTCTCGGCTTCAACAATGTCTACCGTCTGACCTACCTGAAGGCTCAACGTGCGCTCGTCAAGGCGCTGCTTCGACACGACAAGCTCGCTCAGCGCCTCGGGGCACGTCACGATAAAGAGGGCTCCTTCTTCTGCCTTCTTGCTGCGCTGCGACAGGCGGCTCAGCACCTCGGTGCGAAGTATCTCGTTGGCAGCATCGCGCTGACCATATTTCACGGCTCGGCGGTATGATGAGGGGTAGAAAAGCACGTTGCCAGTGCCCATTATCTGGGTAAGGTCGTGGTAGAAATAGCCCGCCTCGTCGGCATCTTGTAGCACGAAGACGATGAGGCCGCCATGCCGTAAGGCCAACGATGAGAAAAAGAGGGGAGCCGACGATGCTAACAAACCTCGTAGGTAAAAGGTTTTTATCTGCGCGTCGGCTAAGCCTTTACATAGCGCCGCACACTGGGGCACACTGCCATATATCTCTCTGATGTGCTGTATATCCATCTTCCTGTTTCGTTTTTTGTCTTCGTGATTTTGCTTATATATTTTTATCTTTATTCTTATCTTATGCAAAGGTAGTGCAAACCGAGCGCATAATCTCAAGCTTGCTTGAAGATTTTGCCGAGGTGCAGCCTACTTTATGCAAAGGTAGTGCAATTATAATTAACAGCAAAAATAACAATGTGAATATTTAAAAACAACGCTGCCAACGAAAAATGAAAAGCCAAAACTCTCTTCATGATTAAGGCTTGGTGAGGCAAGCAAAACGCAAAACTGCATAAATATACAAAAAGGTAGGGTAGACGATAAAAATGAGCGTTTACAAATATTTACAAAACATCTGTTAAAATAGTAATAGATTGTAATTTAAAACAGGGTGAATACTTTCACTTTTCAAAGTTGATACTTCTCGTTTGCAAAAGCATGGGTTTCACGTCCTAAAACCCTTGGTTTCGCGTCCTGAAACCCTTGGTTTTACAACCTAAAACCCATGCTTTCAGACTGTAATTTGATGGGTTTCTCAATCCACTCTCCATGCTGTATATTTATGCAAGAAAATGAATAAATATACAGAACCACTTAGCGCCAATTCTTTGCAAACCATAGTAGGACGGTGGCCTCCGTGCCCTGTACTCCAGCACCCAAAATATACAGCCCCACCCCCAACCCCTCCCCGCTGGAGAGGGGAGTGAATACCTTCACTTCTTGCTGGAGAACAGGGCACGGAGACCCTGTTCTACTATAGTTAGTCTTGCAAATCTCAGTAGGACGGTGGCCTCCGCGCCCCGTCCTCCAGCACCCAAATAAGTATCTTCGTGCTCATATTTTGGCCGTAGGCGTCGAGCCAAACGAATATAATGTTTAATGTGTTGTCAACTTCTCTATCGTTTCAGCCCAAAGCGCAAACAAAAAGCGATACAGGCATCTCACAACAGAGACATCTGTATCGCTTTTATCAATGATATTTATGGGGATTATAGAGCGGGTGCAGACCCTCCATATATGCCATCTTTATACACATTGTGACATGTTGAACCATTTTTACCAATAACCGATGTGGCAATGCCGTTTAACTTGTCGTTGTGCCATTGTCCATGATAGCAGTCTCCGCTGTTAAAGTAAACATAAGCGCCCTGTCCTTCGCGAAACCCCATTTCAACGGTACCTATATAGGCATTTCTATTTACATAAACCAGAATACCGAAACCGTAAGGCATGCCCTCTCGAATGTCGCCTATATAAACGCCGCCATCAGAGTAGATAATCTCTCCAAAATGTGTATCTGCCGGTTTTGTACGAATGTAACTGAGGTCGGGCTCCTTTAAATCATAATAAACCTGTTTCTTATCTATTATTTTGTGTGAATTACTGTCGATAAGTTTGCCATTACTATATATCAAGCCACAAATCGTTTTGTCGGGCTTAATGATAATGACTGGCCCATCAAATTTTCCGTCTTTCTGGTATTGATAGTAAAGATTGCCATCGGTAGACTCTGTAAAGCAAAAGCCATTTGGAATATCGTCTTTGCGCATCAACATAACACGCGTACCATCTTTGAAGCGTATGTAGTTGTAGCCATGCGCTTTGTCGTTTCTAAACTCGCCAGCAATAGTATCGCCATCAGCTATATAAAGGCCTCCTCCATCTTTTCGGCCTTCTTTATATTTGCCATTATAGGTGGTACCGTCGGCCCAGCGATATTTACCGTAGCCATTCCTTTTTCCGCTTTTCCAGTATCCCTCATACTCGTCTCCACTGGCACAGGTCAAAAGACCATAGCCATCATAGGTGTCGTCCTTCCAATATCCCTCGTATCTGTCGCCATTTTTATATTTGCACGTACCCTTGTTTTCGCGCTTGTTCTTTGCCCATTCCCCAGTATAAACATCGCCATTATTATATTTAAAGGTGCCATAGCCTTGGCGCATACCTTCAAAACTATCGCCCGTATAGATGCCATCAGCAAACTTAATGGTTCTTGATGCCGCCGAATCGTCGCTATGTCGCTGGGGGCGAGCCTTAGCGGGCTTATTGTTCTTATGGGGACTGCTATTTTTATTGGGATGATGCCCTTTATACTGGCACTCAGTAAGTTTTCTGCCACAGGTCCTGCAGCGTGGAGCAATTTTTTGCGCCCATGTTGAGGCCGAAAACATCAAGGCCGTAAGCGTAACTATAAAAACATATTTTCGCATATCGTTGCTTCTTATTCTTTATTCGTGATAACACTGCAAAGGTCGTGATAAAAAATGAAAAACCAACCTCTTTTGCAAAATAATTTTATATGCTAACGCATTTTTATGTAATCAGCTAATCAGCCTTATCAACCCCATTAGCCTTATCAGTCCCATTAGCCTTATCAGTCCCATTAGCCCTATCAGCCCCATCAGTTGTATCGGCCTTATTAGTCCCATTAGCCCCATTAGTCTTATCTGTCTTATCATCCTTCATCCCCCACGCTCGCGCGTAATAAAAACAATGTGTGCGCCCACAAAAGGCGGTATAATATGTAAACAAGTGTTAAAAACCGCATAAATATTGCATTTTTCTTTGCTAAAGTCTTGCATGGTATCAAAAAAAGCTATACCTTTGCATCCGCTTTCAAGAACGAACGACATCTGAAGCAAACGCTAAAGTAGTCGTAATCAGTAGGAAGCGAAAAAGAAAGAGTTCTTTGAAAAAGATTTACATAAAGACAGAGAAGTAGTACAAGAAGCAAGCATTGCTGTTACTGTTAACAGGAATGTTTGGGTAAAAAGAAAACCAGTCAATTTGCTTCGATAATAAGGATACTCATCTTGAACACAGAGACAATTCACTACACCTTATATTATATATAGGGTATTAGTAAATAGAAAATATTTTTACAGTGGAGAGTTTGATCCTGGCTCAGGATGAACGCTAGCTACAGGCTTAACACATGCA
>ENA-ORNT01002276-ORNT01002276.1-human-gut-metagenome-genome-assembly--contig:-NODE-2276-length-11952-cov-78.627301_pt1 | contig 11952 bp, 8 predicted proteins | sample MGYA00242120_ERZ509032 | MGnify/ENA primary metagenome ERZ509032 (study PRJEB26280, sample SAMEA2338729) | human gut metagenome | biome: human gut; feature: human-associated habitat; material: faeces...
GCCGATAAGCTGCGAAAATATATCAAAAATCATCAACTTTCGCAGATTATAGAGCCAAAAATGTCGAAAAAGGGCTTACTTTGTCCTTTGCTATTTAGGCACGGATTACACGGATCCCGTGATTTCTTTTGACAAAAGGGAAAGAAAGGAGGATTTTTCATCCCTTATCGGCCATTTTCTTCACCTTTTTTTCTCTTTCTTGGGAAAATGCCGGAAACGCACTTTGGGGGTGTTTTTATATGTATAAAATGTTAACTGGGATAGTTTCATTGGTAGGAATGAAACTGTTTCATTGAGGAATGCTACACCTAAATGATAGGAATGAAACTATTTTTTTCCCAAAAAAACGCTTTTTCTCGATTTTTTTTCGTAAATTTGTAGAGGTAATTAAAACTTATCGAAAGTAAGAACCCGATTAATAACCCCATCAAACAAAATAAAATATGAGGACAAAACGAAAAACAGCAAAATGGCTGCAAGCATTCATGCTGATGGGCTGCATCGCAATAGCTCTCTCTGCCTGCAAGAAAGACAAAGACGGCGACAACGGACTGCGAGTAAACCCAACCTGGGAGATCCCATCGGAAGATGGGCATGAAATGAAGAACCCAAAGATGTGGGTCTTCAATGCCGAGACCGGTTCGCTCGTAGCCGTGAACGCATATAATACGGTGGCGGAACTGGCTAGCCAGAACTTCGACCTTCCGGGAGGAAAATACAAAATCCTCGTCACCACCAACCTGACGGCTCCGTTCTATATCCGACAGGCTACCCGTGGAGAAATCCCATCCGATATCGGGTTGGGGAATATCGTAATCGGAGTGGAGGACAACAAGATGATCAAGAACAATGCCTACTTCGGCATGAACGAAATCATCATCAATGAAGATGGCGGCAGAATGACCATCGAGAGCCCGATGAAAGGTGTGCTCTCAAATGTCAACCTCATCATCAATGACCTGCCTACCGATACGGAAGTCAAGCTCCATTTCAACAATACTGCCCTCAACTTCTACCCTACCCGCAAGAACCAGGATGGGGAATATGGCGTAACGGGCGACGAAATCAAGCAGACAGACCTCGACCCGTTCTTCAACAATAACATAAACTTCGAAACGGGCGACATCTATCTGATGCCTATCATTCAGAACGACAAGAATACGCTCATCCAGCTCGACATCATCCAATTCAACAATAATTATAATAAGGTGGAAACGGAGTACGAGCTCATCGCTCCGGCGATGAAACCGGGAGGCAAGTACGAACTCAAGCTGAACTATCATGACCTGTTGCCTTCCAGACCTACCATGCATCTGGAAAAGACTAAGATTGATGACTGGACCGAGGGATGGGTATATAAAGGAGAAATCCTGAACCCGGAAGAAAAAACGAAATAATAATAAAAAACAGAACATATTAAAAAATTACGATTATGAAAAAGAAGACTATTCTTTTTGCCATGATGGCAATGGCTATGACAATGACCTGGAGCAGCTGCTCTGACGAGGAAATCTCCAACGGCAGCGAGGCTCCTAAGTCCATTACCGTTACTACCAGTATCGGCAACATGACCCGTGTGACTACCGACGAGAAGGGCTCTCAACACTTTACCGAGGGCGATGAAATCAGCGTTTATTCCTGGGCGGGCGCAGCTCCTTCTGCTGAAAATATGGTCATCAACAACGCTATCAACAAGTTGACTGACAAGGTCTGGGTGGCTACCCCACAGATGTTGTGGAAGGACAGGGAAACGCTGCATAATTTCATCGGCATCTATCCTGCCACTGCCGTAGAAGACCTTACTGCCGGAGCGTATAAGCTCAATGTTGCCAACCAGGAGGCGAGCGACTTGCTGGTAGCTGTCAACACCAATGGACTGTCCTATGAGAAGAACGCCAACGATGCCGTAAAGCTCGAATTCACTCACGTGATGGCGAAGTTGGTGGTAAACCTTACCTACAAGAACCAGTGGGGCGGCATTCCTGACGTTGACAAGGTGGTGGTTTCGGATGTATTAACCGACGCTTCCGTCAACTATCTGACCAAGGCGGTAACTCCTGCAGAAATAGCCAAGGTTGATTTGGAGTTGCCTACTACCACAGCCAACAGCAAGTATACCACCATTCTCATTCCTCAGTCAGGAATTCAGAAGCTGACCATCACCATCGGTGATAAGGACTACGTTTACGACAACGGTTCTCCTTTCAGCTTTGACAGCGGTAAGATTACCACCATCAACCTGGAGGTAGGTCGTGACGAAATCATCCTCAACGATGTAAAGATTTCTAATTGGGAGCCTGGCAAGACCTTCGGTGGAGAGGCTTTAGATTAAAATCGGAGATTTTCAGATAGATAAGATTATAAGATAACATTAAAAAATAGAACGATTATGAAAGCAATCAAGTTTTTCGCAATAACAGCCATGGCTGCAGCCATGATTACCAGTTGCTCTAGCGAGGACGAACTGTCACAGAGCAATTATCCTAGTGATAACATCATCCGCATTACTGCAGGAGTGAACAATGCCAAGACTCGTGCTGATGAAACAGCAGGTACTCCACTGAAGAATCCTTTATCTCTGACCGTGGTGAATAATAATACCACAGACCCCGTATTGGCTGCGAAATATACCTATGTTAATAAGGTGTTCTCAAAGGATGATAATGGAGTTTGGGATTGCAAAGAGACCCTGCTGTGGCAGAATTCCGAAACTCCTGTAGACATCGTGGCTTTTGCTCCAGCAGTTGATAATAATCCATTCGCAAATGTCTATGATAATGAAACAAGAAAATTCAGTGGTTTTTCTTATTCCGTAGCTGCCAACCAGTCTACAGAGTCTGACAATAACGACTTGTTGTACTATTATGCTCAAAACATCAAACCTGAAAAAGAGCTCGTGGATGGAAAACTGAGCATCCAGATGAATCATGCTTTCTGTATGATTGACATCAACGTGACTTTGGGAACCGAGTTCAATGTCTCTGGTGTTCCTACAGCTTCTCCTATCACGAAGGTAACCTTGGGAGGAACGATAACTGAAGCAAATGTAAATGTTACAAACGGTACAGACAAAGTAACAGCCAGCACAACAGCTGCCGCTAAGGATATTACCGCAACCAAAGGCGAATTTGAAACTCCAGCAGATAACGATAAAGAAAAGTCCTGCATCTCACACTTCTCTTGCATTACCGTCCCACAGAACGTTGCTGCCAAAACCTTCAAGGTGTCTTTGAAGACTGCCGACAAACTCTATGAATGGACTTCCGAAGCCGCTGTCGAGCTGAAGAGCGGCTACAGATATACCCTCAATCTTAGCATGGGTAATGATGTGGTATTGTTGAAGGGTGGCAGCATCACCGCTACAGAATGGAAACCAGGCACTGGTGGCTCTCTTGAGACAGACTAAAGAATATGAACTTAAAATAGAACAACTATGAAATATCAGAAGATATTGGGTCTTGTAGCAACAGCCGGCTTATTGCTGGCTGGCTGCGCTACAGATTCCGACAACAATAATACATGGCTCAGCGACTCGAATGCCGTTCACGTTTCGGCTTCGGTGGGCAGCATCTTTACCCGCAGTTATCCGACAGATGAAACCAAACAGACGAGTTTTAATAATGGTGATGTGATGGGCGTCAGCAACAATGGCAAATCGCTCACCTATACCTTCAATGGCACCGACTGGCAGCCAAAAAATGGCACCGATTATCTGGTATGGGACAATAGTAACCTCACCTTCCAGTGCTGGTATCCTGCTGATGGCAAGAATTCCTTCAGCAAGGGCTATGTCCTGGAAGACCAGAGCGATGCTGAGAAGATTGCGGAATCAGATTATATGACGGCAGAGAAAAAACTTGATGCTATTCCTGATAGCCGCAAACTTGAAGTGGCACTGGAGCGCAAGACTGCCCGTCTGATTCTCAACATCCAGAGTTTCAACGACCAGTTTGATGCCAAAACCACCAAGGTCAACCATATCCGCATGGCAAGCAAGGCATCTACTGATGCCGGCGAAACATCTATCGTCAACATCAAGCCTTTGCAGAATGGCGAGGGTGGAATCGGCACGACCTATACCGCCCTGGTTATTCCTGGAGCAGTAGAGGGAAAGCTCTATTTCACTGACAATGAATCCGCCGAAACTCCTCTCGTTGTCAAGACAGGAACATTGGAAGCCGGCAAGAGCTATACCTACAATCTTACTGTGGGTAAGAACACGATAACCGTAAATGATGTTACTGTAGCTGAATGGGGAACAGATAAGATTGAAGGCGGTAAAGCAGAAGTTATCCCATACGTCACCTTTACGGCAGAGGCAGAGCAAAAGTTTAAGATGACAACCACAGGTGATTATGACCTATCCGGTAAATTTCAGTATTCTGTGAATGAAGGCAAATGGGAAAATGTTGTAAAAGACGAAGAAGTCACCTTCGGTGGAACAAATGGCAACCTTCGCTTACGTGGCATAAATAAAAATGGTACTGCAACAGACGATAGTAACTACTCAACCATCACATTTACAGATGATAATGTGAAAGTAGCTTGCACAGGCGACATCCGCACACTGTTAGACTATAAGACCTATAAGACTGTTGATACCAGCAATGCCCGTTTCTGTTATTTGTTTATTTATTGCAAAGTATTAACCTCTGCCCCCCAATTGCCTGCTACAACATTAGCGAGCAAGTGCTATAGTTACATGTTTAGTAGTTGTACAAGTCTCGAGTCTGCCCCAGCATTGCCTGCTAAAACATTAGCATATAGCTGCTACCAGAGCATGTTCAATCTTTGTAAAAATCTTACGTCTGCCCCTGCATTGCTGCCTGCTACAACATTAGCAGATCAATGCTATTATTACATGTTCAACGGTTGTACAAATCTCAAGTCTGCCCCAGAATTGTCTGCTACAACATTAGCGGCTGATTGTTGTAGTTACATGTTCAGTGATTGTAAAAAACTCACGTCTGCCCCAGCATTGTCTGCTACAACATTAGCAAGTAACTGCTACTATAGCATGTTCAGAAATTGTACAAATCTCACATCTGCCCCAAAATTGCCTGCTACAACATTAGCAAGTAACTGCTACGATAGCATGTTCAGAAATTGTACAAATCTCACATCTGCCCCAAAATTGCCTGCTACAACATTAGCAGATGACTGCTACCGTGAGATGTTCTACGGTTGCTCAAATTTATCATCTGCCCCAAAATTGCCTGCTACAACATTAGCAGATTATTGCTACAGTATGATGTTCTACGGTTGCTCAAATTTATCATCTGTCACTATGTTAGCACCAAGCGACCAAATCTCAAGAATTAGCTTCACTAATTGGTTGCATAATGCAGGAACAACAGCCACATCTCGTACACTCATAGTAAAAGACAAGGATGCCTACGAAGCGACGAAAGGACAGCTCCCTACCGAATGGCAGATAGGCCATTGCACCGTTTTGGCTGGAGACAATTCTACAATAACAGAATAATAATCGACTATGCCCCACTCTGCTGGGGCATAGCCCATAACTCTAAAAACATAGCGAGATGAAAGCAAAACAATTTTTCGCAATAACGGCATTGGGTGCCGCCCTGTTTGCCAGTTGCTCCAACGAGGAGGAACTGGCAACGGGCAGTTATCCTAACGACAACCTCATCCGTGTTACTGCCGGAGTAAACAACGACATGACACGCGGCGATGAGGCGGCTACTGCATTGAACAAGAATTTCTCGCTGACTGTGGTGAACAATAACAATGATAAATACAGTTATGCCAACGAGATCTTCTCATTGAGCAGCGGCACCGAATGGACCTGCAGCAACAAACTGTTGTGGCAGAATTTAACAACCCCGGTTAAAATCGTGGCTTTGTATCCCGCAACGGATGCCAACACATTCTCCGGCGTGTACTCAAAAGAGAACAACACCATCGGCACGATTACTTATGGCGTAAAATCTGATCAGAGCAAAGCCGATGAGGCTAACGACCTGCTCTTATATCATAACGCCAATTTCAAACCGGAGAGAGATCTGCAAGACGGCAAACTGGATATCCAATTCAATCATGCCTTCTGCCGGGTAGATATCGAAGTAACCTTCGGCTCCGAGTTCAATGCAACCAATGGTCTTGCAGAAAATCCTATCCAAGGAATCAGGGTAGAAGGAACAAAGATTGCTGCTGATATCAATTTAGCCTCAGCATCTCCTACCATTACCGCAAAAGGAGATGCAGCCAGCATCACCCCTACCCAGGGTGATTTCACCCCGGCAGCCAGTGCAACGGAGCAAGCCGTAGCCAGATATTCCTGCATAGTGATTCCGCAAACTGCCGACTTGAACATTGTGCTGCATACCAGCGACAGGGAATTTGAATGGACTGGCAAACAGATGAAGTTGGAGAGCGGCGAACAATATACCCTGCAGCTGAACATGACCAAGAAGTCAACAACGGCAAGGAAGTTCATCCTCAGAGAGAGAAAGTGAAAAGATAACGCAAAAAGAGACAGAACATGAACAAGACGATAAAACTCCTTTGCACATGGGCAGCCGGACTGCTCCTGGCAGGATGCAGTTCGGAAGCTGATATGTCAAAGCTGATGGATTGGCAAAGCAATCCCGATGCCGTTCACTTCACGGCATCGGTGAATAATGCCACCACCCGAACCAATCCTGCAGCAACTGATGATGCCCAGACGAAATTCAACGAGAACGACCAGGTTACCGTGGCCAACAATGGTAACCAGGCCGACTATGCCTATAACGGAAAGTCATGGGTTCCTGCCATTGCCGACAAGTATCTGTTGCTGGACAAGTCCAATCTGAAATACAACTGCTGGTATCCTGCCGGTGGCAATAACACCGCCACCGTCGGCTATCTGACTGCTGACCAAAGCACAGAAGAACTCATGGCGAAGTCTGATTATATGAATGCAGAGAAAACCCTCCAAACAGCCGATGAAGCGCTCAACTTCAATTTGGAGCGCAAGACAGCCCGCCTGATTCTCAAAATCAGCGGATTAACAGATGTATCTGGAACCATCAAGCACGTTCGCATCGTCAGCAAGGCTTCAACGGCAGCGGGGGAAGCAAATACCATCGACATCACGCCATTTGCTCAAAAAGGCGAAGGTGAAATCGGTGGTATAGGTACCACCTATACTGCCCTTGTAATCCCAGGCGAAGTAGTTGCCATGTTCTATTTCACAAATGATATGAGCGATGCAAAACCTCTTACGATGACAACAAACGTCACCGCAGCAGGCAGCAGCTATATCTATAACCTGAATGTAATCAAAAGAACGAAAATTGAAGTAACAGGAATCACAGCAGGGCCATGGACTGCCAGCGGAACTACAACAGGCAATTTAACCCCAATTCCATACGTCACCTTTAAGGCAGATACTGAGCAGAAGTTTAAGATGACAACCCAAAATTACACCATCTCAGGGCTTGAGTATTCTGTAAATGATGGCGAATGGCAAGATGTCGAGGCAGACACAGAAGTTCCCTTCGGTGGAGAAAATGGCACACTCCGCTTGCGTGGTACAAACCAAAATGGTACTGCAACAAGCACGGTAAACTACTCTACCATCAAGTTTACTGTTGCCAATGTGAATGTGGCATGTACGGGTGATATCCGCACGCTGTTAAACTGGAAAAACTATACAACAGTTGATACCCAAAAAGCCAGATTCTGTTCTTTGTTCAATGGTTGCAGTGTATTAACCTCTGCCCCAGAATTGCCTGCAACAAATTTAGCAGAAAAGTGCTACGCAAGTATGTTCAAAGGTTGCACAAATCTTGAAACTGCCCCAGCATTACCGGCTACATACTTAGTAGGCTACTGCTATTTTTATATGTTCGCTGATTGTAAAAATCTCAATACAGCACCAGAATTGCCGGCTACACACTTAGCTCTTTTTTGCTATTACGGAATGTTCCAAGGCTGTAGTTCGCTTCAAAAGGCACCAGATTTGTCGGCTACAGACTTACGATATTACTGCTACACTAATATGTTCTGTAATTGCACAAACTTGACATCTGTCACGATGTTGGCACCAAGCGACCAAATCTCAGGAGATTACTTCACAGATTGGTTGAAGAATGCAGGAACAAAGGAAGGAATAACCCGCACTCTCAAAGTAAAAGATCCGAGTGCCTATAATAAATTGAAAGACGAAGGTGTTCTTCCCACAGATTACTGGCTGAGAGGGAAATGTATGGTGGAATGGTAATTCGATGTAAGTGATAAGGGCGTCCCGGCGGATTTGAAATCCGCCGTAAAAAAAGGTTCGACCTATTAAAACCGGGGGATTTGTAATCCCCCAACACAACAAAAGGGAAAGCATTCTCCTTTGCTGCGGATTGCAAATCCGCAGAGCCTAAATAGGTTAGGACATTTTTTAACGCCGGATTGCAAATCCGGCGGAACGCCTAACGGACTTGCGTTCTTGATAAATGAAAAAGAACTGCCCATGATAATATAAAAATAATGTAAACAATAAAACGATAAATGTAAACAATAATAATATGAGAACAATGAAAATAATGAAACGAATGATGGGGCTCGCAGCAGCCATTCTGGCGCTGTCAGCCTGCTCCGAGTCAGAAGACCTCCTCTCTGCGTTCCACAGCGACCCTAACGCTGTGCGCATCACTGCGGAGGTAGGTAAAGCATCTGCCGATGGCTTCACCCGCAGCAATCCGCTGGGCGCTACTGAAGCTGACCAGAAGAAATTCAATGAAAATGATGAGATTAGCGTCCAGGCTGATGGCCAGGATGCCGTGACCTATAAGCTCGTAGGCTCGGAATGGCAGCCACAGGACGGCAAGTTCCTGAAATGGGAAAGCAATGAGATGAATTTCACCGCCTATTACCCTGCTTCGTTCGATGGAAACCTCGACAAAGTCATCCTGCCTAAGGAATATGATGAGGCTTCGCTTGCTGCCAACGACTTCATGTCGTATAGCGGCAAGCAAACCAATACCAATGGCAATCAACTTACTCTCATCATGAAACGTGAGATGGCGAGAGTGGTAGTAGAGATTGATGGCTTCAACGACCAGTATGCCGGAGCTACAGTTAACAGCCTCAGCATCTGTGGTATAAAAGCGTATAAGCACGATAACAAGTTCTATGCCCTTATCAAGCCATGCGAAGCCCAAAACTCCGAAACCTTCATCTCTCTTGATGTAGCAGAAGGAGAAAGCAAAACAACAACAGAAAAGCTCACCGGCATCCCTGCTCTCACAGCCGGCAATAGCTATACCTATCAGCTCAAAGTTGGTAAGAACAAGATTTCCGTTTCCGGTATTACCGTGAAAGAATGGACTACGGGTGAAATTACTGGTGGTAAAGCAGAAACAGATAATACTCCATACATCACCTTTACGGCTGAAGGAGTACAGACGTTTGAGATGCGAACTAGAAACATGGATCCTGAATTATTTCCAGATATTGAACCTTATAAAATCTCAAGACTTCAGTATTCTCTGAATAATGGAGACTGGATAGATGTTGTGGAAAACGAAGAAGTCACCTTCGGTGATAATAACGGTACTCTCCGCTTGCGTGGTAAAAATCTCAAAGGAACGGCAAATGACGTATCAAACTATTCTTATATTTCCTTCGGCACTAATGAAGTACCTGTAACATGCACAGGAGATATTCGCACATTGTTGGACCATGATAGTTATAAGACAGTGGCAACCGATCAAGCACGCTTCTGTAGATTGTTTATGGGTTGTAGAGCAATGGCAACTGCCCCTAATTTGCCTGCCGAGACCTTGGCGGACGAATGTTACCGAGGAATGTTCGCTAATTGTACAAATCTTGTAAAAGCCCCTGAATTACCTGCTAAAATCTTGGCTGATGATTGCTACAATAGTATGTTCGATGGTTGTACAAAGCTTGAAACAGCTCCGAATTTGCAAGCCATAAACTTAGCAGAACGCTGCTACTATACGATGTTTCGTAGTTGTAAATCTCTTGAAACAGCTCCAGAATTGCCTGCCAAAAACTTGGCTAGCAGCTGCTATAGTTTTATGTTCTATGGTTGTACAAAGCTTATAACAGCTCCAGAATTGCCTGCCGAAAACGTGACTAGCAGCTGCTATAGTCATATGTTCTATGGTTGTACGTCTCTTGTAAAAGTTCTAGATTTGCCTGCTATAAAATTGGAAAGAACCTGCTACTATAACATGTTTGCTGGGTGTACATCTTTAGTATCAGCTCCCAAATTGCCTGCTACCACGTTAGCAGAAAGCTGCTACGACAATATGTTCAATGGTTGTGAGAAATTGTCATCTGTCACAATGTTGGCACCAAGCGACCAAATTAAAGATATATCCTATTCCTTTAATTCTTGGTTGGACGGAGCAGGAACCAGTGCCGCAACTCGCACTCTTAAAGTAAAAAATGCGGATGCCTACAATGCGTTGGCAAAAAATAAATATTATCTTCCTTCAAATTCAAAGTGGATAAAAGGCACATCAGGTACTACCGTGAAAGACGAAAATAACATAGATATACAATAACATCCCCCAAAAAGGTCTATATGCCACTCTTCATCGTGGCGTATAGACCTTTTTTATGAATCAGGGATATCGAAGGATTCATTATATTCCACATTATATAATTCTAACGGAATATGCGTGCACCGAAATTCCGTTACACAATGTTAAATATCATATTTGGAATGCATATTCTTAAACAAAAAGTTGGCATTTTGGAATGAAATTAGTAATTTTGCAGCAACAGTTCCTGCCACGCCTCTTCTTGAAAGCGTACCACGGCAGGACTTCGTGTTTATATATTATATAAAAGTAGTATGCAGTACACAAAACAAGCAATGGATTTTAAATGTCAACTTGACATTTTGAAAGAACGTGGGCTGACAATAGATCTTGCCTTGACAATATAGCAGCCGAGGTAAATCGTTCAAGAGAAGATTTTATTTCTGAATACTACAACAACTACACAGCTCCCTCATTTCCACCTGCTTGGAAAACTCTGGAAGTTGTTTCTTTTGGTACACTATCAAAATTGTTTTGTAACTTCAAAGACAACTCTGTCAAGAAGAAGGTAGCAAAGGAGTTTCTACTTCCACAATATCTATATTTAGAGAATTGGATAAAATGTATAGCGGTGTTAAGAAATGCTTGCGCTCATCACGCTCGCATTTGGAATAGGCGTTTCCCAACAATGCCTATAATGCCCAAATATTTACCTTTTCAATGGGTTGTTACTGGCAATTTCCGCCCCAACAAATTGTATCATCAGCTGTGTTGCCTTGCATATTTGGAACAATCCATAGCAGCAAATGGAAGTTTTTCCAAAGGGAAAGGTAAAGGGCGTGTGGGGCAAATCAGGGCGGAAATTCAGGAAAAATCTGCGTGAAGAAGAATAAATCTGCGTTATCTGCGAAATCTGCGTGACTTATTCTTTGTCCCACAGATTTCACAGATTCACACAGATTCTTGGTTTGGATTTAAAGTCACGCAGATGATTGGTGATGTAATCCCCAAAACACCACAAAAATAGCGCCTTAATCGAAAAATATGGCGTAAGAATGCAGAATGGCGCATGGCTAACAAGTCATGGCTTCGCTATTCTCAGCATATTGCTATGATAATGCTCGATAAGATGGATGAATTAGGAATGACACAGAAGCATTTGTCTGAACTCATGGGGTGCAGTCAGCAATATGTGTCCAAGATACTCAAAGGACAAGAGAATCTGTCGCTCGAAACACTGGCTAAGATTGAGCGTTGTCTACAAATACCAATTTTGGAGCACTTAGCCTAATGATACAATCCGGCGAAACAATAAAAAAAAGGGTCTATATGCCACGATGAACGGGTGGCGTATAGACCCTTGATTATATGGTGATATTCGTAATCACATCTCCGCTTTCTGTTTTTTATGAATTGCTCAGATTCTTAATGATTTCCAAAG
>ENA-ORNT01002284-ORNT01002284.1-human-gut-metagenome-genome-assembly--contig:-NODE-2284-length-11931-cov-2.509431_pt1 | contig 11931 bp, 28 predicted proteins | sample MGYA00242120_ERZ509032 | MGnify/ENA primary metagenome ERZ509032 (study PRJEB26280, sample SAMEA2338729) | human gut metagenome | biome: human gut; feature: human-associated habitat; material: faeces...
GGAGGTTTTATAGGCGGGTTTGGAAAAATATTTTTTACGAAAGGCGGGATAAAGAGAGAAAAAGAGGGTTTTGGGTAGGTGGAAGGGCGAAGTTATATTTTTTTTAAAATCTTTTGAAGAGGGTGGAGGAGAATTCGAAATTTTATGGGGAAATGTATTTTTGGGGTTCTGGGGTGGGGGATTTTGGGTTGAGGAGGAGAAGGGATGATATACTAAATATATAGTAATAAAAATGAATTACAATAATGTAAATTAGCTTATTTTATAAGTGAATTACATAAAAGTGATTCAAATAAAAAAGGAGGTGAAATCATGACTTCTGTTTACGAAATTATCGCCAACCAATATTTCGATTGGTGCGATAAAATGTCGCAAACCAAGTTTACAGGTAGCGCTGTTTGCCCCGCCGATGGGCAGCGCTACTGGTTTGTGCTTGGTATGATCTGTGACTCGTATGAAGAATACGAGCGCGGACTCAACCAGCATTTTGGTTGCGACCTCTGAGTAAGACTCGGAGCAGCTGTGCTTGGCAACAGAAAACAGCAAAAAAATAAAAAAAGGAGGTAACGAAATGCTGAAAGGTTATACTTTCAAAGTCGTTCTATTAGACACGAACGACGAAGTACGCCTCTCTCGCATCTTTTGCGCAGAGACAGCAAGGCAAGCAGCCGATATGGTTGCTGAATTCCTTGCAAGCATTGGAGTTGATGACAGATATCAGCTCGAATGCGAGCAGGAAGAACTTTAATCCCCTGACGAGTCGTTGAAAATTACGACGAAACGCCTTCGGGCGTCGGGATAAATCCCATTACCTTTCGCGAACGTAGATAGGACGTTCAGGGGTTTAGAGCAAAGGAAACTATCATGTTAAAAAGAACAATCAAAGCAAAATTCGACGTTGAACTCCCCGAAACTAACGAATGGTTGACCAACTTCCATTCACTCGAATTCGAAGTCTCCGCCGAAAACGAAGATAAGCTTTGGGAAGAAGCCCATATGCGTTGTGAATCCGTTTGTAACGAAATCAAACGTGATACTGGTTATGAAGCCGTTTATCAATACACGGCGTAACCCGCAAGGCCTGCTCGCAAGAGTAATCGGTGTAAGTCCGATGCGCAGGAATGCGCGGCGCTCATGGGTTTTTGCAGAAAGCAAAGCCAAGCCGACACAATCAAATCGTTCGAAGCGGTTGTCGGCAAAGGAGCTATCCTATGATTAAGTACATTATCAAAGCAGAATTCACCCTCGTAGACGGAACAGTTCTCAGAACCGAGAAATTCGTCGCAACAGGCGAATACGAAGAAGAAGCGCTTAACGATGCTTCAAAACGTTGTGATAAAATCGCGACGGAAATGACACTCGAACTAAAAGATCTCGTGACTTACGTTTACACAGGCGAGGTTGCGAAAGACGATCGTCAAATCATCGGTGACAACGGTATAACCGAAGGACCGATGAGCGAGTTCGAAGCGAACGAACGAATTATCGAACTCATCGAAGAATTTCCAGAAACCAAATTCGAAATCAAGGAGGTAAAGTAAAATGATTACGAATAACAAACGTTACTTTTCAATGGCTCGCGCGGTCGAGCTGCAAGACGAGGCGAAGACCCTCGAAGAAGCGAAGACGCGGTTCGAGCGCTCTTGCTCAATATGCCCGAAGGCAGGCTTCTGCATCGAAGGCAAATGTTACCTCGCTCAGTTGCATACAGCGAAGATGACGCTTCTTGAAGCGGAAGAACTCCGCAAAACGACGAAAGTCGTAACCGAAATCCACAAGACGCGGAAATACAACCGCAAAGGCGTTGCACAGCGGTTGCTCACGAACGCGGCAAAACGCGTGGTCGCGTACTCGCAAGAACTCGCGATAGACGACGCAAGCGTCTTCGTTGAACTCGGTGATTACGAGAGTGCTTATCGCGTTCTCAAAAGAAACGGGTTGGATGATGAAGCCGAAGCATTAAAGAAAGCCATTAAAGGAGGTGATTAAGATGGCACTCGGAATTATCGCAATCGTTTGTTTGACGACGGCAATCGTCAGCACAACGGTTCTTATCGATTACGAAAGAGCCGTTAAAGGCAAGAAATCGTTCTTCTGGACGAAAGGAGGTGATGAGTAGTGGAACTCACGTTAAAGGAATACCGCCGTTACACGCGGCATCTGCTCCGTGACTTCGATATAGAGATCACGGACGAAATCAGAGCTTCGTTGCGGGAATGTAAGAACCGCATCGAAATCGAGAAAATCAGAGACAAACTCATAGACGAGCGTCTCAAAAAGGAGGACTGAAATGGCTAATTTCTTCAAGGATTACACAAAAAAGAGTGTTGAGAAACTCTCGTTGACGGAAGCGGACAAAGACCTGCTCAAAGTCAAGAACGAGGGTTCGACGCACGACCCCAAGACATTACCGAAGCCTGAAAAGGACGAGGAATGAGACACGGCGTTTCGCGATGTTCGCCTGAATAATCGCAATAAAATTTTAGGAGGTTCTATTATGAACAGAAAAGTAACAGCACATATCCACAGTCTTGACGGCAAATTTGCCGAAGTAACCATTCTCCAATACAACGGAGATAACGACATTATCGTTGAATACAACGGTAAAAAATGCACCGCGATTTACAATATTTTCGCGGGTTATTACGTCGATGACATTTACGGCGTAATTAAGGATTAAGTCCAAAGGAGGTATAAAAATGGACAATTTAACATTTACAACAGAACAAAAAGAACAGCTCAAAACCAACGTTCTCGCAATCGAACGCTACATCGAAGAAAACGTCGTCCCGTATATAACGGGAGACGTGAGACTCGAATTCGGCGGCATTCATCATTGTCCGCGAACTGGAACTCCAACAGCGATGTACACATTATGTGTATCGCCCGAAAAGAAATCGCGTTACGCAGGCTGGAACGTCTATAAAGACGCATATGTCGGACTTGAATGCAAGTTCGGTCCCGCGTTTATATTGGAAGAAAGGCTTCCTTCCGACCAATACGCGTTGCTGAAAAATTGGCAGTCGCTAAAACAACAGCTCGAACACATCGTCGATAGGCAACGCACTGACGCGGCATTTATCGCAAATTTTAAAGTATAAGGAGGTTGCAAAATGACAATCAAAAACGAAGACTTAAATCTTTTAATCCAAATCGAGAACTTTCTCGGCACGAACTTCCCACGCGGAAGCGAAGGGCAAGACCTTGCCTGGAAGTTATGCTCGCTAAACGAAAAGTTGATTATTCAACGGAACGAGCAACGTGAAAGAACGGCAAGCGCAATCAAAGAGCGTAGAAAGGAAAATCCCGACTACGCTCGTCCCGAAAGGGAGTTTAGAAAAAATCAGGCAAAACACTTGACAAATAAGAAAAAATAAGCTATAATTAGGAGGTAAAAATATTATGGCAAACAAAATATTTATAGTTTACGTCGAAGAACGCGACGGTAAAAAAGCAGCATATTCCGATTCGATCGGAATGGGTTTTAACTTTTCAACTTGGATAAGTGCACATAACACACATCGAGTTTATGCTTATCCGACAAAGAAAGAATGCGATGAAACGGCGAAGAATTGGAACCGTAGTTACATCGAACAAGGCAAATACTTATATCCAGTAAAATAATTATGGAGGAAATTAATTATGTCTAAAAATAACAATTTACACGCAGCAAAAACAGCAAAGAATGACGAATTTTATACAACATTCTCTTCTATCAATGAAGAAATCAATACAAACGAACATGGTTATCGTCCGTTCTTTAAAGATCAGGTCGTTTATTGTAACTGTGACGACCCCGAAGAATCGAACTTTTGGAAATTCTTCAAAGCAGTCTTCAAAGCTTACGGAATAAAGAAACTCATTTCAACTCATTACACGCAAGACGGTTCGAGCTCTTATAAACTCGAATATGATGGCGAAAGAGTTGTAAAAACCGAACTCGAAGGAAATGGAGATTTTCGCTCCCCCGAATGCGTAGAATTGCTCAAAGAAAGCGATATCGTGGTAACGAATCCGCCGTTTTCGCTTTTTAGAGATTTCATCGGGCTTTTGATGGAATACAACAAAAAGTTCGCGATTATCGGGAATATGAATGCAATTACTTATAAAGAAGTTTTCCCGCTTATCAAAGAAAACAAGATATGGCTCGGTTATTCACAACCGAAGATATTTATTCAACCCGATGGCTCGGAAAAGAAATTCGGAAACATTTTATGGTATACAAATCTCGATATTCCGAAACGTCACGAACCGATGCTTTTAGGCTGGAAGTTCGAAAAAGGTCTCGAAATGGGGATTTACCAAAAATATGACAATTACGATGCGTATAACGTCGATAAAGTTTGTCAAATTCCGAGAGACTACGACGGCGTTTTGGGAGTTCCGATTACGTTTTTGGATAAATATTGCCCTGAACAGTTTGAAATTCTTAACGCAAACGATTACAGAACGTCCGATAACGTACCGAAGAAGTCTCACGGTCTAATCAAGGATAAAGAGGGCTACATTAGAGAGAGAGAGCAACCTATGCTCGAATCTGCATCAAAAGAATTGCTTGCACCAGGAGCTGACGGATGGCACATCAACGGCAAACGTAAGTATGCAAGAATATTCGTGGTATTACGACATGGTTTCACGCCCGATAATCAAGGGAACTAAAATCTATCGTCGTATGTTTATTAAAGCAAGAAAGAGCGGGAATTAAACCGCTCTTTTCTAATAAAAAATAAAGGAGTTTTAATTATGAAAAATTTAACAGCAAAAGAACATTTTGGTTACGCAGTAACCGTTCGTAAGCTCGTCGAAGGTTATACCTGCGACAAAGAAACGGGTGAAATCCGTTGTTTCGGTGGGAAGTTGAATCCCCGTCCGTCCTATCAACGCGAGTTTGTTTACTCGGCAGCCGATCAATCAAAAGTCTTCTCGACACTCAAACGTGCGTTTCCGTTGGGAATTATGTATTGGTGCGACGCAGGAGATGGGACATACGAGCTCGTCGATGGACAGCAAAGAACGCTCTCGATTTGTCATATAATCGATAACGATGTTGCACTTGAAATTAACGGCGTAAACGTTTATTTCAGAGATTTACCCGAATCCGAAAAGGAACAGATTTTGGATCAAGAATTACTTATCTTTATTTGCATCGGAAATCTCGATGAAAAGATGGAGTGGTTTTCGACAATCAATATCGTCGGGAAAGAACTCACGGCGCAGGAATTGCGTTCAGCAGTTTATAGCGGTCCGTTTATCAGCGACGCAAGAAGATATTTCGTCAGCGGAGCAAGCGGGAATGCGTTGTCTAATGGTTACGACGTTTTCGTGAAAAACGCAACGCTCAGACAAGAACTTCTCGCACAAGTTCTCGGTTGGCACGCCGATTACGAAATAACCGATAACGGTAAAAACAGGGATAAACTTATTCAAGCTTATCTCGCGAAACACAGAAGCGACGCCGATGCTTCTGCTCTTTTCGCTTATTACGAAGAAGTGCTCGGCTGGGCAAATTACATTTTCGGAACAAAATACAAAAAGGAATTACCTAAAGTCGAATGGGGTTTGCTCTATAACCGTTATCACGAAATTCCGTGTTCGCCGCGTGAAATCAGAGCGAAAGTCGACGCGTTGATGGAGAACCCCGAAATTACAAAGAAAGTCGCGGTTTTCGAATACGTCTTTTCGGGCGAAGAGAAAATCCTCTCGCCGCGTGCGTTCGACGACTCGATGAAACGCTCGAAACTCGAAGAGCAAAATCACAAATGTGCTTATTGCGGAGGCGAAATCCCCGATATGAAATCGGCTCACGCAGATCACATAGTTCCGTGGTCGAAAGGCGGTAAAACGGAATATGGAAATTTGCAGATTTTGTGTGTAAAATGCAATTGCAAGAAATCGGCAGAACAAGAAGCGGCTAACACGAGAGAATTCTCGATTAAGCAATAAAAAAATCGGTTGACCTATCGACCGTAAAACGGGGAATAAAAGTCATCAGGAGGTAAATATGACTACAATTTTTGAAAACGACCTTATCAAGGTCATCACAACAGGAAGAGATCATGGTTTCATCGCCATAATCGACAACAAAACAGATGGACAAATCTGTATCCATTACGATGAACCAGGTTACAACGACAACTACGATCCGATTTTAATCGCACCAAACGATTGGATTGGATTATTAGCGGACGACGAAGGAAGAGATTGGTTAAAAGCAATCGAGAACAATCAAATCTACGTTGTGACGGACGATGACGAAATCAGTTACTACCCGACGGGTTGTTCGATGACGCAGTGGAACGATGATTGCGAAGAAATCACGGCAACAGATCCCAATCCGTCAGACGTTGATTGGATTATTGACTCGAACGAAGCCGAATACGACGAAGATGGGAATTTGATTCTCGATCATAAAGCTGCGTTCAATTTCCAAGTCGGCGACGTTATTATCATCGGTTTCCTTGATGATTTCGGTGATATCAGCAGGGCGGGAAAATTCAAAGTTATCAAAAACGATCATAAACACCTTGTTTGTGAATCTATTTTATAATGTCACGGTTCAAAATCAAAAAAGAATAAGTCATAGGAGGATAAAAAAATGACTAGAACTATTAACAAATTCAGCAAAAAGGTAGACCTGAGAAACCGCGAAGAAATGGTAAAATTCCTTACTTCGCATTTCCGTTATCACACGATGAACTCGTGGAACAACGCGACGAGTTACGCTCACAACGTGAAACTTTATAATCTCGGTCTAACAGAAGAACAGCTCGACAAAGCATACGAAATGCTCGAAACCGACGAATTATACGACCTCGCTTTCGCGCCCGACATTACAATGTGGAACAGACGGCACAACTACGAATGGCAGGTTGGCTTTAACGGAAGGAGTGGCGGCTATCTCGTCTTATACACGGGAGGGCAAAAAGACAGCGGATTCAAATCGCAATGCACGGAATGCGGGCAATTGAATTACCGCACCGTCGAAGAAACGGGTTGTACTTGCGGCAAATGCGGGAAAAATACGAGGAAGAACCTCGAATACCCGATTATGCAACCTTACAGTTATCCAGGGAAGGGCGTCGATATGGACGAAGATTTCGAAGATTGGAGCATTTCGGAAATCCGCGAACGCGTAAAAATCGTTCAGGAATTCGACGCGTTGTGCGACGAGTTGCTCACGAATCTGATTTATTATTGCGATAACGCGAGCGTGGAAGAAGAGGAATATTACGTTCCGCAAAAATGCAAGACGATCGTAATCTGAGCTTAAAAAACTTGGTTGCGCTATCGACCATTAAACGGGCAAAAAATATTTTAGGAGGTACGTAAAATGACGTACAGAGAACAATTAAACAAACTTGAAGAACTTGGCATTACGCCGACCAGCATTGAAGTCGGAAATTCTTGCGATTGTATTTTCGATTTCGATTATTCAGATGAAGAATTTGAAAAATTATGTAGATTTGCAGAAAGGATGTATTTAGAGGCGAACGTTATGACAACAGTCGCAGTTGCAAAGTGCATAAATCAGTTAGTCGAAGATGGTAAAACGGTCGAAGAAATTCTCGAAATGGATAAATGGGATTTCATCGACAAAGCAAGTAATTATTTGGATTAAGGAGGTAAACAACCATGAAGGATTTAAGAAAAAACAAAACTCAACTTTACATCATTATCGAAAACAGCTGCTGTGACGGCTGCGAAGAAATTCAAACGTTCATCTTCGACGACGAAGAAACGGCGCACGAAAAATTCGAGCAGCTCGTCGCAGACGACAAAGCATTCCTCGAAGAGGAAGAAAGAGATGATATAATCGAAAGAGATGGGTATAGCTATCAATCCTATCCCGAAGGCGAATATGCCGAAAGTCATTACACACTCGATTTATTCGCAACGAAACATAACGCATAAGGAGGTAATAAAAATGCGTAAAATAGAATTCACAATGGACAACGTAGCAAAATGGCTCAAAGAAAGCACCGATTGGTTAATCGACAACCAACAAGGTTGCTGCACACTAAAACTCGACGACCGCCTCGCAATTTGCGTAGGCTGGTCGGCGGGGTACGGAGACGAAGAACGCGACGACGTGATTCAGGCAAAAGACGACCGCGATTACGCAATCAATGCGGGAATCAAAGTTTGGACGAGCGACGACTTACGCACAGACTTCGATTACATCAACTTCCCGTACAAGGAAAATGGAGACGTTTACGATGACGCAATTTCGTTATCAAAAAACGAAGATTTCGATTGGTTGGCGAACGCGCTCATAACCGATTACGAAGCCTTGGAAGGGTTCGAAATCAGCAAAGACGGATTAGTAAAGGAGGTACAAAATGCGTAATACCATCAAAGCAAAAGTTGGATACGAAGTCCGACATCTCAAAAGTAAGCCCGATACAGTTCGGGTTTACGACGGGGACAATTTCCTTTTCGAGGGAGAAATGCGGACGTATGAAGATTACGTCGATGAACTCGTAAACGCAGGGAATGAAGCAGCACGCAAATGCGAAGTTTTCACGACAGTTAAAGGAAATCAATTCGTATATTGGCGAGATGAAGAAGCCGATTGGGACTTGATAACAAAAATAAACTAACAAAAACAGCCTTGGGACACTTTCCTGCTCAGAAAGCCGAAAAAGGAATTTTATGAAAAAAGAAATTGAAGATTTAGCTGGAAAAAAATTTGGAAGATTAACAGTATTAGAACGTGGAACTAATGATAATTCACGAGGAACAAAATGGTGGTGCAAATGTGAATGCGGAAACAAGGTTTTAGTTAGCAGGCATAGTCTTATGTTGGGGCTTACGAAGTCTTGCGGTTGTTATCAAAAAGAAAAATCAAGAGAAAACGGAAAACAAAATAAAAGATATAACACATATGATTTATCAGGTGATTTTGGGAAAGGATATACGTCAAAAGGAGAAGAATTCTGGTTTGACAAAGAAGATTACGATAAAATAAAAGATTATTGTTGGTATTTTGATAAAAAGAATGGTTATCTATACACACAATTGCCTGATACAAGAAAAAGGGTAGCCTTGCATAGATTGGTTATGGGATTTCCCAAAGGGAAAATGGTCGGCCATATCACTCATGAAGCATTTAATCGATACGATAATAGAAAATGCAATTTGAAAATTGGCCCAATGAAAGAAAATGCAAGAAATACCAATATGAAAAATTTGGAATTACGGAAAAAGGCAGAATTACTCGAAGCACTCGTAAACGATTTATGCGAAGAAACCTCCGCAGAAGAAACTTACGAACGTCTCTTAACGCTCGGAACGGATATCGGGATAACCGATGAAGACTTAAAAGATTGGGGCTTTAACCCGTCCGAAGACGAAGAAGGCGTTGAATACGATATCGCGCTCGGTTGTAACGAAGACGATTATGTGCTCGCATCAAACGGGAATATCGAAATCAAAAAGTCGCTCGTTGACGAATCGTTCCGCAAAATTGGGAAAGAGTTATTAATTTGATTCGTTGATGAAGACGACCCGTTACATACTTACCGCGTGGTTGAAGTAACCGACGACAAAGTAATTGCAGAATTTATTGATTAAAAAAAACAAAACGGTCGGGGTCGCAAAGTCGACTTAAAAACCAAACCCGACCGTCCCGAAAGGGAAAGGAGCAAAAATGAAAACTTATTACATCAGCGTAACAGAAACACTTAACAAAATTGTCGAAGTCCACGCAGAAGACTCAGGCGAGGCATTACAGAAAGCCGAAGACGCTTATTACAACGGCGAAATCGTGCTGGATTCGGAAGATTTCGTTGATACGGATTTCAACGACGAAACCGAAGAAACGATTAACAACTACGAACTCGGTGGGATGCCGAAATACTACGAAGTGAAATAAATTAAAAGGAGATAAAAAAATGAAAGCAAAACTCGAAAACGGAACGGTAGAAGTAACCAACTACGATGACGGTATGGCGGAGGGAATCCGCCTTATCCTCACCGACAAAGACGGGAACGAAAGCGAAATCGCTCTCGACATTCTCAAAGACACGGGCGAAGCAAGAGCGATAATTTACAAAGTCGGCTCGGATGAACCCGATGAAACCATCTCATTAAATTAAAGGAGATTAAAAAAATGATTTATTACGAAATAACTTTAAAACATACACACAACGGAGAGGATACACATATTGCAACTTTTAAAAATATAGATGTTGCAAGGGCAACCTACGATTTACTTGCATTATCAGAAGATTTTAACAACGGGAAAACACTAAAACTTAAAAGAATTGAACCAACCTCGACAATTGAAAAAGAACATGTTTTACAATATCAAAATAGAGTGTTTAAAGAGGAGGATTTTTAAAATGATATTAAATAACAACCAATACGAATTTGTACTCAACGTTCCTGAAAACTGGTCGGATTTCGACGAAAAACGCGAAAGAATTTTCGAAGATCTCACGTGGAAATTCGACAAAGATTCCGTCGAAAAAATGCTCAAAATCATCGATTATAATTGGTCGGATTTCGAAGGCAAAACGGCGATTCTCATCACGGTCGAAGGCACGAAATGCCTGACGTGGATAACCGACGAATTCACGCCGATCGAATGCGCGGAAAAAGTTTTCCCATTCGACGAAAAGCAGATTTACCCGATGCAAATGGCAGAAATGAAAATCTGCTTCAAAAGATATTATTAAGGAGGTGCTCTATGAAAATATATAGAGAAGAAAGTTTAAGCAATTTTGAATTCTGGTCGGGCGCAATTGCGAACGCAGAAGAATTCACACTCGACGAACTCGATCGCATCGGCGAAGAGCTCGAAGCAGCGGATAACGGTGACGGTTACGACGAAACCCAAATCAATGATTTGATGTGGTTCGAACCCGAATACCTCGCAAGTCTCATTGGTCTTGAATGGGACAGTGAAACAGGCAAAATTATTAGATAAATCGTCAAATCACGATTAGACAAATCTGAATTAGGCACTCCTCGCGAAAGCGTTGAATGGGCTTAGACGTCCCTGCCGAAGTAGTAAAGCGTCTGGTAGGCAAGCGAGCCTGCGGTCTCGTACAGCAATCCGCAAATCGCAAATAAATTTTTAGGAGGAATTCTTATATGGAATTCAACAGTATTTACAAAAATGGCAGACCCGATTACTTCTTCATCACAATTGAAAGCAACGAAAGAGCGTTCGTTCAGCCGTACTTCATCGTAACCGACATCGACCACAAAAAGCGCGGGAATATAACTTATATGGAAGTTCTTCAAAACTTCGGTAATTTCACGACTTATTACGGAAAAGGTCGTCACGGTTACGGTTATTCGTTCTCGGCTGATATTTACGGAGAACTTATCGACATTATCGAAACGTTATACAAAAACGATTTGACTGATGCAGAAAAAGAAGAGTTACGCAAAATCAACACTCACGACGAAAAGGTAGTTCTCTCGGAAGAATTACTTGCGCACTTAAAAGAGCTGAATGAAAAGGCTCTTAAAGAAAAATGGAAGAAGATGGGCTTATAACCCATTTTCTTCTAAATAAAATTGGAGGTCTATTATGACAGCAGAAATTATGGAATTTATTGGAAAAACAGACAAAAACGGCAATACGGCGCGACTTCGCGTCGATGTTGCAAACCGCAAGTTTTATCGCGACTTCGTGAGCTTTTACGGAGACCCGATAAAGGTCGAAAAATCGGCAATCAGCAAAATTGTCGAGGCGTACAAATGGTTCGGCTGGAAAGAAGAGAAAATTTAATTAAAGGAGATAAAAATATGAACAAAATCACATTAGCACAACTTAAAGAACAGCAGCAAATCTCGTCGCTCGACGAATATGAAAACATGGATTTGCACCACGCAGAAGACGTCGAAAGGTTTAAAGACATCTTCCCAAAATCAGTCGAAGCGATTGAAAAATTGCCGACCGACAAAATCTACGTGAAC
>ENA-ORNT01002286-ORNT01002286.1-human-gut-metagenome-genome-assembly--contig:-NODE-2286-length-11921-cov-13.539103_pt1 | contig 11921 bp, 8 predicted proteins | sample MGYA00242120_ERZ509032 | MGnify/ENA primary metagenome ERZ509032 (study PRJEB26280, sample SAMEA2338729) | human gut metagenome | biome: human gut; feature: human-associated habitat; material: faeces...
TTTTGTAGCAATTAGTTGTCATGCACAGTCGGAAGATAGAAAAATCATTTTGATGCGAGAGAATAATATTCCTACTCAAGAATTCCATAATGAACAGATAGATAGTCTCTATAACAATTATAGTATTAATACCTATAGTCCAAAGTTGTGGTCCATAGCCCCAATTCATCCATTAGTATTATTATCTTATTGTAGAATACCTATATATTGTAGTTCGTCTGCCGAACAGGGAATAATATATCAAGGTCATGACATGACATTGTCAGGGATGGTTGCAGTTACTGCATATCCTGGTATGATGAATAAAGAAGAGGGGATGTTAGGATTTTCTTTCAGAAAAGAAAAACTACATTTTCAAGTATCTGGTATAGTAAACAAATATGGTTATTATAACAGTTTGCTTAGACAGTTAGGTATCTTCGGGCAATTAACTTATCAACTTTCGTCTCCGTTTTCATTTACAGCATTTGCATATTACTATGGTAATAATGTCATGCCATTAATGCCAAATGGGGATTTTATGACACCCTCTATGCTTGGCTATTATGAGGTTTCTAGGTTTGGCGGTTATATTAACTATAACCCATCAGAGCATTTTGGAATACAGATGGGAGGACAAGTCGTTGAACGAATGGGACCCAAAAACCATTATGAAATGGAACCAATTGTTACGCCATACATAAATGTAGGACATGGAAAGAAGAAAATAGGACTAGGACTACCTGTGGGACAAAGTTGAACCGCGGTTCAGCGTCTATGAATGGCGGTTCATCGACGTTGAACGGACATTCAACGTCTATGAACGGAGATTTTATCTAAGTATAAATGTTTCTTTTCTTAGTTGAAAGAACTGTTTTAGTAGGTTAAAATAGGCTAGGATACCATATGAGTGCAAAGGTACAAAATCAAATCGAATACACAACTTCTAGAACATAAAATATTGGATATTAATAACTTATATAATAATCGTCCAGACTAAACGGGACACTAGTGCAGATTTGAGTGAAGCTAAGAATCAAGAAATCCACAGCTGGCTTGTTAGCCTGCTGTGGACTCTCTGTTATTTTACCCTGAAATTATAATAAAAGTGTAAGCATCCTTATAATATTGTCTTAGTTATCAATTATTTTCTTACTTATCAATCTGGCATCGCTTTGTAGCGGCCTGTGTTATTACCATTACTGCCACTCACGAAACTGATGTAGGTATGGTTTTTTCCCTTCACCTTCACAACACCATAATAGAACAGGCCTTTCACCTTCAGGCTTTCATCTCCACCCTCTGCTAATTCGTATTTGTTTGCCATATCTATCGTTGAATTCTCTTGTTTGTTTTACAACACTAAGATAAGTGAATTCTTCGACATGAGAAAAATCCTGGGCAACTTTTTGTTGCCCAGGTACTTAAAAAGTTTAATTTATAATAGTGTTGCGAAATGAAGGAAATATAATTATTCGAAAGATGAGTCGTGAACGGTAAATACTCGTTGGTCTCCCACCAGTTTCTTTTCGCCAATCCATCCATCGTCCTCTAGATCTTTGGTACTCTGTCGGAAACGGATGTACAACGGTTTGTTTTCGCCAAACGATTCCTTTATCCGTTCAGGGTCGATCATATCGTAGTAGATGGTCGTCTCAGAGCCACCCGTGCTTCGTATCTTCTCACCGTAACGTCTGTTCCTGTATTCATTGTTTTCGGTATATATGTAGATATACAGTGGTTGCGTGCTTGTTCTTTTGTCGTGTATCGTTAGTCGGTTTTTGTCGAGCACGGCACTGCTCGATTTCACACATCGGGTGTTCAAGTATTTATACACAACGGTAGAATTTTTGCCATCTACATACCTAACATTTTGCATGCCTTGTGAACCACTCGACAGGCGCGCCACGTTGTACCAATAGCCATATTCGTTGCTGCTGAAATCGAAACCTTGGTTGCCCGAAACGATGGTAGCCGACCAATAGTAACCTATCGATGGGTTGGTCACCTCATATCCGTTATGCATGCCTCCACGGGGGAACCGTATGCTTTTGCTTTGGGCGGTGGTGGCAGCCGGCAGTTCGATAGACTGGTAGGTGGTGCCGCTGCCAGTGGTGCGTGTCACCAGTTTCATTTCAGGTGTCAGTTGCTTCCACAGTGAGGAGGTGGGTATTGAGAAGCCTGGAGGACAGATGTCGGCCATAGGCTTGTCCCTGTCTCCCTTTTTTATGCAATAGTAGCCTCCGGGATCGTCTACAGATGTTGCTCCTAGGTTTCGGTCGAGCATCCACACACCGTTTTCACTCTTTATCAGCTCATAGTAGTACCATACCTTTGTGTTGGTTCGGTTGCTTGTCGGCTGATAGGTGTCCTTTTCCTCCTGGAATATGCCCGTGTGGTAGATGTCGTATATTATTTTGTGCCCGCCTTCGGTTTTTATGGTGAATTGTCTGGTCCATACTTCTTCGTCGTTCTTGTTCTTGGCCTCGATGGTGTAGAACGTTCGGTTATCGGTTACCTTGACGACTGTCTCGTCGGTCTCGTAATTGTCTCCGTCGTTCTTCGCAATGGTATAATAGTAGTTGTTTTCACTGCCTATGCCTAGTTGCAATCCATTGTCGCGCTCTGAGGTTCCGCCCATGGCTGTGCGTGATGTACCATTCACCTCTTTGGAAATGAACTTGATGTAGTCTCGTCCATTTTCACCGTCGCCTTGCAGTCCGTAGATTTTTGTTACTCGGGCTTTTTTTAAGTTGCTACCTTGCTGCACTATCACGATGTCGCGTTTCAGTACGCCGAAAGTCACGGTAAGTTTGGTTTGCCTTATTTCCTCACTGGGATTCTCGAGGCACTTGAAGGTCAGTTTGTAGCCTTTGCCTGCCGACGAATAGTCGGCTGAAGAGATGTCTGTTCCTCCATCTTTGCTGACTTCTGTCAGCCAGCTGTCTGTGGGTGTGCTGAGCTTAGGCGTAATGTTTTCAGCTTTTACACCGTTGCCCCACATAGTGACGAAGTAAGCCTCTCCGCTACTGTATGTCTTCTCACCGGCCTCTACCCGCACGGTATCGCAAGTGCCTAGTTCGTAAGCCCCGTTGGATATGAGGTTGGTCACCATGAAATTGTAGTCTTTTATCTCTACCTTGATGTTGCCTGCCGGGGCTTTCAGAGCTTCTTCTTTAGTGTTGTAGCCTTCACCTGTGGCGGTCACGGTTATCTTGTAGTGGTGGTTGCGCAGCAGGGACAGTTTGCTGCCCTCAGCATCCAGAAAGTTGGCCGTGTAGTATTTTTCGTTTGCTTTGATTACTATGCGCGAGTCGACCTTTGCAGGGGTTTCGAAGAGATAGAGTGCTTCTCTGGCGTTGGAGCCTTCGCAATTGCCTATCGTTTTGTCCAGCTTGTCTCCGGTCGGTTCGTTCGTGTTTCCGACAGTATAGTCCTTATAGTCCTTGGGAGCGATACTGCCTTGGGTGGCCGTTTGGGTGATTTCCCAACCCGTTATCTCGAACTTATCTTTTATCGATTCTGCTTTGTTCAGAGTGGCCATCGCCACATTGCGCAACAGGCTGACCGTGTTGTTCGTTCCGCTTTTCAGATCACTCATGTTGATATGTCCCCAAAGTACGGGTGGCGATGGTATCTCATCGCAGTACACACCATCAAGTTTCGCAATGTTGTCTTTGCCTTTCAGTATGGCATCGCCGTTGGCAACAATGTGAATGTCGGTTGTCTTGGTATTGACATCATTGATGGTCAGGGTGTTGTCGCTGAAATTGCTTGGCTCGACCTTTCTCATTGCCACAAAGCTGCCTTGGTCACCGTATTCGATGACATATAAATCGTTGCCACTGATTGTCTCATCGGTATTGGCTCTTGTGTTCACTACGGTAGTGGCGGGAACGACCAACCGTAGTGTCACCTTGCCGTTATCGAAATAGTCTGATCCGCTGAAAATGTCGTCTGAACAGGCCGACATCAACAGACATATCGTCAGAGCCAGTAAAATCTTTGTGTATTTGCTGTTCATCTTCTAGTTCTTCTTTTTTGTTTTGTGTTTGTGGTTGTCGGGGGAGTTCCCTCATACCATCTTCCATCCTTGTAATATCCGGTGTTGTCCTTGAAGCGTTTGCCACCGAAGAGAATACCGTATTCTTGTCCATTTTCCTTTTTCACAATGACATATTTGTATTCTCGCCCTTTGACACACCAGAATGACAAGGAGGTGAGTTTCCAACCAGCGTATCCGTCAGGATCGACTTGGGTGCTGAATCCTACATTATCTTCATTACCTTGCTTACCGTATAGGGATGTACTACCAGTATTTATGTACCAGTTGTCTATGATATCACCTTGATAGTACATTTTAAATGTTACCAGATGGATGTCGGGTTTGCTCTCGAAAAATTCGTGTAGGTTGGAAGTAGGGTCGTAGACAAACCATCCTTCGCGGTTCTTGAAATCGAAGAGCTGCACTCCCGGTTCCATTTCGTACGGATATCGCTGGGCGTCATTACCGCTATTGAACATTATCAGTGTTTCGCCGGGTTTGGGATATTTGGATTTCGCTCCTGTGATGCTGCACCATCCTTTTTGTTGTGTGGATAGTTCGAAAAGCTTCCACCCCTCGTTTTCCAGGTCGACCTTCATCTCTACTCCCGGCCAAGAAGGCTTATCTTGACCTTCTTTTTTGTCGAAGAAATACCACACGCTTTGGGGGATACCGTTTCCATCTTTTTTATCGGTCATGCCATACTGGGTGTATAGGTATATGTTATAGTTTGGCCATTTGTTGTCGGTAGGCTTGCCGGTGTTGTTGTGTTCTTTATTTGCCCCATCTCGGCTATCGTTGAGGGCAATGAAATGTATTCTATAGTTGTTCAGACGAGGAATGACCGTAACCTTCACTGGCTTCTTCAAATCGTCGTATCCCGAACTGCTTGGGGAGACGGTGAAAGATGATGTCCATGTGTTTGTGGCTTTTCCGTCTGATTGGAGCATTATTTTTCCCTTTGAAGTTCCCGTATACGTTATCGTCACATTGTCGTCTTTGTTGGCGCTGGTGAGACTCGTTTTATCAATCGTTATTCCGCCAAGGTTGGTCTCGAACGAGACTGCATACGTACTTTGCTTACCTTCCTCCGTGTTTATCTCCACTTCGAGCGGTGTGACGTTGAGGAAAGGCGTTACATTGTATTGCACGTCAATGTATTTCACGAGATTGTTGGCGCGGATGGCTACCACTGCCGTACCTTTAGTTTGCCCCTCATATTCGTTCATCTGTATCGCAGGATTGACGGTGAAGTTGATTTGTCCGCTCTGGACTGTTGCCAGAACAAGAGGTTTCTTGCCGATTTTACTCACGCATTCCACCGTTACCTCTTTGGCGTTTGTTTTATATCCGATAGAGTCGTTGTATTGTGAGGTGACGAGTATCTGTTGGCCGGTTTTATTGTCGTGGTCAAATTTGCTGTCGTCGTGCTTTCCTGTGCGCGACACCCATAGCCATGTTTGGCTGAAGTCGGCATACACATCCTGCAATGTCCACTCAAAGACACTCATCTTGATCTTCATATCCATTTTACCCTTGCCAGTGACGCTGGCAATCATGTCGTAGAACGTACCTCGTTCCAAGTCGCCTCCCGATTTATTCCCTGCTACGCCTCCCAAGGGCAGTTTGTAGGTGTGGGTGATTGTGGTCTCGGTTCCGTCGTGAGTAAGTTCTGTACCTTTAATCTCAAGATAGGTGTTTTTATCCTTATTATAGTTCTCCGGAAGATAGAGGAAGTCGGTATAGCTCCATTGGTCTGTGTTGAAGTCAACATTTTTGACCGTGAGCGTCTGTTCTTGTGTTCCATCGTTTTTCTTTCCGTCAAACAGTCCCCCTTTGGTTACAATGTCTTTCACCGTGATTGATGTAATCTTCAACCGGTTGGATCCGAAAGAGTTTTGGGAGAAAGTTTTGTTGTTGAAACACAACGAGAACTTCACCTTGGAGCAAACAAAGATCATGTTGGCTGTAATGGTGGCCGAGGTGTTTGGGCGCACTTCCAGCTTATTGTTATCTTCGTTATCTTTGTATTCGTATAGTAGTGGCAGCTCACCTTGCACCGGCAAATTGCCGTTGCTGAAGTCGAGCGTTTTTGCCTTTAGTTGATCTTCTGTTGTGTATATGCTTATGCCCGGAATGTTGGCCGTCAGATATATTTTGTATTCCCCTTGCTTGAGGTCGCAGTAGAACACTCGATAGTTGTTGTCGGATGAGAGTTGGTTGATGTCTATTCTGCGCACCACGGCCTCGCCCTCGCCTTTTCCGATGGGATAGGCGAAGAACCAAAGGTCGGTTATGTCTCCTTCCTTGCCCGAAATGTCAGCTTCTTTGTCCGAAATATCGTCACCGTCGGAAGTGCCTTCTCGTGTGACATTGCTGTAGGGGATATATACAGTCACGGAATGTGTCGGGCCGTCAGGTCCAAACCCGCAGTCCGAACATCCTGTTGTCATCAGTAGGATGGCTATGTTGAATAATAACAAAATATACTTTCTCATAATGGCAGTTGTCTTTTTTACAGATCGTTGTCGTTGAACACTATTCGCCATCTGTTGATTTGCAGCGACAGCACCACTTCGGCGTTGTTTCTGTCACGGCCGATAAGCAGTATGATTTGATAGTTGTTCTCACGGTCGAGATACTCCTGTAGAGACATGTCCTTGTATTTGTCTAGGCGCATCATCTCCAGGTATTTCACCAAGTCGATGTTGAACACATCCCGGTTGGTCTTTTGGTTGTGTACGACGAACCGCGACGCTTTGTCGGTGGTTAGTCTGAGGGTGGCCATCTCTGCCAATAGGGCGGTATTGGTGGGAGCGGTCTGACTGTCTATAACGGCCTCTTTCATGCTGTAGGGGCGATATTCCAGCGCCGGGCAGTCTGTGAGGTTGTTGCGGTAGTCGTAGGTATGATTGGCCGCTTTTATGGCCAGTGAATAGTCGTTGGCCGTAAGAGGCTTGTCGTCCGCCGACTGTATCAACACCTTGAATCGGTTGACATCTTTTACCAGTGGGACTACAGCCCGGCTGGGTGCTGTCTCGCTGACGGTGAAATGTTCAGTGATACCGTGCCACAAGTCTTCGGGCGACTTGTCGTAGACGGTCTGTGTATCGCCGAGCTTCAGATTGAGCTGCAGCTGGTCGATGCTGTTTTCTGTGGTGGGTTGTTGGGGTGAGATGTTGTAGCACGAAGGCGTGTTGTCGGTTCCTGCCCATGCCACCAGTGTGTACGTTCCGGCTTGCAATCGGAGTGGTAAACTATAATTCCCATCGTGTTGTGTGATGTGGTCTTCAACGGTTGAAACGAACCGCCCACGGTCATCATAGATGAACAGCTTCACCCAGTTCACCTGCGATGGAAAGGCATCGGCGAACTCCATGTTGTAGTTATAGACGAAGCGCACCTCGCACGGACATGGCTTCTCATCCTCGTATACGCAGGAGGACAGCAGGGCAGTCAGTGCAAGACACAACACTATCATCGGATAATAAAAGCGGTTGTTATGCATAATGTTAATATTGGTGGAATGTTTTGTTCCATTGTGGGGTATCTCCTTCTTGTTGCCAGGAAGGAGATACCGAGCTTTTGTTTATATTCGTATTCTGTATTTATTGGCTTATTCCAAATCTACATTTTGTTTAACCAAACGCCATTTCTTGATCTTGACTTGCACCTGTATGGATGCTTCTGCCTTGTCGTCAGGATCTTTAGGGTCCTTATAGGTTGGCTTGCTGTAGCCCAGCTTCTTGATGCTGTTTACTGTCAGTTCATACCAGAAGTTGCGCACCACTCCATACTTGTCTTGCTGCATAGTTGTTCCGCCTGGGTTGTGCTTAATCCATGCAGTGTAGTAGCAGTCACCCTTAGTGTAGGTCTGAATACCGTCTTCGTTTCCTTTCGTGAAAGCGGTGTTGACAGCTGCGGCATCAGCGCCCGGATTGGCTGTGGCAATGGCCTTGTACAAGCGTGCACCTGCCATACTTTTGAAGACATAGCCGTTGTATGAATAGAATGTTCCGTCTGTCTTGTCTGCATCAGTGAATATGGTTTTCGTGATGTTAGCGTCTCTAACACCATCAGCAAGGTTCAGTACTGCTTCAAACATCTTGCTGTAGCTGTCTGTTCCATTTTCAGCAGCCAGTTCTGTATAATAGGCGGCTTCAGGTGTGTATTTCACTTTATAGACAACGCCGGTGGTCTGACCATTTAACTGGGCAGAGGCTTCCATCGTATTTTCCGGACAATAGAATGTGGCTGTGCTTGGAGCAGGGAAAACCGTTGCGCTTCTTTGCTCGAAGTTTGCGTTACAGTAAACTTCGTCTATCGAAGTTTGGCTATAGTTCGGATCCTTTGGGTAAGGCCATTTGTCAGTAACGCCGGCAGGTTTGTTCGTGGCAGTCCTTCCTTCCTTTACAAGATACATCTTTTTATTCAAGTTAATCAGGCTGGCACCTTCCAACGTGGCCGTGGCTATCTTGTTGTCTCCTACCATTACATCAAAGGATTGGTTGTCGGTATTGTCGAATGTAACCTTTGAAACGGCACGTTCAACGTCTACTGTCAAGAGATTCAAGTTGGTTTTTCCATCTGTCATCACTTTTCCAGCATCATCTACTTCTTTTCCGTTCGCATCCTTCTCAACGATATTTTGCGCTTTCGGGGCAAAAGTATTGGTCATGAAGAATTCGTCCGTTGTGGAGAGTTTGGCTATTTTGGTTATACCGAATTCCGCCATCATATCTGTAGATCCTTTGATGATAGGGGTTAATGCGTCTTGGCTGTTCTTGTAGTTGGCCAAGACGTATACCTTATAGGTGCCGGGAGTACATTTGAATGGTTCTGTAACACGAACTAGTTTGTCATCATCGTCTGTGTTCGTTGCTGTTTTCAGTGTTGGAGTAATGACCTGCATAGCAATGTCATTCTCATTGGCCAACACCACAGTAAGGTCGTTGACGGTGTATTCTGCATCGTCACCATAAGCTTCGTCACCGGTATTACCTGGGGTGGTGGTACGCGTGGTAGCACTGTTTGCTACAGAAATGGCAATCTGTGCGTAGGTTTTGCCTTCGCTAGTGGTTCCATCACCACCATTTAAAGCTTCATCGTTCGATGAGCAACTGGCAGTCAACAGGGCTAACCCCGTCAGACTACAAAAGAAAAGTTGTTTTGTTTTCATGTGTTAAGTAATTAATTAATTGATTATATATCAGGATTTCTCTTTCTCACTTCTTCCAGATTCATAGCCGCTTTCGGGTCGTTGGCCTCTGCAGCCTTTTTCCACCATACCACGGCCTCTTCTTCCTTGCCTTCTTTCCAAAGCAGACAGGCACGCGTGTTCCATGTAAACGGTTCGTTCGCCGTGTGCAGCAGGTATTTCTCAGCCTTAGCGGTGTCGTTTCGTTGCAGTGCGATTATCGCGGCGTTGAGGTTGGCTATGGAGTGGGTAGGGTGGCTGTCGGCAGCAATCATCAATGTGCGGTCTCTTTGCGCTTTGTCGTTGCCATAGAATGTGTCGGCCACGGTGTAAAACTCGTAGACGTTCAGTTCTTCGGGATGGGTCTCAACCATCTTTCGTGCTTCTTCCGGTGTTCTTTCCCGGCTGTAGTATTCCACTCTGAATATATTCTTCCTCAGCATGGGATAAACTGTGGACAGCAGGATTCTGTAAGGTTCGCCACTGCCTATCGACTTTATGGACTCTTCCCTTTTGTCCAAATCGTTTTCTCTCTTTATGACTTCCATGATAGAACTTTTGTATGGTATCTCCATCTTGGACAGAATTTCCTTCAGTCCATCCCAGTTCTCACCCCTAGGTGTTACTGTCAACAGCGAGTTGGCAAATGAATATCTTTTGCTCACGTAGCTTTTCAATGCCTGGGCGCGGCCTTCTGCCAACCACTTGTTGTGGTTCAGCGTGCCTTCGGGCGATGCATAGCCTGCGATGTCAATTCGGTTGATGACATAGACAGGGTTGTTCTCGACAGCTGTCAACACCGAATCTATCTTGTTTAGTTCTTGGCGGTTGCCATAGCGATTGGGTAGCAGGATGGTCTTGTTGACAGGGTATATCAGAAAGGCATCGCAGCTCTTCGTCCTGATATCGTATTCTTTAGGACATTTCATCTCGGTCGACAGTGCCAGTTGCGGTGCATACAGCAGGTCGCCTACGGTCTGTTCGTTGTCGAGCAGCCCGCCACAGGCACACCCTACCACCTCTTCTCTAAGTATCAATCGAGCCTTGTCCATCCATGGCTGTCGGTCGATGTTGGCTTTGTATTCCACAAATCGGGTCTTATTGCCTTCCAGTGTGATGTAGGGCTTGTCGGTTGGCGCGTATGAATTACCGGAACGACGGTCTTTCAAGGCTCGTGTGCGTCCGCTTACCACCACAGGAGCCAGCTCTACCGAGTGGCTGTTGTCATCGGTGCGTATGATGGGTATGATGGTACGACGGTGCTGGCTCTTGACGGTCTGTTTTCCTAGGTCGAGTGTGAACGACAAGGCTATCTGTCCGGCTTTGATACGTATGGTCTCGTTGTTCACCCCACAGAAGTAGCCATGGTTGTTGTCTGCCATGGTAGTGGCAGGCTGTATGTATAGGAGGACGGCTCCCAAGAGGCATTTATTTATAATGTTCATTTTCATATTTGTTTATGAGTTAACGTTACAGACAGTATATCAGACTTATAGCGGCCTTGGTTGGACCGATGTAGTTGTAGTGTGACTTTTCAACGGGCTTGCCACACTCCCGACATTCGTACTTCTTGTAGTCGACATAGAGATAGCCCACGCCCACCGACAGCTCAAAGTTCCATCGGGGTGACATGACCCATTGGTAGCCATAAGACAAGCCTCCACCGGCGGCCCAGCCTTGATAACGGTTGTCGCGCAACGATGGGAACAACCCGAAAGGCAGCTTTATGCCTCCTGCATTGAATTGTCCTCCCAACGCATGGATGCCGAAGAAGTGTCCGTTGAAGGTTTCGCACGTCCAGTATCGCAGTTCGGGTTGCACGAGCCAATGTTTCAACTTCTTGGTATCTGAGAATTGCCAAGGCTGCCACCCTCCACCTACAGAAAATGAGTGCTTGTCACCAGTTGCGACTTCTATCGCCAAGTTGGGGGTTGATGTGGCAAGATAGGGTATATTTGTCTTTATGGCTACTTTCTGCGCTCTGCTAGAGAAAACAGCCAATACAAGTAAGACAGACACTATAAGTAATTTTTTTTGTTTCATCATCCGAATCAATTTCATTTTTTGCACTTCTATTGAGAACTTGCCGGCTTATCCTTGTAACATGGTGGATGTCACCGGGTTTCCTTTTCGGCTGCAAATTTAAGAGAAAATCCAATACGAAGCAAGAAAAAGTTTCAAAAAGGCTACATTTCTTTGTGCAAACGTTTGCACACTTCATGCAACCTGTTTACGCACACACATCATCAAGCACATGATTGATGGCTGCCTTAATCATTTCTGCTGCCTTGCCATGTTTCTTCTTCAAAATACTTAATGTGTTGAAAAGCAGTTTTATCATCCATCTAACTATTAATCTTTATTAATTATACATAGAGATATACCATATATATGAAATATATTATGTATCTTTGCACCAAAGTAGAACCATTTAAATAAATACACTTATGAGTACAGTTTCAGTAACACCTTCTAAAAGAAAGATTATTGACTTAAAAGATGATACTTTTAAGACTCTATCCATTATGGCTATTCAGAAGGGAACCAACCTCAAAAACTATATTGAGGATATACTCAATGGCATAGCCGAAGATTACGAAGACGCAAAGCTCTATGCTAAATTAAGAAAAGAGCAGCCAGAGGGTCTCATCCGTGCCAACAAAGAAGAACAAGAAGATTTTGAAAAGTGGTTAGGCGTAT
>ENA-ORNT01002290-ORNT01002290.1-human-gut-metagenome-genome-assembly--contig:-NODE-2290-length-11912-cov-13.400776_pt1 | contig 11912 bp, 9 predicted proteins | sample MGYA00242120_ERZ509032 | MGnify/ENA primary metagenome ERZ509032 (study PRJEB26280, sample SAMEA2338729) | human gut metagenome | biome: human gut; feature: human-associated habitat; material: faeces...
TTTATCCTGTTCAAGCCGGTCGTATATCTCTATCTTCGGCGGCTCGTGTTCATTTTGAAAAATTCGGAGCGGGACGCCGATCAGGTAGGCTACCTTTGACACAAGCTCATAGGTGCTGTCTTTGTAGGCAATCTGTTCTCCGTTGTATTCGATACCATTCTGATTGAGAGAAGGGTTATCCATGTGTGCCTCCTATCACGTTCAGTCGAAAAGCAGTGAGTTTGTTTTCATCCTGTCCCTTGTCTGCAAAAATAAATCCTTCATTGTATGCACGAACAGCATATTTCTTTGCGATTGCAGACCATGTAAGTCCTTTTTTGAAATAATACGGGATATTCTTTACGGTTCTGGTGTAACTAACATACTTGGAGGCTACAAATGCTTTGACTTCCGATCCGTCGTTGTGCCAATTCACAACATACTCATTATTTCCGTACCATTTTCGCGGTTCTCCGCCTTTGTTGTATGGATACCATTTTTGAGGAAGTGCTTCGCTTTCTTTTGTAGAAGAGCAGTTAAAGCCAATGTTATTTAGTTCAACTTCATGCCAAAAACGCATGAATCTATCGTTATCACAAGTAGTTAAGCCTTGTCTTGGCTCTGCAATATCTCCAAGCGGTGTGTAAGATACAAATGTATCGAATAGCTTTGGACTTACCCAATATGAAACAGCAGCCCCCGGAATAAATGCAAAATCCTTCTGGTTTGCGACATAGGAGCATTTTTCATTCCTATGCAATACAGCAAGTTCTTTTTCTTCGGATGTTTCTAACTCAGTAACTCGGTAGTATTTGCCATAGTAATCGGAAATCGGTGTTTTTCTGAGAACAAAGGCTACTGTGCCAAATCCTGCATCAAAGGCGTTTTCTCCAAGATGTACCATGCTTTCTATCGTTGTGCAATCAAGGAGCTTCATTCGCATCTTCTCGAAACTCGATAGAGACAACCAGCTTTCAGCCGTAACAAGAGAAGATTTTCCTCTCTTGTTAGTCATAGCGATTGCCTTTTCAATGAATACAGAGAAAAAGTCGTTTTTGCTATCAGGATAATACTTTTGCACATAGTCAAGAGTTTTTGCCCCTATGCTTCTTAGACCAAGATATGGAGGATTGGTAACAACCACATCATATTCTTGTGCCATAACCTCCGCTACTTGAATCACAGGAAGATAGCTACTCAAGACAACTTCGCGGAAAATGCTAATGTCATCACGAACTTCGTCAATCCTTGCATAAAGAGCAGCAAAGTCCACATGAGACATGTTCAGGATAGAGCCGTATTCCTTCGCATCACGCAGCTCGTCCACCAAAGTTCCGAAGTCCTTTATCAGTTTCGGATCATTATTGGTGAAGTAATCAATGGTGCTGCGATCCAGACCGTTGCTTTCAACAATCGCGTAAACATGAGGCTGGATGCCACGAGAGAAGATGCGGCGGTCATACTGACGCGCCTTCATCATAACAGCAAAGTAGGCAAGCTGCGCAGCGCGATCATCAATATCCAGACCATAAAGGTTATTCTCAAGAATACTCTGTGCAGCATCGCGTTCACTGATACCGCACTTCTTATAAATCTGCACCAGAACATCAAATGCATACACAAGGATATGACCGCTGCCCATACAAGGGTCAATCACTTTGATCTCTTGGGGAGAGATATTACGGTACTCAACGCGAATCGCTGCGAGTTGTTTCTGAACATCTGCTTTTTGTTCTGCTTCATCAAGGAAATACTTCCAATCAGCTTTTAACTCATCGTCGGGATGCCCTTCAATCCACAGTTTCCCTAAGCTGTTCTCTACCATGTAACGAACAATCCAATCAGGCGTGAATATTTGTGTCTTTTCGGGCAAATTATCTCCTGTGATTTTTTGACCATTCTTAACATCAGTGTCGGCTTTTGCTTTTAGTTCTGTGTTGTAATACTGATACAGCCAACCGATGATCTGCACCTGATCCGTCCAGTCCTCTTCGGGAATATCCGCGACCATGTGACCGAGAACGCTGTCTTGTTTCAGAATGTTGTTCGGCAGCAAAAGCTCGGTATAGCCGCCCATTTTTTCAAACATACGGGGAAGAGGATCGTTCAGGGCGTTGCACTGCGTCAGAAGCAGATAGCGATAGAGACCTTCCGTGTCGTTGCTCTCGATATACTCCGCAACCTTTTCACGGTTCAGCCCCGGAAGGTCAAGGTGCAGGACATCGCTCAGAATCTCCGGCTTGAACGCGCCGGTACTGTCGGAAAAGACACGAATGTGGGAGGGCAGATAGTTGTTGACCTCCATAAAGCGCAGGGCAATAAAACGGTTGAACCAAGTGTAGGCAACCTCTTCCATAACCTGTGTATAGCCTTTTGAGCGGATCTGATCGACAAGCTCCTTGCGCTGCTTCTGCTCATCGCCAGTCAGTGCGCGTCCGCCCACCGTCACGGCGTTTGCCTCGCCGCAGCCTTCCTTCGTGATTCCATACTGATAAGCTCTCTGCGACACCTGAGCGATCAGCTCGTTCCGCGCCCAGATTGCAAATCTTTGTATTGCACCTTTATTCATGCTCGTTATCTCCTAACTATGCGTGTATTACGCTTTCTCTTGCCCCAGTTCATCAAACATCGCCTTAACAGAGGGAGCGTTCTTTGTCAACTTCTTGATGCTAAGGTCTTCCGCTTTGTTGTTTGCAAGACGAAGATTGTTTTCAGAAGAAAGAAGTGCTGCCTTTGTCTTCTGCAAGTGGTCGATTGTTTTGTCAATCTCATCAATCGCCGTTGAAAACTTCTCGCTTGCCAGCCGATAGTTTCGGGCAAAGCCTTCCTTAAAGGCGTTCATGTTTTCCTCGAAGTTGCGGATGTCAACCTGCTGGTTGCGAACAATTTGAAGCTCCTGTCTGTATTGCAAGGAGTTTTTTGCCGCATTCCGCAGCAGTGTAATCATCGGAATGAAGAACTGCGGACGGATAACATACATCTTCGGGTACTTATAAGACACATCCACAATGCCATTGTTATATAGCTCATTGTCGATCTCAAGAAGAGAGACAAGGATTGCGTACTCGCAGCCCTTTTCGTTTCGGTCCTTATCCAACTCTTTGAAAAAGTCCTCATTCTTGTGCTTGGTGGCGGTTTCATCAGCCTCGTTCTTCATTTCAAACATAATGGAGATGAACTCCGTACCATCTTCTCCGCACTCACGGTAAATGAAGTCACCTTTGCTGCCGGTTTTGGCGTCGTTGTCTTTCTCAAAATAGGCGTTTGGAAAAGCCGTCATTCGGATCGCATTGAATTGTGTCAGGCAGTGCTGCTCCAAACTCTCACCGATCATCTTTGTTGATTGCCGTGCTTTGAAGTCTTTGTAATACTCAATCTGTTCGTCTTTCAGCTTGAGCTTTTCTTCATACTGCTCTTGAAGGGACTTCTCGCTCAAGCGGCTCTCAGTTGCCTTGTTCTTTAGTTCGCCCTTGAGGTCGGCAATCTCAGTTGCCTTTTGAGATAATTCCGCATTCTTCTGTTCAATCGCCTCTGCAACAGCAAGTTTCTTTGCCGTTTCACTGGCGTCAAGTTTGGCTTGCAGCTCTGCTATTTTTTGATCCTTCTCAGAAATCTCAGCATCTTTCTGGGTGATACTCGCAGTATGCTCTTTTTCCTCCTGCAAGCGAATTATCTCAAGCTCCTGTTCGCGTTGAGCATCCAACTCTTTTTTGCGACGATCAAGCTCTTTCTCGAACTCTCTATCACGCACCTGCTGTGCAATCTGGTCGTAGCCGCTTTCATCGACTTGAAATACTTCACCGCATTTGGGGCATCTAATTTCCTGCATACCATTCTGTCCCTTCTATAATGTTATCAGTTAATCTGCACACCGTCGCAGCCTTCCAATGTTTTCATCAGCTTCTCGCGGATTCCATCGACGTACCGGTCAATATCCTCCTTGGATTGCAGACGCTTGACAGAGCAGAGGTCATACCGGCGAAGTGTCGTAATCTTCGGCATCTTCGGAGCGGGCTGTGCCGTACCTGTACCGACCGGGGTAGTGCGTTCCTGATGAGATGCAGACATAACCTCCATGCGACGGCAGATATTGTCCTTGTAGGTGAGAAGCTGGGTGATCATAGCGTCCAACTCGGTGAGAGAAGATGCGTTCTTCGCCGCCTCACGCTTGCCGACAAAGTAATCGTCTGCCTGACGTAGCAGAACTCCAGCATCCCGTGCCTCGGTTGCAAGCTGATGAACGTCCTGCATACACTGACGGATATTCTCGGCAACCTCATCCTTCTTCAAATCCAGCAGACCGGAGTATGCCGTTTTGACCTTTTGAATCAGCTCCGGCAGCTCACCAATGCGGTCATAGGGCTTCGGCTGTGCAAGGATGGTCGCAATAGTATGGAAGACCTCCAATGTATCCGCATCAGAAGCAAAGTAGTCACGTTCCTTGTTCACGCGCTCCATCTGACGCCGTGCCTCATCATACACACTCCGCTGCGACTTGAAGAAGAACTCCACACCCTCCATGTCCTCAGAGCAATCCAGAAGGTCTTCCTGACGCTGCACCATGCGTGTGAGAAGCGCAACATTGTCCCTACGCTGACTCAGAACATCATTCATAAGGTCGTGGGCTTTTGTGACAACTTCCTTTTCCGGGTAACGGAACTCAGAATAGGCTTTATCAAGAAGCTCCTGATAATGCTCCTGCTTTTGGGTAAAGGTGTCCAGCACGAAGCGGATCAGCCCATCCTCATCAGAAGGAATATCCATCGCGCCAAGATAGTCCCGGAGGAAGGCGATGCTCTTGCGCATAAGGTCCTCGGACGGGGCAATTCTGCGGGTAACGACTGCCTTGTCGATCTCGGATTTTTTGCGCAGAAAATCAACCAGTCTGCGCTCGTCCTTGCCAACCAAAGCACCGCCGTATTTGATGGAGATTTTCTGCTGAGAGATCAAACGAGCAATCAGCGCAGCAATATCAATTTCACGCCAGCCGTAGGGAATCGCCTGATACCGGCGCTGCACATCGCCCATTGAGGTGCTGAGCATCTTCTGATTTTGAAGCTCAAGCCACTGGCTGATCTCGTTCAGCGCATCCTCGTTGTTTGCGCCCTGACCGGTGAAGGCAATCTGCCCGTCATCCGTTCCATTCAGGATGGAAAGAATGTCTGCGTCGCTCTCTACGAACCGGTTGACCATGTTGAGCTTGGAATAGACGCTCTCAACCAGACCGTTCATCGCGGCGTCCAGCTTGTCTTTCGCGTTGCCAGTCTTGATGTCCATGACCTCGCCGTGGACAATGACCTTTGCACCGACGATAGCTTTTTCAATATAGCTACGCGCTCTTTCTTCCAGAATGCGCGCCTGTTGCTGCCGCTTGCGGATAATGTCCTGAATGCTTTCGGGAAGATGAGATACGTTCCGTTGCTTGACATACTTGCGGATCTTCATCGCCTGTTCCAGCTCATCAAAATACGGCGTCTCATTGGAGAGCACAACGATTGCTTCGTTGTTGACCTGAGAATCCATAATAAGCCGTTCGTTCGGCGCACCGTAGTAGTCGCTTGCCACGGTAACAATGCGAAGCCGCATTCCTCCGCAAGCAGAGCCGTTCAGGGTCTCGTCAATGTATTGGTCGTAGGCGAAGTCATACTTGTCATGTTTGAATTTCTTGGAGGGATAGATTTCTCCGTAAACGGTCTGTGCAATGCTGGTGATGACCTGTGCGCTGTCAACCGGTGTGTTCTTGATGTCGATGGCAATGTCCTGTTCCTCGTCCGTCAGGAAGGCATAGGTATCGCCATTGCGAGAAATGTAGTTCTGCGAGAGAAGCCTTTCCAGCGAGGCGGAAACCGACGCCCGCAGCGCAATCTTATCTGTGCGGATGTCATCGATCATGAGGATGGAGATATTGTCGATATTCGCCTTGATGTCCTCAATATAACGTACAAGGTAAAGGAGCTTCAGGACGCTGACATCCTGCTGCTCAAGCCCATCGTGATTGTCTGCCGCAGTCTGGCAGCGGTCGATAACCCGTCGGATGGGGCTTTCGAGGAATGTGTGAACTGTATTGTAAAAAAGATGGAATGGAACCAGAGCATTTTCATCCTTATCCTTCACATCCTGTGCTGCTTCTTGGAAGCCGGAGAGCATGGAACGCTCACCGCCGGACAGATGCTTGCCGGAATTGCCGTGCTTGCGAATCTCGGCAAGCACCTTCTGGATCACGATGAACTGATACGGCACAAAGGGGAAAGTTGCAGAAAACTCCGCACCATCCGTAAAGCCCTTGATGTCAAGAACGGGATTGTTGAAAGTATAGAGGTTTTTGAGTACGGCGTGTTCCTTGTCATAGACCATGCGAAGAAGCTGATCTGCCGCATCTGTTTTCGCCAGAACACGCTTTTTGATAACTTCATCAACGGAGGACGAGGAAAGGCTGAGGCGCGTATTGAAGCGTCCCTGAATTTTGGAAAAGTCATTGCCGGTGATATGGACAACGGAGTCAATCGCCTCCTGACTTGTCACCATGACCCAAACCTTGCCGTGGCAGCGAATGCCAATCTCTTCTACAAGAGATTGCAGATTGATCATCAAGTCACCATCGTCACCAATGTACTGACCGACTTCATCCACCATAAACAGCAGTCGGAAATCCTTGCCCTTGCCGTCTACATATTCCTGAATGTCAGCTACGAGCTGGGCGATGCTCAGCTCATTCGTTTCCTCACCATTGAACCAGTTCCGCGCCGCCTGTTCGCTCATGCCGAGCGTAGATTGCAGAACCGAAACAATGTCATCCTCAAAGAACGCAAAGGAATCGCGAGTCTCCGTCCAAGGCGCACCATTGACCTTCTCAAAGGCTTCGCGGAACTGCTGCGTCTTGCCTTGCTTTTCAATGAAGCGTTCCAGCTTGGCAATTTTCAGATCATCGCCGTAAAACCCGCAGTGATTGTAGAACATCTTTGCAAAGACGCGCAGCACTGCGGTCTTATCCTTCGTGAGAGGACCTTCGATGTCAATGTTGAAAAGGATAGACTGCGTAGGCACGGACACACTTTTAACCGCCTGAGCATACATCATCGGGTCATCGAATTTGTCTGCAAAGTAGTCAATCGCTCTTTTACCGCAGACTTCCTGATTGGAAAGCAGGTAAGAGAGGATTTTCAGGAAATGAGATTTACCACTTCCAAAGAAGCCGGAAATCCACACGCCGATTTTATCAGTCGGCTGGTCGATAGCCTTTGTGTAGTTGTCAAAGAATGTGCGGAAGTGACGGCGAAGCTCCTTGGTAATTATGTATTCGCTGAGTTCCTGTTCCAAACTCCGGTCATCATCCTGCATAACCTTGATAACGCCGTTGATGTCTCTTTCGATGTCCTTCTGGAACATATTCTGTATTTTCACGTTGCTACCTCCATTACAGCAGATTGAATGCCCGATAATAGTTGCCTTCTTTGAACTCATCGAATAGGTTGAGCGTCTGTCCATTGAAGGTTCCGGGATAGAACATCACAATAGGGATGTCTTCAAAGAGATGCTGCATACTATCAAGCATCTTATGGGAACGCATAAACGGATGAATTTTTCCAATGCCTGTCATGAAGAGAACATCCTGCCCTTTGATATGGGGTGAATAGTCCATCTTGGCAAGGAGAGCTTCCGGTGTGGCGATCTTCTGCAACTGATCCAGAAGATACTTTTTGCCTCGTTTTTCTTCTAACCCTGCAACTGATTTCAGAATGCGCTTGTCCTCCAAAAGGGAGAGAAACACTTCATAAAGGTCGCACTCAATAATCCGATATGGCGTGTTCGCCTCGCTTTTCAATCTGCGGATATAATCCTGAACGATCAACTCATCCTCCGCTTTGTAGCAGAAAACATGGATACCAACCTCATTGCTCAGTCCTTTGTTTTCAAGGAAGTCCTTATTCGAGATACGCTCTTTGATCCGGTCCAACTCCTGTTTAATCATGTTTGTGTCCGCCTATCTATCTAAAGTAATTAAATGCCGAAAGTGCATCATAATCGTTGTTTGCTTCGATACCTCGTTCAAGCTCTTCACAGAGAAAAACGGGATTCAGCGTGGTGTCTTTCAGCCCATCCAGATACCCTGTCTCTATCAGCATCCGAACGAGAACACTTTTGATTTTGGTGATTGTCGCATCACTCCAAGCGGCAACAGAATCATCCTGTGCTTGCAGTCTGGAAAAGAACGCATTCATGTCTTTCCTTGAGAAGTTCATGTCCTGATTGCGGTATTTTTCGCCTATAACCTGAATCATAAACTCCCAGACCAGACGATTATACCTCATCACCGCGTATAGATTGATCTGCTTTGCAATATCATTTGGTGCAGAGGCAAGCTCGTGAACAAGCTGTTCGTTGCCGAGCGCGTCCAGCCGCTTATAACAGGCTCTTGCCAAACGGGAAACCTGTCTCTCTGTTGGATATTGAAAGAGGTTATCCTTCTTAATCCGCTCGATTGCCTCATCAATTTTCAAGCCGGAAACATAGTATTTTGCGGCAATTCTTATCTCGTAGAAGAGAAACTGTTCAGCAGTTAAGCTGCCGTTATAAGGGTGCGTCTGATCCATTATATTTGCTCCATTCCTAATAGCATACTGTATCATATTGCCTGTCCCATATTTAGGACTGTGTTGTGTTGTCAGGGACAAACTCCACGATGTCACCGATATTGCAGTCAAGGCAAATGCAGATTTTTCTCAGAGCTTCCATTGACACGTCTTCACCTTTTCTGAGCTTGGTCATTGTGCTTGAAGAAAGACCGGACGCCTTATGAAGATCACCCTTGCTCATTTCCTTATCGACGAGCAGTTTCCACAACTTTTTGTAGCTTGCTTTCATGACTTTCACCTCAGCAAAGTATGTAAAATAAACCTAACTTATATTATAGCACAAGAAGGTCTGCTATTCAATAGAGTTTCGTAAACTTTGGGTGAATACGACCGATTTGCACGAGACGTTCATCATTTTCGATTTGGATGATATACAGCTAAAGGGAAAGACTGTGCCGGTCAAAAACCAGCACAGTCTTTCTGTTATTCTCTTTGATTATCTCGAATTTGCTCAGGCTCTTGGACTACACTCGGCTTGAGGAAAATATCTACATTTGCCTTCATGGTGTCGATCATCCGAGCTTCCTTTTTGAGCTTCGCACGTTCATCATAGAGCCGCTGTTGCTCTTCAAGAAGTCGCTGCTGTTCCGCTTGCAGTGTCTTCAAGCTCGGCAGTTTTTCATCGCCCTGCATGGCAAGTAATGTGCTTCTCGCTGCCTCAAAGATCACAAGCTCGGCTTCGTGCTTTGCTTTGAAACCCGACTTATCTTTTGCCTTCTGGAATGCGTCATATACGGGCTTGAGGCGCTGGTAGTTGGAGATGTTTTTGATAAGCGGCTGGACTTCCCGCAGACGTGCTTCAACGTCTTTCAGTTCCTTGCCGGTACGGTCATAGGAGCTGTGAACATCCTCGACCTTCTTCTCAAGATCGGCGTATTGAAGCAAGTTGTTTTCCGTGAGATAGTTGAGTGTCCGTGCCGCTTCCTTGAGGATAGTGAGCTTTGCTTTATGCTCGTAACCCTTGCTGTCGATGAGCCTGATCCGCTCCTGAATATCTCCGATAAGAGAGATGCACTTCGGCGTGGCTTGTCTCTGGCTTCTTCGGGGCGTCCATCCGGCAATTCGTTCCTTGATGCGTTCCTCGGTGTAGTTCTCTCCGATAGTTTTAGACCGGGTAAACCGCTCCTGACCTTCAGCACGGAAGGAGATGTATTTGCCGGTCTTGATTTCATAACCGGCTTCCTGCATGAGCCGCAGAAAGTCATCGTAGTCCTTCGCTGTGATGACAAGCCGGTCAATGGTCTGCTTGAGCTTTTGCTTCCAGCTTGTACCGCGTTTGGCTTCGGTGTATTCCTTGTAGTCCATGCCCTTGTTCTGAGAGGGAGGGATAACAGAGAGACCGTTTTCCTTACAGAGCCGGTCGCTGACCTCACGCATATCATAGTAAATCCGCTTGTAGCTCTTGTAGGCGTGGTAGTCCACAAAGTCAACCGCATTGAAAATCAGATGGTTATGAACATGGTCTTTGTCAATGTGAGTGGTCAGCACATACTCATATTTTCCTCCGAGGATTTCATCTGCAAACTGCTTGCCGATCTCGTGGGCAAGCTCCGGTGTGACCTCTCCGATTTCAAAGGACTGGATCACATGACGGGCTATGATCCTGACCGGATTCATCCCTTTTTGCTCGGCTATTTTCCGCGTCCATTCAAATTCCCGCGCTGCGGTCTCGCTGGCACAGCCGTAGGACGAGACCAGCAGCTTCTCGTCGGTCTTTTCGGGATTCAGAATGTACGCGATTGCCTTGCTCAAAGTTCCTCGGATTGCTTTGATTTTAGTAACTGCCATACCGCGTCCATCTTTTCTTTCAGCTCGTCAATATCGTCCTGATAGAATCGTCCCGTCGAGTTGATCCTGCGGCAGACGGTATTGATGTTCACGCCGATCTTGTTGATTTCGGCGGCGAGCTTTTTCTGCTCTGTGTAGTCTACGACAATGATGTAGCCGTCAATCAGCATCTTCCTTGCATACGCACCGAAGTTCTCCGTGCCGATCATCTCCATCTTCTTTGCAATCGTCCGTTCTTCCTGTGGTGTCAGCCAAATCTTCTTCTGAATGTCTCGTGTTCTTCGTACCATGCTGCGCCCTCCGTCGTAAAGATTAGAAGGGTTTGGGACTATCCCAACAAGCAAAAATCTGATGTTAAGGGCAGGGTCTCCTTAACTGATTTTTCTCCGGTGGGTACTCACCGGATTTGCTTGCTAATCTCCCAAAATCGTATTCCCCGAAGATTCCTCCGTGAAATGTCCCTTCACTTTACAACGGACACAATAAGAGCGTTTGTTGAGTACCGGATTTCAAAAAAGTCAAAAAATCATTGGATTTCCCATGTGAAAGCCACTGTGTCTGTCACATCAATATCAACCGGCTCAATCTCAGGTGCGGCGCACTTGCTCATCGCCATAAGAGGCTGAATGCAGTCTTCGACCTCATAGCTTGTTCTGGAATACACATTGAGTTCGCCCCAGTTGTAGTCGATGTTGAGCAACTGCCCAAGCGTACTGCCTGATGCTTTGCAAAGAATCTCCGCCTTCGCTCTGGCATTCTCCGTCGCGCTGATCAGCAGCTTTTCGCTGACCGCTGATGGGTTTCTTACAGTGAATGCAATACTGAGTTCCGGCTTTGCACCGCAATCCGCAATCGCAGAAATGACCTTTGCAAGCTGTTTGCTGTCAAAGTCAAATGCAAGTTTCAAGCGATAGCTGCAAGCATATCCGACAAACTCTCGCTTGTAATTTCCTTGCCGATCCTTGACGTTCTCGTACCTTGTCTGGACATCAAAGCTCGTGGTTTTCAGGTCTTCCTTGCGATACCCAACGCGGACTGCGGCACCTTGCAGTCTTTCGATTCTCTCGGTAGCTTCCGACATTGCACGGTCATAGGTTTTAGATAAGGTTTCAATGTTCAAGGAGAGGATGATGTAATCCGGTCTTGCGGAGACATTGCCTGTCCCTTTTACGGTGATCGTTCTCATTGCTTTCTCCCGTCCTTTCTGGAATTAAAGTCCTCATCAATACGCTTTTTCCAATTCGTACCCAGTGGTACGCTGCAACGGACAGCAGAAACCGCTTCGCTCAGAACCTCATAGTTGAGCTGCGTTCCCTTATGGTCAGAGTGATAATTGACCGCTCGGTCTGCTCCAATACCGAAGTGCTTTGCCGTTTCAACTGCGTCAATATTTGCGCCGAGGAATAGAAACTCCCAGCCGTACTTTTCCTTCTGCCGCTCGATCATTTTCTTAACTGTCTCGCTGTCATAACGGCGGCTTGCATTCTCCATGCCGTCCGTTGTGATGACGAA
>ENA-ORNT01002292-ORNT01002292.1-human-gut-metagenome-genome-assembly--contig:-NODE-2292-length-11899-cov-3.850304_pt1 | contig 11899 bp, 10 predicted proteins | sample MGYA00242120_ERZ509032 | MGnify/ENA primary metagenome ERZ509032 (study PRJEB26280, sample SAMEA2338729) | human gut metagenome | biome: human gut; feature: human-associated habitat; material: faeces...
TTTATAATTGTTGCCCTGGAAGACCTCTTTGCCGGTGCGCTCGAGGATCTCTTCGGGAATTTCTCTGCCGACTGCGTTCAACATAATTACAAATCCCCCTTATACACGCCGGATGCCTTTGCCAGATCGATGGTGCGCTTTGCACCGTCGTAGAAGGCGATGTCGATCATCTTGCCGTCAACGGTGAAGACGCCGATGCCCAGTGCCTTCTTGGAGTCGATCTCCTTGACGACCTTCTCAGCGAAGATGATGTCCTTCTGGGTGGGAGTAAAGATCTCGTGGACGATGGGGATCTGACGGGGGTTGATGATGGACTTGCCGTCGAAGCCCATCAGGTGGATGTTCTCCACGTCCTTGCGGAAGCCGTCCATGTCCTTCAGGTCGGTGAAGACGGTGTCGAAGCACTGCACACCTGCTGCACGGGCGGCAATGATCATCTGCTGGCGGGCACCCATCAGCTCGATGCCGGTGCCGGTGATGTGGGTCTGCAGGTCCTTGGTGTAGTCGCCGCCGGACAGAGCGATGCCGAACAGGCGCTCATCGCTCTCGCAGATCTCCAGGGCGTTCATCACGCCGCGGGCAGACTCCAGCGCAGCGATGATGAGGACTTCGCCCTCGGGACGGCCATAGGTCTTCTCGTCCTCGGCGATGGCAGCAGCCACGCGGTGGACGTCCTCGGCGTGCTCGGTCTTGGGGATGCGGATGGAATCGCAGCCGCCAGCCACGCAGGCACGGATGTCTTCCCGCCAGTAGGGAGTGTCCAGGCCGTTGATACGGACCACTCGCTCAGCACCGCGGTAATCCACGGTCTTCAGAGCGTGATACAGGCTGAAACGGGCAACATCTTTCTGGTTTTCGGCCACAGCGTCCTCCAGATCCAGCATCAGGGAGTCGGCCTTATAGATGTAAGGGTCTTTGATGAGGCCGGGCTTCTGCGCATTGAGGAACATCATCGTGCGGCGCAGGCGCTTCTTGTTGGGATTGTTCATCGAATGGCACCTCCCCAGGGCAGATTCTCATACTGATCGACGGAGCGGAAGACCGCACCCTCAATGCGGGCTTTCAGGGTGCAGTCCAGCGCGCCCTTGTCCACAATGGTGATGCGGACGTTGTCAATGTCCAGGTTCTTCAGCGTCTCCAGTGCGACCTTGCGCAGCTGGTTGCCGTACTGGTTGATGACAGAGCTCTCGAGGGAGAAATCAACTTTGCCCTCGCCCGGCTCCACCGTCACCATGCAATCGCTGGATTCCAGAGTGCCAGCAGTTGCTGCTTTCTTGATCTCCATGCTTTTTCCTCCTTGGTGGGTGTTCCCTTCTAATATACCGTTCTTGCGGCCCAGTGGCCGCCCTTGATGATTCTATGATAGCCTTACAACCTTACAGAAATCATAGCTGCAGCCTTAATATTCGTTAAGAAACAGCAAAAATTTCGCTTGAGCACAAGAAATATTCCATTTTCTCATGTCTGGTTTCCGTCCGCGTTTCTGCCTTTTTGGCTCCAGTCTCTGCCCGGCTGTCCGCTCCCATAAAATCATCGCTTGCAAAGCGGGGAAATCCGCTTTTCCTGTTTCTATTATGCGCCCAAAACCTCGTTTTGTGAAATTGCGTCTTTCAATCTCCATCCATTTCGGAAAAGAATGGATAAAGATGGCAAATGTGAATTATATAGTAAAAAAACCGGGGCATTTCTGTCCCAGTTTTTTTACTAGAAAGAATTATCCCAGAGGGTAGAAAGCAGCAATGTAAATGATGGATTCCACAATGCAGATCAAGGTCAGCGGCAGACCTGTTTTCACATAATCCATAAAGCTATAGCCGCCCGGCTCCACCGCCATCGAATTTGCAGGCATTGCCACAGGGGTAGCCACAGCAATAGAACCTGCAAAACGCACAGCGACCAGAATGGCTTTTGCACTGATGCCCAGGCTCTCCGCCACGATCAAGGCAATCGGTGTAAAAAGGATAATGGTAGCTGCATTGGACATAAAGTTCGTCATCGGCGTGATAATCAAGAAAATGAGGAGGATAATCAAAATCGGGCTATTGATGCTTCCCAAAACTTTCAAGGCAGCATCTGCAATCAGATCTGCAGCACCAGAGTTGGTCATTGCAGTAGCCACCGGAACCATTGCCGCATAAATAATGATGCCGCTGATGGGGATTGCACGAGTGGCCTCTTTCACGGTCAGGCAACGGCTGCCCACTGCAATGATCGCGCCAATAATCGCAATGAAATGGAGGGGAATGCCAACCTGTTTTTCAAAGATCATGCCAAGGAACGTGGCTACCATCAGGCAGATGCTCAGCACCCGCTTCCATTTGGGCACATCGGAATAATCTTTTTTCTGGGTCGTTTCTTCAAAACTGTCTTCGTTACGGGGCTTGTCCGGCAGGAGTTTGTAGCCAGCGGTAGAAAGCCAGATTGCAGCGGTCACCAAGCAGATGATGGACAGCGGAGCAAACTCAAAGAACGTCATCGTCTCGCCCGTGTTCAGGCCCTCCAGCGTCTCGCGGAGAAAAGGTCCTGAGGTAGTGCCCACAATGGTGATGCCGCCGCCAAAGCAGCAGCCAACGATGACCGGATACATCAGTTTCGAGCGTTTCATTCCGGTAGAGGAGCACATACCAAGGATCAGCGCAATGAGCAGAGCCGCCGCGCCCGTGTTGGAGAGGAAACCAGACATAATGCCGGAGAAGATCACAATGACGAAAATCAGATGGCGTTCATCCTTTGATACTTTGGTCAGAAGCTCACCGATCTTCTCAGCACCGCCCGTCTTGAACACGGCTTCACCAATGATCGCCATGGCAGCAATGATCATTGCTGTACTGCTAGAGAAAGATTTCAGAGCAGTGCTTGCGTCCACTGCACCAATCAGATAAAACGCAACGGCAACGCTCATTGCCGTAACCGGGAGTGGGAGCCATTCTGTTATAAACAGGACGAGCGCAGCCAAAACAATCAAAATGACTGCTGCCGCCATAAATTCGGTACCAGCTAACATAAATTTACCTCCTATTGTTTGACGTCAGCCTCTTCATGGGCCGTTCATACCAGGGATTGCAATATCCGTAAGTCAATGCGCATCGATTTGTTGATGACTCTATGATACACCAAATCAGCCTTGTTGAAAAATCACAAAAAGTTTTAACTCGAATAACTATTTTTCATTGACAAAAAGTTATACCCCATCAAACTTTTAACCATTTTTCAACGATAATGCGCCACGGTATAATGCAGAAAAAAGGAGGTATGAATCATGAACGAATTACAACAGCTTGCCGCCTTTGCCAGCGGCCTGGCTTGGGAGGATATTCCTGCACCCGTAAAGTCTGCCGCAAAAGCCAGCATTTTAGATACCCTTTCCGTTGCATTGGGTGGTGTTTCCTATCCGATGTTCCAGCACATCAAAGAGGTTTATCTTAAAACTGAAGAGGGCTGCCATAGTGCCTGCCTGTTTGGTGACAGCCGCAAAACCTCTCTCCGCACTGCCGTCTTCCTGAATGCCATGTGCGGCCACATTCTGGAACTAGATGATGTTCACATCACCTCAAAAACACATATCGGTACGGTAGTCGTTCCTGCCGCCTGGACACTGGCACAGTCCCTTGGCAAAAGTGGCAAAGACCTGATCACTGCGGTTGTCTGCGGCTATGAGGTCATGGCCCGCATTGGAATGGGTTTCGGGGTTTCCAGCCACCGCAACCTGGGCTGGCATGTTACCGGAACTGCCGGCACGTTTGGTGCCGCTGCTGCCTGTGGCAGGTTGCTGGGCTTTACTGCTGAGCAGATGACTGCTGCGTTCGGTTTGGCTGGTACGCAGTCCTGTTCCACCTGGGCGTTCCTCTCCGATGGCGCTACCAATAAGATCCTGCACCCCGGCCATGCTGCTGCCAGCGGCCTGGAAGCCTGCCTGCTAGTATTGGGCGGGATGCGTGGTTCTGCCCATATTCTGGATGCTCAGGACGGCGGCATTTTCCCGATGATGTCTCACGAGTACGATTATAGTCTCGTTTGCAAAGATCTCGGCACAGTTTACGAGACATTGAATGTTGACAAAAAGCCTTATCCTTGCTGCCGCAGCACCCATTGCGGCATCGAAGCCGCTCTACGCCTGCGGGAAGAGCATTCTATCGATCCCGCTCAGATTGAATTCGCCACCATCTATACTTACTTGGTCGGCCTGAAACAATGTGGTTTCTCGGATTCCAGCAAAGAGCCTCACGCTGCAACAGAAGCTAAATTCTCTACTCCTTATCTGGCTGCAACCGCGTTTCTGACTGGAAATGTCGGATTGAGCGATTTCTCTGTAGAAGCCATCAATGACCCCGCCCGCCAGGCACTGCTCAAAAAGATCACGATTGCCGAAGACCCTGTCTTTACCAATCGCTATCCCAGCCATTGGGGATGCCGTACCGTTGTCACATTGACCAACGGCCAGACATTCCAGACCGAAGTGATCGATGCTTCCGGCAGCGTAGAAGCGCCTCTCTCTTCCAAGCAGATGCTGAGCAAAGCGCTCTCCTGCTGCGCAGCTTATCCTGCGGATGCGATGAAAGCGCTTGTGGAGTCTGTACTGAATTTGGAAACTTGCTCCGCCTTGCCAGATATTTCCTGCTTCGATCCGACCAACGCCTAAAATCTTGACAGCGGCCCGCACCGTGTTAAAATTATAGAATAGATTCAAGCAAAGGAGCTGGAACGATGAATAAAGCAGATTTGGAAAAAATTGTTGCTATTGCAGAGGAGGGCAGCATGGCCCGCGCCTCTCAAAAACTGTTCATCACACAGCCCGCTTTGAGCAAGGCCCTGACCAAAGTGGAAGAAGAGCTCGGCGAAACACTTTTTACCCGCCGCCCCTCTGGGTTGGAGCTCACCTACGCCGGGGAATGTTTTCTCCGCAAAGCTTACCAGATTTTAAAGCTGTACAGCGATGTTGACATGGAATTTTGCGAGCTGAACCAAATGCGGAAAGGTATTTTAAAGGTTGGCTCTGCGGACCGCCTGGGGGCTCTTGTGCTCCCAGAGCTATTGCGCAAGTTCCATGAGCGATACCCCAATATCCGTATTGAGATCGTAGAGCAAAACAGCATCAAACTGGAAGAAAGCCTGCTGATGGGGGCCCTGGACCTTGCAATCCTTTGTCTGCCGCTCAAAAACACCAATGTCAAATACCAGGTCTTTTATGAGGACCCCATCTATGTTGCCGTTCCCTCCTGGCACCCCCTCAACCGCGAATCTTACGCAAAAGAGGGCGAAGAAATGCGGTATCTTCCCATCGGGGCGCTACAAAACCAAACTTTTATCCTGACAAAGCCCACCAAAAAGACTCGCATGGCAGCTGACCGTATCCTCTCCAACCTGAATGGTCACTATCAAGTAGGGATGGAATCGCTCAACATTGAAACGGTCATTCGTCTGGTTGCCGGCGGCCTTGGCATTTCCTTAGTCCCCAATGTTTTTACCAAGACCTACCTCACGGGCGACAAGGTCAATTATTATCAGTTAGAAGAGCAATACGCGCCTCGTTGGCAATGGGCGGTCATTTACAACGACAGTCTTTCCAGTCTGAGCCGCCCTTCTCGTGAATTATACCATATTCTCTGCGACGAGGGCTGTTGTTTTCCGGATTACATCTAAAAAATACCGCCATCACAGGTTTTCAGCTGTGATGGCGGTATTTTCTATTTTTATTCCTTACGCATGATTGAAACCCTTGCCGAACACTTCGGTGGTACTCAGCATGGAGATGAACGCGTTGAGGTTTTCCTTATGGATAAACTCCTGCAGCTGGCCGGCCTCCCGGTTGGTGAGGGTGGTGTAGATCATATAATGGGGCTTATCGGTGTAGGCACCAAAGCAGGGAGTGTAGGTAGCGCCGCGCACCAGCTTGCGCATGACGAAATTACAGATGGGATCTTTGTCGTCACAGATGATGAGGATGGCCTTGCACATCTTGATCCGCTCCAGCACGGCGTCGATGACCAGCGATTTCACGGTCAGACCCACGAACGAATACAGTGCCGTGTACAGGTTAAAGACGAAGCAGGCTGCCACCACCATGAACAGGTCGGTGAGGAAAAGGGCTACGGCGATGCTGTGGATGTGGGTGTATTTTTCCACAATGAGGGCAATGACGTCCGTGCCGCCCGAGGAAGCACCTACATTGAAGAGCAGGGCCGAGGCAATGGCCGGCAGAGCGATGGCGAACAGCAGGTCCAGCATGGGCTGGTTGGAGAGGGAGCCGTGCATGGGGAAGAACTTTTCCAGGAACATCAGCTCCGCCGACATGACCACCGAGGCATAGCCTGTGGTCATGGCAAATTTTTTGCCCAGGAAGATGAGGCCCACCACCAGCAGGATCATGTTGGCCCAGGACGAGAACGCCGAGGCCGAGAGGGGGGTCAGCTTTGCCACCAGAGCCGCCGCACCGGTCACACCGCCAAAGACGAAGTTATTGGGGAATTTGAAGAAATACACACCAACGCTCATGATGGTGATGCTCAGGGTGATGATCGCGTACTGGCTGACGTACGCCATGATCTTTTCCCGCTTATTGTGTTCCATACCGTTTTTCCTTTCAGCGCCCCGGCGGGGCGTTCTCCTCGTTTCACCGTTTTTTGCAGGGTGTTTTGCCGCACGCCCCATTTCACCTTGGCTATTGTAGCACGCCGCCCCCCGCCGCGCAACAAAAGAAGTGATTTTTCTGCAAAACGAAACTTTTTACGCCAAAAGCACCCGCTCCGTTTTCCACAGGGCGGGTGCTTTGCGGTTGAAAGTTTGTTTTTGAAAATCAGCAGTTCTTACAGCTTCTTGCCCGTGAGCATCTCATAGGCTTCCTCATACTTGGCAATGGTCTTGTCAATGATGTCCTGCGGCAGGTTGAAATCGCTGTCGGGGTTGGCCTTGAGCCAGTTGCGGACAAACTGCTTGTCGAACGAGGGCTGTCCGTGGCCTGCCTCGTAGCCCTCCAGCGGCCAGAAGCGAGAGGAATCCGGGGTGAGCATCTCGTCGCCCAGGATCACATTGCCCTCTTCATCCAGGCCGAACTCAAACTTGGTGTCGGCAATGATGATGCCGCGGCTCAGGGCATACTCAGCGCACTTCTTGTACAGGGCAATGGTGTTGTCCCGCAGCTTGGTGGCGTACTCCTCGCCCTTGCCGGGGAAGAGCTTTTCCAGCACGGTGATGCTCTGCTCAAAGGTGATGTTCTCATCGTGGTCGCCCAGCTCTGCCTTGGTGGAGGGGGTGTAGATGGGCTCGGGCAGCTTATCGGACTCCTGCAGGCCCTCGGGCAGCTGGATGCCGCACACCTTGCCGGTCTTCTGATAGCTGGCCCAGCCGCTGCCGGTGATGTAGCCGCGCACGATGCACTCGATGGGCAGCATGGTCAGCTTGCGGCACATGGTGCACTTGCCCTCAAACTCGGGCTGCTGGAAATACTCCGGCATATCCTTATTGTCCACGCTGATGAGGTGGTTGGGCACCACATCACGGGTGTAATCAAACCAGAACTTGCTCATCTGGGTGAGCACTTTGCCCTTGTTGGTGATCTTATTTTTCAGGATGTAATCAAACGCAGAGATGCGGTCCGTGGCAACCATGATGAGGCTGTCGCCATTGTCGTAAATTTCGCGGACTTTGCCTTCCTTGATGGGCTTAAACTCTGTCATAGCAAAACACTCCTATTTCTTGTGTAAACCTCTCCGTCGCTTCGCGCCAGCTCTCCTGTCCGGAGAGCCTTTGGCAAAGAGAGAAAGCCTTGCGGTACGCCAGGGTCACCCCTGTCAGGGGAGGTGTCACCGCAGGTGACAGAGGGGTTTTGTTTTCAGCTTCCATCAATATCTTATCACAGAACCTGTCCGTTTGGAAGAAACAGAATCCAAGGAAAATGCCCTCATTTTTTGGTTTTCTTCGTGAAAATTGCTAAAAATCAGCCTCGTTTTTCGTCGTATCGACGATAAAAGTCGTACTTTCCCCTGGTTTTCCCGGCCAGCAGTGCCAAAACCGCGGGCCGATTTTTGTACAAAGCGTGACTGGACACGCCGCCGGGAGATGGGGTATAGTGGTAGCAGAAGAATTTTTCACAAACAGGAGGGCATTTTTATGGGCAGATTTCCAAAGGATTTCTTATGGGGCGGTGCCACCGCCGCCAACCAGTGCGAGGGCGCATACAACGAGGGCGGGCGGGGCCTGTCCAGCGTGGATGTGGTACCGTTCGGCCCTGATCGCTTCCCCGTGGCTATGGGCAAACTGAAGATGCTGGACTGTGACGCCGGGCACTTTTACCCCTCCCATGAGGCCATCGACATGTACCACCATTATAAAGAGGACATCGCCCTCTTTGCGGAGATTGGCTTCAAATGCTACCGGCTCTCCATCGCCTGGACCCGCATCCTGCCCCACGGCGACGATGCCGAGCCCAACGAGGAGGGGCTGAAATTTTACGAGAGCCTTTTTGACGAGTGTCACAAATACGGCATTGAGCCGCTGGTCACTCTCTGCCACTTCGACACCCCCATTGCACTCATCCAAAAATACGGCGGCTGGAAAGACCGCCGGATGGTGGACGCCTACACCCACTACTGCGAGGTACTGTTCCGCCGCTTTGCGGGCAAGGTGAAATACTGGCTGACGTTCAATGAGATCAACATGCTGCTCCACATGCCCTTTATGGGGGCCGGCCTGCTGTTTGAGCCGGGCGAAAACGTGCTGCAGACCAAATACCAGGCCGCCCACCATGAGTTGGTGGCCAGCGCCAAAGCCGTCCAGCTGGCCCACAAGCTGATGCCCGGGGCCATGGTGGGCTGTATGCTGGCGGCAGGCCAGTATTACCCCCGCACCTGTGCCCCCGCCGATGTGCAGGCCGCAGCCGACGCCGACCGGGACAATTATTTCTTCATTGATGTCCAGTCCCGGGGCGAATACCCGGTCTGGGCCAAAAAGAAGATGGAGCGGGCCGGCATTCAGCTCCGGATGGAGCCGGGCGACGAGGCCCTGCTGAAAGAGGGCGTGGTGGACTTCATCTCGTTCAGCTACTATTCCAGTCGCTGCATCACGGTGGACAAGACCCTGCTGGGCGATGCCGACGGCAACGCCGTGACCGGGGCTGCCCGCAACCCCTACCTCAAGGCCAGCGAGTGGGGCTGGGCCATCGACCCGGTGGGCCTGCGCATCACCATGAACAGCCTGTACGACCGCTACCAGAAGCCGCTCTTTGTGGTGGAGAACGGCCTGGGTGCCGTGGACACCGTGGAGCCGGACGGCTCCATCCACGACAGCTACCGCATCGACTACCTGCGGGCCCACATTGAGCAGATGGAAAAAGCCATCCATGAGGACGGCCTGCCCCTGATGGGCTACACCACCTGGGGCCCCATCGACCTGGTATCCGCCTCCACCGGTGAGATGAAAAAGCGCTACGGCTTCATCTATGTGGATAAGGACAACGACGGCAGCGGCACCCTCAAGCGGAGCCGGAAAGACAGCTTTTACTGGTACAAAAAGGTCATCGCGTCGGACGGCGAGGACCTGGCCTGAGCGCGGTTTTGCAAACCAAACAAAATTTACATTTTGTTGATTGACGCCGCCCATAAAAACGTGTATGATGAGACAATGTGTGGCAAGCCAACTTTTTAACGCGTTGGGAACATCGTTGGTTTGCCTATCGCAACTATGTCGTTTCGTGATACGATATTTTTAGAATTGCGATCAAATCATTGTAATATAAGGAGCAGTTGTATGCGTCCCCTCATCATAGCACACCGCGGTGCCTCCAACCTGGCACCGGAAAACACACTGGCGTCGTTCCGGCTGGCCAAGGAGCTGGGTGCCGACGGCATCGAGTGCGATGTCCAGCTCACCAAGGACCACAAGCTGGTCATTGCCCACGATTTCTTCACCGATGCGCACACCGGCGTCAAGGGCGATATCTACGATATGACCTTTGACGAGCTGCGCCAGCTGGACTTTGGCAAGTGGAAGAGCCCCGAGTACGAGGGCGAGAAGATCCCCACCATCGAGGAAGTGCTGGACATCGGCAAAGACATGAAGATGATGCACATTGAGCTCAAGCCCTATCTGGACCGGGATGCCGATTTCCCGGAGCGGGTCATCGACGCGGTGGTCAATGCGCACATGGAGGATAAAGTCATCCTCACCTCGTTCCAGTACGGCCTGCTGGGCCGCATCAAGGAGATCCGGCCCGAGATCCGCACCGCCGCCCTGTTTCTGAACACGGAGTCCTCCCTCTGCCCGCCCACAGCCCTGTGGGAAGATCTGGGCCTGACCAACGGCGACCCGCTGCTGGAAGAGCTCTCCGGCCCGCAGGGGCTGGAAAAGGCTGTCTCCATCGTGGAGAACCCGGACTCGGTGGACGAGGAGAACGGCCTGCTGGTGCGCTACCTCAATGACCGCCTGACCGCCTTCTCCTCCAACTACCCGGGCAAAAATCTGGTGGAGATCTTACAGCAGTACTATTACCAGACCGATATGCTCAAGTATGTCTCCCAGTTTGATTTCCCGCTGGACTATGTCGGCCCGGAGTACCACGTCTGCTTCCGGGACACCACCCTGCTCCAGCGCGCGGTGGAGATGGGCTACCATGTGGCCCCCTGGCCCGTGGGCGACGAGAGCCGCCGGGATCTGCGCAGTGTCCTCAAGCAGAACCCGGAGATCATCGTGACCAACAAACCCGAGATCGTCATGGCGATTTTGCAGGGCCAGAAAGCACAATAAGCTTTTCCTCTTCGCCAGAGGCTCTCCCTTTGGGAGAGCTGGCGCGCCAGCGCCTGAGAGGGCGAGCCCGGTAAAATAAAATCTGTATGCGCAGCGATACGCTGACTCTAGCAAATAGAGTGCGTATCGCTGTGTTTTTTCTTTTTGTTCCCATCCTTGCCCTCTCCGTCACCTGCGGTGACACCTTGCCCCCTTCTGGCACTTTCGTGCCACCTCCCCCGGACGGGGGAGTCTTTCAAAGGGAGAGGCCTTGGCATTTCGGAAACTTTTCTCTTGACATTTCCTTTCTCATGCCTATAATTGTACTGTATCAAACAGTTTTATTTGAAACAGTTCAGTTTCAAAACGATCCAAAGGGTGATTCTTATGTTGACCGATTTTAAAACAGTGCATCCCGGCTGCTGCCCTCCCCACGACAACCCGCCCTGGGAGCCGCCGCAGGTCATCCCGGCCCAGATCCGCCGGGTAAACAACCTCATCTTCCGCAAGATCAACGCGTTCTCCCGGGCAAACGGGCTGGAACAGGGCACGCCCATGCATGGGTGGATCGTGGAATATCTCTACTCCCATCAGAGTGAGCCGGTCTTCCAGCGGGACATCGAGCGGGATTTTTCCATTACCCGCTCCACCGTGACCAACATTCTGCAGCTGATGGAGCGCAAAGGCTACATTGAGCGCCAGAGCGTCCCCCAGGACGCCCGGCTCAAAATGCTGGTGCTGACAGCCAAAGGCCTGGAATTTCACGAAAAGACCATGCTCTCCCTCCATCAGACCGACGAATTTGTAGCGGGGCTGTTGACAGAGGAAGAAAACACCGAGCTGCTCCGACTGCTCAACAAACTCAAGAACGGGCTGAATGATTCACAAATATGAACTTTTTCCGAAACCTTTTTGAATTGCATTGACATTCAAAAAGTTCTGTATAGAATTGTTCTGTACCAAACAAAATCAATCACAGGAGGAAACTACAGATGATCAAAAAGTTAGCGTCACATCTGGGCGAGTACAAACGCTCTGCCATCGTGACGCCGCTCCTTTCCGCGCTGGAAGCGATCATGGATATCCTGCTTCCCACCATCATGGCGTTCATCATCGACCTTGGCATTGAAAAGGGCGATATGAACGCCATCGTCAAATACGGCCTGCTCACCTTCGCAGTGGC
>ENA-ORNT01002294-ORNT01002294.1-human-gut-metagenome-genome-assembly--contig:-NODE-2294-length-11893-cov-2.940530_pt1 | contig 11893 bp, 9 predicted proteins | sample MGYA00242120_ERZ509032 | MGnify/ENA primary metagenome ERZ509032 (study PRJEB26280, sample SAMEA2338729) | human gut metagenome | biome: human gut; feature: human-associated habitat; material: faeces...
GGGAGAAGCCGCTGCTGTTGACCTGCGTACCGCCGCTTCCGCCGTTGTCGGGCGGGTCGCGCTCGATCTTCCGGCGCGTCTGGGTTGTGTGGGTGAACTGGTCGTTGCGGATGCGGAACTGCATCCCACCGCACACATAGCTTCCGGCTTCGCGCTTGGCTGCGACCGACTTCATGGTGGCGTTTTTCACGATCCAGCAGATCAGAAGCGAGAGCAGGACAGCGACGACAGCGGAGGCCAGCCATGCGGGGCCCCAGCCGAGGCGGGCCAGGAGCACGGAGCCGCCGGAATAGGAATCATACGACTCCTCATAATCGGGGCTGTAATCGCTCTCATCCTCATAATAGAGCTGCCCGTGGCCGTTTTCGGTATCGACCGGCCGGCCCTGCTCCGCTGCGCTCAGCATCCGGCCGCAGGCGCTGAGGTAGTCCTCAAAGCCGGTATACCAGTCGTCATACCGGAAATCGTCGAGGAATTCCTCCTCCAGACGCTCCTTGCCATAGTCCGTAAACGCAAGATGTGCGTCGGTTCCGTAGGCGCACAGGTCGTAATCCCGGTCAGCCATGCTGAGCATCAGCAGAATGCCGTTCTGCTCAGAGCCGACGCCGAAGCCATTGGCAAGATAGATCTCCTCGGACGCGGTTTCGCAGTCGGAGGCATAGTCGGTGAAATCGTCCACGACCGCGATGTAGACGCCGATGCCGTAGCGGCCGGTAAGCTCCGCCGCGCGGCTTTCCAGCGTTTCCGCCTCGTCCTGCGTCAGAAGCCCCGGCTCGTCGATGAGATAGACCCCGTCGGCGGCATGGGCCGTCACGCAGAGAGACAAAAGCAGCATCAGGCACAGAGCGATGGAAAAAAGTCGTTTTTTCATGCTGCGCCCTCCTTACAGAAACAGTCCGGCGATCGCGCTGCCGAGACCCGTCAGCACCATCAGCAGTGTGATGCCGCCCGCGACCGCGAGTCGCAGCAGGTTATAGCGCATCGGATCGACCGGCAGATCGCCGACCAGCTTCCCGGTCTGCGCGTTCATGGCGAAAAGATAGTTCTGATCCTTCCACTTTGTGCTCAGCATCCAGACTGGCATCATGGCGTATTTGACGCCCTCGCGCACGGTATGGACGTCCCCGCCGGTCGGCGTGACGGTGTCGTAGCCGATCACGTCGCGCATGGCCAGCTGCGTGGCAGAGCTTTCGCAGCGCACGCTGGCGCGCGATTCGCTCTCGTCGGCGCTCACGTCGTATTTGTCCGCAAGGTAGCCGGGCATATAGGCCGTGGAGAAGGGCTTGAGCTCGCTGAAGTCGAACGGCTCGATGGAGTCCATGTAATCGTCCGGCATTTTACTCGAGCCGTCCACCGGGATCCGCGCGAACTCCACCGTTCCGGCGCGGTGGATCCGGAAATGCTCCGTCGTCGTGACCTCCCAGTCGCCCTCCGTGTGAACGTGGCTTCGGGTGGCGTTGAAGGAGAGGTCGGCGTCGGACTTCATGTCAAAGAGCCAGAAGGGGACGTAAACGCCCTGGATCTGCTCAATGTGGTTCTGGTCGCGGAACGCCTTCGGCAGCAGGAACTTTTTCCCGTAGTGCTTTTTCAGCGCCGCAATGGCCGCGGCCTTATCGAGCTTGAACGGCAGGACATAGTCCGGCCTCAGCATTCCGCTGAGCTGGCCGGGGACGATGCTGGGATTTCCGCAGTAGGGGCAGCTCGTCGCGGCGGTGTTTTCGTCGCAGATCAGCTCCGCACCGCAGGACGGGCAGTTATAGACGTGCATACCGTCCCCCGCCGTGTCCCAGTCCTCCGCCGGCTCCTGCGCGGCCTGTTTTTCCGATTCCTCATGGAATGCGTCCGCCGCCTTTTCGTCCTTCTGCTGATAGAGCTTTTCGATCTCCGCGACCTCAAAGCTGCTGCCGCAGTACTCGCATTCCAGCTTGCCGGAGGCTCCGGCAAAATGCAGCGGGCCTCCGCAGGCGGGGCATTGATAATTAGTGATCTGTTCGGCCAAATGATCGCCTCCCGTCAAAAATCAGATCTCTCAGACAAGGTCTCCGTCGTTGAACGGATCGCCGCAGTTCGGGCAGAATTTCGGCGGCTTTGTATTGTCGGCAGGCTCCCAGCCGCACTTATCGCAGCGGTAGAGAGGAGCGCCCTCGGGCTTTTTGGCTCCGCAGTTCTGGCAGAACTTGCCCTTATTGACGGTTCCGCACGAGCAGGTCCAGCCGTTTGCGTCAGCGGGTTTCGGGGAGCCGCACTCGGGGCAGAACTTGCCTGTCGCGGTAGCGCCGCACTGACATTTCCAAGCGCCTGCCGCCGGCTCGGGAGCGGGCTTCTTTCCGCCGCAGTTCGGGCAGAAGTTACCGGACACCATATTGCCGCACGAGCACTTCCAGCGCGCCATATCGGGGCCGTCCGTCGGCTGCGCCGCCTGCTGCTGAGCCTGCTGCTGTTGCTGCTGACCCATGGCGAACAGGTTCTGGGCGTTCATGCCGCCGCCAGCGTTCATAGCCATGCCCATGCCCATAAAGCCGGTCATTGCGCCTGCCTGGTTGCCGGCTGCGGTCTTCATGGCGTCCGCCTGAGCGCCGACAAGGGTTGCCGCCGCCATGGTGGGATCGCGCATGATAGCTGCACGCTGAGCCTGCTTGATGAGCTCCGCATCCTCTTCGGGGAGGGTGACCGAGCCGAGGGCTATTGTGACGACCTTGAGTCCGCGCAGCTCGCTCCACTTTGCGGAGAGGGCGGCGTTCATAGCGGTTTCAAGCTCGGTGTTGTGAGCTACTATCTGATTGGGGCGAAGCTCAAGGTCGGAGAGCTGAGCAAAAGCGGGCTGAAGCGCGCTGATGAACTCTGTCTTGAGCTGATTGTCTATCTCTTCGCGGGTATAATCCTGCTCGACATTGCCGCAGACATTGGTGTAGAAGAGCATGGGGTCGTCTATCTTATAGGAATATACGCCCGAGCAGCGGACTGCGACATCGATATCAAGGCCTATCTTCGAATCGACGACACGGAACGGAATCGGATTCGGAGTGCCGAACTTGTTGTCCATCAATTCCTTGGTGTTGAAATAATAGACACGCTGATCCTTTCCGGTATCTCCGCCGTAGGCGAAACGCTTGCCGATGGTCTGGAATGTCTTTTTAATGCTGTCACCGAGAGAGCCCGAGAATATCGAGGGCTCCGTGGAGGCATCATATGTAAACTCGCCGGGCTCCGCGCAGAACTCGACTACCTTGCCCTGCTCGACTATCATCATGCACTGTCCGTCCGCAACGGCTATACCCGAGCCGTTTGTGATGATGTTGTCACTGCCCTTTGTGTTTGACGATCTGCCGCTTACGCGCTTCTGTCCTTTGGTAACAAGAAGCTCCTTCGGCATTGCCTCACAATAGAAAAATTCCTTCCACTGATCGGCAAGAACGCCGCCGACTGCGCCTACACCGGCTTTAATAAGTCCCATAAATAAAAACTCCTTTGCAATATTATTTTATTATATTATTTCGCGGGGTGATTCCCCTTTTCGACTGTTTATCCTACCGCTTCATCAAAGAGCATCGGCTCGCTCTTCAAAACATAATCGGTTTTTCCGTCGCGTCCGTCATAGGTGAGCACTTTTCTCGCGGCCATGCCGCCCTTTTCGGCCTCTATGGCGGCGGTGGGAACAGTCTCGGCAAGGCTGCCGTCGAACTCATAAACCTCGCCCTTTTTGACCTTCACCGAGAAGAGGATACCGTCCGACTCCATCTCGTTATCGGCTTCGTTATACTTGAGCTTTACGAGCGTGACGGTGACTCCGTCAACATTCGAGACAAAGCGTATCCTGTCGTTCGGATAAATCGCGCTCCCGGTCTTAAAAATCTGCACCGGGTCGCCGAGAGCCCTGTATGACGCGGAGCTTGAATCGGTATAGAGCGAGAGCTCAAACGCATCCTTCGTCACATCGTACTCCGTCATAACTTCCTCGGTAGTCTGCATATCCCCGTCGCCGGTCGTCTCATCGGTATCGCCCGTTTTACCGCAGGCAAAAAGGGTAAGGGCGAGGACAAGGACCAGAAGAACCGACAGAATTGCCGAAATGCTTTTCTTCATTTTCAAACCTCCGTTCACGGCAGCAAAGTCCACAGGTCGGAAATTGCGTCATATTCATATACCACCCTGTCGAGGTGGTTAAAGCACACATTTATCTCGCGCACGAAGCTGTCTTCGCCGCTTGTGCCGAGGGCATAGATATTGTAGCGGATTCCGTCCTGCTCCATATACTCGCCCGTATCCAAAATCGCCATGCCGGAATCGACATATTCGGCGAAGCCCTTGCTGCATTCGCGCATCTGCTTGACCGCCTCATCCAAGGGTATGTCATACTTCTCGCCGCGTTTTATTTCCGTTCCAGAAATATTCGACAGAAGCGTCATTTTTTCGGAAGAGGTTGAGGATATCGCCGCTTCTGCGGTCGTGCCGTCCGACGTTTCGGGGGTCGGTTTTTTGTCCTTAGCGCAGCCTGCCGACAGCATAAGGGCAACCGCCGTCAACAGACCCGCTGCCGTTATCAGCATTCTTTTCACTACGAGGTCAAGTCTCCTTTTCGCAGGTTTCTTCTTTTTTGTCCGCCCTGCCGAAGCTCGACGAGGCGGAATAGGGATTCAGATTCTTTTTTGGCTCATCCCGCACACTCGCGCAGTCACCCGCCCAGCTGATGAGCAGAGTGCGCAGCAATATGATAAAAAACCATATTATGAGCAGCGAAGCGAACCACCATATGGAAATTTTAAGGATGAAATGGGCGGCAAGCAATATCCACGCGGGCACCGACCAGCCGAGGTTGAATACGAGGTTCATCAAAAAGCAGAGCATAAAGCCCCCAAAATCGCGTTTTCTCACGGTTTGTCTCCCCTTTCTTCAAATACATCCCAAATACTGCACATATATAATATCAAAAAAAATGTCCGAGCACACTACCCCCTCGGAGTAGTTTTGATCGAAGAATGCGAAAAGGCTCGGATATGCAATTTTACCGCACAACAAAAAGCCTGCGGTCGGAAGGATCGGAGACAAGCTCCATATCGCTCAAATTTTCCTCAAGCACATCGAAGCATGAGGTGGCGACGGTCTTTATCTTCCCGTTTTTTTCCGCTTCGGCTCGCGTTATGCCGAAGAATTTGTCCATATTCATCATATCGTATTCCTGGAGCCCTACGCTGACGAGCTGCTCTGGCTCGATCTCCTTTCCGTTGAGCTCGACATTGAGCAGTCTCTTCTCCGAGCGGGAATAGACGACCCTGAGTCCGTGCGAGAGCTGGTAGAACTCCGTTTTTCCGTCGAGCGCCTCGTCGCGCAGAATATACATGAGCACCAAGCGCAGCTGTTCTCCGGTCAGATATATGCGCTCTATTTCATTTTTATACGGGAATATCTCCGCCAAATCCTGGAGCTGGACTATAGGGCCTAACTGCTCGTTTCTGATACTGCCCGAGCCGAGCAGCATTATATCCAGACCGAGCGCATCCTTGAAAATATCGCTGAATATTCGCCCTATCTGCGTCTCCTCGTTGCGTTTGCGATGAAAATATTCCTCTTTGAAGCGGGTGACTACCCGACTGTATTTCACATCCGTCTGATTCTTATATTTTTCTATGACCCGCTCTAACTGAAGGTCGCGCTCGCAGTTATCCTCGTTTATCGGAACGAGCTGCCAGGTGTAGCTGTCTATGCAATTGTCGTCGGTATCGACCATGATATCAAAGCGTCCTATCTGCGAGGTGCCGTTCGCCGCCTGAACTATCGGTATCCCGGCGACTACCGCGGGCTCGCTGAGCATTGTGTGGCTGTGGCCGCCGATTATAATATCGACTCCCCAGCGCGGGTCGAGATTCGCGGCAAGCTCCTTGTCCGCCTCAAAGCCGATATGGGTCAGGAGAACCGTAAAGTCTATATCGACGGACTGATAGCTGTTGCATATCTTTCCGACCTCTGCCGCCGCCTCATAGACATCGAGGAACGAGCCGATGAGCTTATCCTGCTTTGTTTGCGAGAGCACCTGCTCTGTAAGAAGTCCGATAAACAGCACCTTCATGCCGTCAATCTCGAGAATCTCGTGGGATTTGAAAAGGCGCGTGCCGTTATTTTTCAGATATATATTCGCATTGATTATCGGGAACTTTGCGCAGCGTTCTATAAATAAAAGATGCGCTATGCCGTAATCCACCTCGTGGTTGCCGAGGGTCACGACATCGGGCGCTAAAATATTCATTATTTCAACGGTCGACAGTCCCTTGTACTCGCTGTCTATGAGCGAGCCGCGGAACATATCGCCGGAGATTGAATAGACTACATTTCGCTCCTCGCGGCGCACCTTGCCGACATAGCCCGAGAGCATGGAGACCCCGCCGATAAGCCTGTCATCGACCTCCTTGGCCATAAAGTCTCCGTGCATATCGTTTGAATGAAGGAGCGTAAGCTTTTTCAGATGTTTCATTTTATTGCACACTCACCGAAATATTTCGCCGATTTGATTATAACAAAACAAAAAAGAATACGCACTACCCGAAACGGGTAGTATTGTCAATAGAGCGGATTTATCCACCCGTTTGATATCATGTAGAAAGCGAGGTCGACCGACCTTGCGAAGCCTGTTTTTGCGAGCATATTCTTCTTGTGGTACTTCACCGTGTCCTCGCTGATATAGAGCTCGGCGGCAATCTCTTTGTTGGTCATATGCTTGCACATCAGGCGCAGTATCTCCATTTCGCGCTCCGTCAGCGGCGCCTCGCCCTGCGGCATGGGGATGGTCTTCGGCTCGGGGAAGCATCCGCCGCCCGACATAACGTCGCGCGCGGTCTGCTCGAACTCGGAGAGGCTGCGGCTCTTATATATGAATGCGTGTGCGCCCGCCTCCTTTGCGCGCGGGGCATAGGATATCTCGTCAAAGGCGGTCATAACTATCACTTTTATATCCGGGAAGGCGTCGCGCACCTCTTTTGTTGCGCGAAGTCCCGACGCGCCGCCCTCGGTGCAGACATCCATAAAGACTATATCCGGCGAGAGCTCTCCGCACATTCTCACTGCATGGTCGGCGCAGGAAATCCCGCCGACAACGCAGAAATCCCCGCTCTCGTTAAACAGGCGCTCAAGGGATTCGCGCATTGATTCGTGGTCATCGACAACCAGCACTTTTGTCACAGGGTTTCACCTCCGGGAATAAAGACTGAAAGGACAAATCGGGGCTTCGTTTCAACTCTCACGCTGCCGTCAAACAGCCCGACTTTTCTTCGTATCGAGCTGAGTCCGCCGCCCTCGACGGGCTCGGACTTAGGAGGAATACCGTTGTCGGTTATCCTCATGGAGAAATTGCCGCCGCTCTGTCCGAGAGATATGTATACCTCCGACGCGAGTCCGTGGCGCACGGAGTTTGTCACCGCCTCGGTTATTATATCCATACCGAGCCACGCAAGGCTCTCCTTTGCGGGCAGGTTTCCGTCTATAATAAGCGTCACGCCTATCTCCTGCATGAGTCGGCAGAGAGTCTCCAATCTGTCGGCGGCGGTAGTCACGGCCTCCCTGCCGCTGAGCTCCTCCGGCAGGTTATAGGCGAATCTGCGAATAAGCTCCTCATCGGGCTCCTCGCCCTCGCGCAGGCTACGGAAAAGCAGGGCGAGGCGCTGACCCAAAATATCGTGGAAGCGGCTGCGGATTCTCAGCATCTCCTCCTCGCGGCAGAGAAAACGAACCTCGGATATCATCTCCTTGAGCTCGAGTCCTCTGCTCTGAAGCATGGCGCGTTGTGCGTTGAGCTCATTCGTGAGCATCCACTGCTCGGTAACGTCCGCCGCCGAAAGCTGAACATAGCGTCTGTTTTTAATATATATATCGCATCTTGTGAAGAACCAGACCTTGCCGTCGGGCAGGATAAACACGGTTTTTCCGTCGATAACATTGGAGCTGCAGCTGTCCGAGACATCGCCCGAGAGCAGGCGTTCGTAGAACTTCTTTCCGTCCCTGTAAACCTCGCCGCAGAGCACCTGCATGAGCCTCTGCATACGCCCGTTTACAAGCAGTATATTTCCGTCCGGCTCGCAGAAAAGCAGACCCGAATGGAGCTCATCGAGCGCGAGCTTGACGGAATCGCGCGACAGCTCGTTTTTTATATCCCTTCGGCACACGCGCATAAGCAGCAGCGCGCGGGCAATCAGCAGAAGCTCCGCCGCGCAGAAGATGACCGCCGCCGCTTTGTACGGCAGGAGGTCTATATACGGCAGGGAGACGGACGAGACGACCGCACAGAGCAGAACATCATAGACTCGGCCGACACAGGCTACGGCTATACACGACACGGCAACCGCCGCAAACACGCCGTATCTCATCACCTCATATTCGCTGCCCGCGGGCAGGAACATCCAAGCGTTCAGCTGAGCGCGCGCGACGATAATGAGCATAACCAAGCTCTGAGCCGTGACCGCTGTCTGAGAAATATATGCGGCCGTGCGTTTTCTGTCCCTGAACGCACTGCGCACCACCGTATAGACGAGCGCAGCCGTCTGAAAGCCGACGCAGAAAACGGATATCATACATATGAGCACTCTGGCGGGCTCCGTGAGAGAGTATAAAAACATCAAGGCGCTTTCCCTCCCTTCGGCACGCGCAGACTGATGCCCGCAGTCTCATCGAGGTCCTTTACCGACACTGTGCCGCCGACACCCTCGACCGCCTTTTTCAGTTCGTCGCTCATAAACTCTTCGCCGCCGTCAAAGGATGAGGGGAGCAGCTTCATCTCCGTCATGCCGTCTGTATCGGCAAGACGCTCGAGCAGCGTATTTTCTTCACCCGCGCACGAATCAAGCACGGAATAGAAGAAATCGTACATCACGCTGCCGCAACGCGGAGACAGCGAGCCCTTTGCGGTGCAGACGGTGCTTATTCTGATATCGGCGTAGGACGCGAACTCGGAAAGCTCGTCGATATAGACGGCCAGCTCCTCCGCAGGCATATCCCCGCCCTCCTGCTCCTTGAAGAACAGGCTGCATCTGCGCTTTATGTAGCACATCAGCAGAGTTATTCGGGCGATGTCCCGCTGCTTGTTGTTCGAGCGTTCAAGCCCATCTATCATATCGTTCATGCGCTCGAGGTGGCGTTCCATCTCGGCGTTTAAAAGCTCCATGAGGCGCACGTTTTCCTCCGCCGCGGCGAGCCTGTACTTGCTCTCGCGCTCCGTGACAAGGAGCTTGTTTGCGGAGGTCAGCTTCAAGACGTTTTCGCGTATCTCCTGCTGCATATTGAGTATCTCGGCGATACTCTCCTGCCAAACTATCATGCCGCCCGGTATGCCGTCGGCGTAGAGCAGGGTGTCGCCGTGCAGAAGAAGAGGATGCTTTATATCGTCGCGAAGCTTTTCCCAATCCTCGCGTGATATCGGCCGAGCACCGGCAGAGCTGAACTCGGCATTGCCCTCGGAGTCGATTATCTGCATTCTCAGGGGTGAATTGGAAAAGAGCACGGCATATTTTTGATTGACGGGCACAAGTCCCGTTCTCATCGCAAGCTCCGCAAACGCGAGCGCAAAGACGCACGAGACGGTTGTTATATCGCTGTCGCGCGCCACGGGAACGCCTGCGGCATATGCCGCGCAGTAAACGAAAAGAAGAACCTCGCTGAGTATCGGCAGAACGAGCCTCGAACGATTGAAGCCGCGCATGGCCTTTCGCACCAAAATCGCGGTTGACAAAATCACCGCCGCGACGATAAAGGCAAAAATAAGATAATAGCCGAAGTTATATGTATAGCCTCCGCTGAAGGTTTTTATATCTTCAAACTTAAAAACCCAGCCGTGCAGGTCGTTTGTGAACACCGTCAAAAGCAAAACCGCATAGACGGCAAAGCCCGAGCAGACAAATATCTTGCGCTGCCGAACATTCTCGGAGGAATCGGTCATCAGAGACAGGATAAGCATAAGAAGCGGCAGACCCATCATAAAAACATAATAAGCATACCAGAGATAGCGCCCCATAACGGGGTTCCCGTCCGTCTGATATTTCAAAATACAGACGAGCATCCAGGCTATAACCATACCGCCGAGCGCGCGGACAAGCATTCGGATATCCTTGCGCTGGACTCTGCGCAGGGCAAAGCCCATCCAGATTATCGCCGTCATTATGACAGCCGCGCCCAAAAGCTTATGCTCAAACGATTCCGCAGAGGAATACAGACGGCTTCTGAACACTCCGCGTTTGAAAACGCTGATAAAATTCTCCGTCTGCCTCGCAAATTCTACGGCATCACCTACCCTTTCGGCGCGCCCGTATTCGGACAGAGACGGATAGTTTTCGCCCTGAGCTTTGTCGGCGCGGAAGCCCGCCGCGGCGATCGCATCCCCGGCATTCTGCGAAAACTTCATCTCATAGCCCGACAAGATGCCGACTCCGTAGAGCAAAGTGCCCTCGGAGGGGATTATTATTTCGATATTTTTTCCCTCGCGCTTCATAAGCGCGGCCTGGTAATCCCAGCAGATATTGATGGGGGCGTCGATTTTGCCGTAGCTCAGCCTTCCGCTTTTGTTGAGCTTATGCAGCAGGCCGACCGCCTCGCCGGACATATAATTCTTCTCAAGCCCGTAGGAAACGGCGGCAAAAAGCATCCGCTCATACCGAGACGTAAAGCCCACGGGACAGGATATATTTTCGAGATCGCGCCAGCCTTTTATCTCCCCGTCAAAGCGCGAGCGGTCAACGGCGATAACGGCGGCGGTGGCAAAATGCTCGTACCAAATTCCGCCCGTCCCCGCGTCTTTCGAGGCGCGTGCCTGAACGTCAAAGAGGGCGAACGCCTTATCCTCTCCGTCAACGGACGAGAGCAGAGATGAGAGACCTTTGCCGTCGCGGAGGGTGCAGTCGGGCGCGATGCCGCGGAGCAGGTCAATATAGGCGGGGTCCGTATCGCGGACAAACACAGTCTTTTCGTCCGACTTTATATTACAGCCCGAAAAGCAAAAAACGGCGGCAAAAAGCAGGAGCACAGCGACACCGAGTCTGCCCTTGTGCATCCGCCTCACCTCCGTCCGTGCGCCGCAGCGCAAAATTTCCGATACAGTATACCGAGTTTATTATATTATACTCAACCGTTAATTTCAACAAAAAGCGCTCTGTTTTTGCCATAGTTTGCACAAAAAGGTCAATTTACGGGCGGAGTGTTGAAATAAATCGCCGGCGCGGAAAATTATCTTGATTTTCGGAATGATATCGTGTATAATATTTGCGTTCAGAATACCCGCCGGTGTGATGGAATTGGCAGACGTGCCGGACTCAAAATCTACTTCGCCGTTTCATACCACCGTTCCGTAAACCCTTGATTTTACAAGGCTTTTTGAAAACTGAATATGTAACTTGCTTTTAATGTCCCTCCACGATGTCCCTCCGATTTCTCGGACAGGACATCGGGAGACGACTTAAAAATATAAATGCCGGTGTGTCGGAATTGGCAGACGAGACAGACTCAAAATCTGTTATCCGCAAGGGTGTGTGGGTTCGAGTCCCACCACCGGCACCAGACCTTAACAGCTCGTAAACCCTTGATTTATCAGGGTTTGCGGGCTTTTCTTTATGCTCTGCTCCGTTATGTAACGCCCCTCCAGCAACAGCAAATGCACTGTTTTATGGCTCATTTTTAGGAGGGACATTGGAGGGACATGAGCGTTATTTGGAGGGATATACACCCAAAATCGCATTGGCAGACGCAACCTTTGAACTGAAATTCAGGTGCGTATAAATGTTTGATGTGGTCGAAATGTCGCTGTGTCCTAACCATTCTTGAATCTCTTTCAGGCTGACACCGTTTGCATACAACAGACTTGCGCAGCTATGCCCTTACGGTATAATTACGACAAACCGGAAAAGCCCCGTATATCAAGGGTTTT
>ENA-ORNT01002296-ORNT01002296.1-human-gut-metagenome-genome-assembly--contig:-NODE-2296-length-11891-cov-2.255069_pt1 | contig 11891 bp, 7 predicted proteins | sample MGYA00242120_ERZ509032 | MGnify/ENA primary metagenome ERZ509032 (study PRJEB26280, sample SAMEA2338729) | human gut metagenome | biome: human gut; feature: human-associated habitat; material: faeces...
AGGTGGGACGACGAAATCGAATTCTAACGAATTACCGATTTCTGTCCCACTCTCATTTTTTATTTTGCTTGATTTTCGACATAAAAGGCAATAACATCCGAAGTGTACTGGGCTGTGCCAGCTCCAAACTTGTCGATGTTTTCCTTGAATTCTGGATTATAGACATAGCCTTTGCCGATATGGCCAAAAACCTCTATAGAGCAGTCAAATCCATACGTTCGAATTGCTTCTAAAAGTTTAGCTGCCTGATTTTGATTTTCATTTGCGGATACGGATAGACCATCTTTGAGATTTTGCGCCAAAGTTTGAAAAACTTGGTTGAAGGCTTCCGTAGCCTCATCTTCACGCCCCTTTTGGCGCTCAAGCGCTTGGTCCATGACTTCTTGACCGTACTTCTCTACCGCCTCTTGCTGGTATTTTTGAGTATCTTGGTAGCTAAATCCAGTAAATTTTTCCTCAATGGTCATTTTTCTTTCTCCTTTTTGTTCTTGAATGGTTTTTTGCAAGGTAGAAATCAAGGTATCCAGACGTTGTCTTTCTTGAGTCAAATAGTCCAACTGTTTGGTCAAATGGGGCAATAAGTTAGATTTTTCTTCGGCTAAGAGTTCTGCTATTTGGTCTAAGGAAAATCCTAGATACTTGTAGTAGAGAATCACCTGTAATCGTTCTAAATCTTCTTGACTGTATGTCCGATAACCATTTTCAGATTTCACAGGAACGAGAAGTCCTATCTTGTCATAGTGGTGCAAGGTCTTGACAGAGACACCCGACAGCTCTGCAGCTTCTTTGATATGGTACATGATTTCCTCCTTATACTCAATGAAGATCAAAGAGCAAACTAGGAAGCTAGCCGCAGGTTGCTCAAAGCACTGCTTTGAGGTTGTAGATAGAACTGACGAAGTCAGTAACCATACATACGCTAAGACGACGTTGACGCGGTTTGAAGCGATCTTCGAAGAGTATTAGTAAAACTTTTTATAACAAATGCTAGCAAAGTTAAAGTTTACTATCTATTGGAAGTTAAATAAATATGTAAGGAATTAAAATGAAAAAAAGTACAGTATTGTCATTAACCACAGCTGCAGTTATTTTAGCAGCATATGTCCCTAATGAGGTAATCCTAGCAGATACACCTAGTTCTGAAGATTCTTTAAAAATATCTGATAAAGAAACAGTAATAGGTAAACAAAACGAAAACAAAGAAAAACTTGAAGATATTCATAATGTTATAGAAACTTCAAAGGATACTGAAGAAAAGAAAACAACAATTATTGAGGAAAAAGAAGTTGTTAGTAAAAATCCTGTGATAGACAATAACACTAGCAATGAAGAAGCAAAAATCAAAGAAGAAAATTCCAATCAATCCCAAGGAGATAAAGTGGACTCGTCTGCAAGTAAAGACCCAGAAAGTCCCAAAAAAGAGGATAAACTTGTCTATATTGCTGAATTTAAAGATAAAGAATCTGGAGAAAAAGCAATCAAGGAACTATCAAATCTTAAGAATACAAAAGTTTTATATACTTATGATAGAATTTTTAACGGTAGCGCTATTGAAACAACCAAAGATACTCTGGACATAATTAAACTAATAGAAGGTATTTCATCGGTTGAAAGGTCACAAAAAGTCCAACCTATGATGAATCATGCTAGAAAAGAAATTGGAGTTGAAGAGGCAATCGATTACCTAAAATCTATCAATGCACCATTTGGGAAAAACTTTGATGGTAGAGGTATGGTCATTTCAAATATCGATACGGGAACGGATTATAGGCATAAGGCCATGAGGATTGATGATGATGCTAAAGACTCAATGAGATTTAAAAAAGAAGACTTAAAAGGTACTGATAAAAATTTCTGGTTGAGTGATAAAATCCCTCATGCTTTCAATTATTATAATGGTGGTAAAATTACTGTAGAAAAAGCTGATGATGGAAGCGATTATTTTGATCCACATGGGATGCATATTGCAGGGATTCTTGCGGGAAATGATACTGAAAAAGATATTAAAAACTTTAACGGAATAGATGGAATTGCTCCTAATGCACAGATTTTCTCTTATAAAATGTACTCTGACGCAGGATCTGGCTTCGCAGGAGATGAAACAATGTTTCATGCTATTGAAGATTCGATCAAACACAATGTCGATGTTGTTTCGATATCATCTGGCTTTACAGGAACAGGTCTTGTAGGTGAGAAATATTGGCAAGCTATTAGAGCATTAAGAAAAGCAGGCATTCCAATGGTTGTAGCTACGGGTAACTATGCGACTTCTGCTTCAAGTTCTTCATGGGATTTAGTGGCAAATAATAATCTGAAAATGACCGACACTGGAAATGTAACACGAACTGCAGCACATGAAGATGCGATAGCAGTCGCATCTGCTAAAAATCAAACAGTTGAGTTTGATAAAGTTAACATAGGTGGAGAAAGTTTTAAATACAGAAATATAGGTGCCTTTTTCGATAAGAATAAAATCATAACAAATGAAGATGGATCAAAAGCTTCTAGTAAATTAAAATTTGTATATATAGGCAAGGGGCAAGACAAAGATTTGATAGGATTGGATCTTAGAGGCAAAATTGCAGTAATGGATAGAATTTATACAAAGGAGTTAAAAAATGCTTTTAAACGTGCAACGGATAAGGGTGCACGTGGCATTATGGTTGTAAATACTGTAAATTACTACAATAGAGATAATTGGACAGAGCTTCCAGCTATGGGATATGAGGAGGATGAAGGAACTACTAGTCAAGTTTTTTCAATTTCAGGAGATGATGGTGTAAAGTTATGGAACATGATTAACCCTGATAAAAAAACTGAGGTTAAAAGGAATAATAAAGAAGATTTTAAAGATAAATTGGAGCAATACTATCCAATTGATATGGCAAGCTATAATTCTAATAAACCGAATGTAGGTGACGAAAAAGAGATTGACTTTAAGTTTGCACCTGACACAGACAAAGAACTGTATAAAGAAGAGATCATCGTTCCAGCAGGGTCCACATCTTGGGGACCAAGAATAGATTTACTTTTAAAACCAGATGTTTCAGCACCCGGTAAAAATATTAAATCCACTCTCAATGTCATTAATGGGAAATCAACTTATGGTTATATGTCAGGGACTAGTATGGCAACTCCAATCGTGGCAGCTTCTACTGTTTTGATTAGACCAAAATTAAAGGAAATGCTTGAAAGACCTGTGTTGAAAAATCTTAAGGGAGATGACAAAATAGATCTTACAAGTCTTACAAAAATAGCCCTACAAAATACTGCACGCCCTATGATGGATGCAACTTCTTGGAAAGAAAAAAGTCAATATTTTGCATCACCTAGACAACAGGGAGCAGGGCTAATTAATGTTGCCAATGCTTTGAGAAATGAAGTCGTAGCTACTTTTAAAAACACGGATTCTAAAGGTTTGGTAAACTCTTATGGTTCTATTTCTCTTAAAGAAATAAAAGGAGATAAAAAATATTTTACAATTAAGCTTCACAATACATCAAACAGACCTTTAACCTTTAAAGTTTCAGCATCTGCTATAACTACAGATGCTCTAACTGACAGACTCAAACTGGATGAAACATACAAAGATGAAAAATCTCCAGATGGTAAGCAAATTGTTCCAGAAATCCACCCAGAAAAAATCAAAGGAGCAAATATTACATTTGAGCATGACACTTTCACTATAGGTCCAAATTCTAGCTTTGATTTAAATGCGGTTATAAATGTTGGGGAGGCTAAAAACAAAAATAAATTTGTAGAATCATTTATTCATTTTGAGTCAGTGGAAGAAATGGAAGCTCTGAACTCCAACGGGAAGAAAATAAACTTCCAACCTTCTTTATCGATGCCTCTAATGGGATTTGCTGGGAATTGGAACCACGAACCAATCCTTGATAAATGGGCCTGGGAAGAAGGTTCAAAATCAAAAACAATGGAAGGTTATGATGATGATGGCAAACCGAAAATTCCAGGAACCTTAAATAAGGGGATTGGTGGAGAAGGTATAGATAAATTTAATCCAGCAGGAGTTATACAAAATAGAAAAGATAAAAATACAACATCCCTAGATCAAAATCCAGAATTGTTTGCTTTCAATAACGAAGGGATCAACGCACCATCATCAAGTGGTTCTAATATTGCTAAAATTTATCCTTTAGATTCAAATGGAAATCCTCAAGATGCTCAACTTGGGAGAGGATTAACACCTTCTCCACTTGTATTAAGAAGTGCAGAAGAAGGATTGATTTCAATAGTAAATACAAATAAAGAGGGAGAAAATCAAAGAGACTTAAAAGTCATTTCGAGAGAACACTTTATTAGAGGAATTTTAAACTCTAAGAGAAATGATGCAAAGGGAATCAAATCTTCTAAGCTAAAAGTTTGGAGCGACTTGAAATGGGATGGACTCATCTATAACCCTAGAGGTAGAGAAGAAAATGCACCAGAAAGCAAGGATACCAAAGATCCTGCTACTAAGATAAGAGGACAATTTGAACCGATTGCAGAAGGTCAATATTTCTATAAATTTAAATATAGATTAACTAAAGATTACCCATGGCAGGTTTCCTATATTCCTGTAAAAATTGATAATACAGCCCCTAAGATTGTTTCGGTTGATTTTTCAAATCCTGAAAAAATTAAGTTGATTACAAAGGATACTTATCACAAGGTAAAAGATCAATACAAGAATGAAACCTTATTTGCGAGAGATCAAAAAGAACATCCTGAAAAATTTGACGAGATTGCAAACGAAGTTTGGTATGCAGGCGCTGCTCTGGTTAATGAAGATGGAGAGGTTGAGAAAAATCTTGAAGTAACTTATGCAGGTGAGGGTCAAGGAAGAAATAGGAAACTAGACAAAGACGGAAATACTATTTATGAAATTAATGGTGCAGGAGATTTAAGAGGAAAAATCATTGAAGTCATTGCATTAGATGGATCTAGCAATTTCACAAAGATTCATAGAATTAAATTTGCTGATCATGCTGATGAAAAGGGGATGATTTCCTATTATCTAGTAGATCCTGATCAAGATTCATCTAAATACCAAAAGCTTGGCGAGATTTCCGAATCTAAATTTAAAAATTTAGAAAATAGAAAAGAGGATAGTCTTAAAAAAGATACAACTGAGGAAGAAAATCATCAAGAAAATGAAGAGTCTATCGAAGAAAAATCAAGCTTGACTATTCATAAAACTATTTCAACAATTAGAGATTTTGAAAGTAAAGACTTAAAGAAACTCATTAAAAAGAAATTTAGAGAAGTTGATGACTTTACAAGTGAAACTGGTAAGAGAACAGAGGAATACGATTATAAATACGATGATAAGGGAAATATCATTGCTTATGACGATGGTAGTGCCTTACAATATGAAACTGAAAAACTTGACGAAATCAAATCAAAAATTTATGGTGTTCTAAGCCCGTCTAAAGATGGACACTTTGAAATTCTTGGAAAGATAAGTAATGTTTCTAAAAATTCCAAGGTATATTACGGCAATAACTATAGATCTGTAGAAATCAAAACGACTAAGTATGATTTCCACTCAAAAACGATGACATTTGATTTATACGCTAATATTAATGATATTGTGGATGGATTAGCTTTTGCAGGAGATATGAGATTCTTTGTTAAAGATGATGATCAGATAAAAGCTGAAACTAAAATTAGAATGCCTGAAAAAAATAAGGAAACTAAAACAGAATATCCCTATACATCAAGTTATGGGAATGTAATAGAATTAGGAGAAGGTGATCTTTCAAAGAACAAACCAAACAATTTAACGGAAATGGAATCTGGTAAAATCTATTCTGATTCAGAAAAACAACAATATCTGTTAAAGGATAACATCATTCTAAGAAAAGGCTATGCACTAAAAGTGACTACCTATCCTGGAAAAACGGATATGTTAGAAGGAAATGGAGTTTATAGCCAGGAAGATATAGCAAAAATACAAAAGGCCAATCCTAATCTAAGAGTCCTATCAGAAAAAATAATTTATGCTGATAGTAGAAATGTTGAAGATGGAAGAAGTACTCAATCAGTATTAATGTCGGCTTTGGATGGCTTTAACATTGTAAAATATCAAGTGTTTACCTTTAAAATGAATGATAAAGGGGAGGCAATCGATAAAGATGGAAATCTTGTAACAGATTCTTCTAAACTGGTATTATTTGGTAAAGATGATAAAGAGTATCATGGGGAGGATGAGTCCAACGTAGAAGCTATAAAAGAAGATGGCTCTATGTTATTTATTGATGCAAAACCAGTAAATCTTTCAATGGACAAGAACTACTTTAATCCATCTAAATCTAATAAAATTTATGTACGAAATCCAGAATTTTATTTAAGAGGTAAGATTTCTGATAAGGGTGGTTTTAACTGGGAGTTGAGAGTTAATGAATCGGTTGTAGATAATTATTTAATCTACGGAGATTTACACATTGATAACACTAGAGATTTTAATATTAAGCTTAATGTTAAAGACGGTGACATCATGGACTGGGGAATGAAAGACTATAAAGCAAACGGATTCCCAGATAAGGTAACAGATATGGATGGAAATGTTTATCTTCAAACTGGCTATAGCGATTTGAATGCGAAAGCGGTTGGAGTACACTATCAATTTTTATATGATAATGTTAAACCAGAAGTAAACATTGATCCTAAGGGAAATACTAGTATTGAATATGCTGACGGAAAATCTGTAGTCTTTAATATCAATGATAAAAGAAATAATGGATTCGATGGTGAGATTCAAGACAAACATATTTATGTAAATGGAAAAGAATATAAATCATTTGATGATATTAAACAACTAACAGATAAGACACTAAACATTAAGATTGTTGTAAAAGATTTTGCAAGAAATACAACCGTAAAAGAATTCATTTTAAACAAAGATACGGGAGAGGTAAGCGAACTAAAACCTCATACGGTAACTGTGACCATTCAAAATGGAAAAGAAATGAGTTCAACGATAGTGTCGGAAGAAGATTTCATTTTACCTGTCTATAAGGGTGAATTAGAAAAAGGATATCAATTTGATGGCTGGGAAATTTCTGGTGTCGAAGGGAAAAAAGATGCTGGCTATGTTATTAATGTATCAAAAGATACTCTTATAAAACCTGTATTCAAGAAAATAGAGGAGAAAAAGGAGGAGGAAAATAAACCTACTTTTGATGTATCGAAAAAGAAAGATAACGTGCAAGAAAATCATAGTCACTTAGATGAAAATTACAAAAAGGAGGATTTACAAAGAGAAAATCATTCACACAAATCTGATTCAACTAAGGATGTCACAGCTAAAGTTCCTGATGAAAATGATAAAAACTTTGAAAATAAGAAGGAAGTTTATCTTAATGAACCAGAGAACATAGATAATAAACATACCAATATTGATAGTAAATCAACTACTAACAATGATAGGTTGCCAAAAACCGGAACAGTTAGCGAAGTCTTCATGTCATTAGTTGCCGGAATAATGTTTACCTTAGGTGCGTTTCTTGGATTAAAGAAAAAAGATCAAGATTAAGACAAAGCTATAGAAAAATGGTTTGTGTACTGAGATAGTGTGATGATGAAACAGTTTTGTGAAAATAGCCATTTATAACTCAATTATTTAGTTTACTTTACTATTGATACTCTTTTTGGATTTATTAATGTACTTAGTTTCGACAACTAATGAATTGATTGAAAGGGTTAGTATTGATAATATTGGTCATATTAATTAGAAAATAGAGTCTATCAAAATTTAAAGGCTAATAGAGGTGATGAGATAATTTCAAGGAATTAAGTAGCGTTTGGTTGCTTAATTCCTTTTTATTATGTGACTATTAGTCTGTTTCGCTCCGAAGGTGCGAAACAAATAAACCACCCGCTATGATTGATATGCCCCCTGTCAAGTAGACAGGTTAAATATGGCTCTTTGTCAACTGTAGTGGGTGACGAAAAGCTAACATCTAGAGAGAACCTGATAGGTTTTCTCTTTTTGTATGTTCAGAGTGATGAAAACACGCTTCCTAAAGTTAATAAAGTTTCTAAAACCGAAGCCCAGACGTTTGATGTCTTTGATAAGCTTATTGGTCCCCTCCAATTTTGCATTTGAGTAATGTGTTTCTAGTGCGTTTTTGATGTATGGTTTGTGTCTAAGGAAGGTCAAGCATAATTAAGATAAGAAAGAGAAACGATATGAAAACCACAATTTTTACATTTCACCCTCAATTAAAAACGGGCTCACGCATTAATAAAGAACTGGCAACAGCTGCTGCTGGAGCTGGTTATGACGTGCGAGATATGTACCAACTGTATCCCAATTTTGACATTGATGTCAAAACGGAGCAAAAGATTCTAGAGGTAAGTGATCGCATTGTACTCCAGTTCCCAATTTATTGGTACCAAACGCCAGCCCTCATGAAACAGTGGTTTGACGTTGTTTTTGAATACGGTTGGGCCTATGGTTCGACTGGTACTGCCTTACAAGGCAAGGACGTCATGTTGGTAGCTAGTTTTGGAGCTGGGCAAGATGACTACACGAGAAACGGCCGCTTCCATGTAACAATTGAAGAGATTTTAAAGCCTATCACTACGATTCAGTATTTGACAGGTCTAACATTTCTGGAACCTCTTATCATAACTGGTACTTTAAACATGGATCAAGAGTTATTATCAAATAAAGTAAATAAATACCTACAAATAATATAAATAAGACATATCAACCCTCTATAAATGGAATATACTTTATTATTTTTCTGTTTCAAACAATAAAGCATCAATCAATATACTTGAATACTAGTGGATATTATTGAGTATATTTCATATTGTCCAATTAGGACAATACATAAAATTTTTCCTCTATACTTTTCCTTAGGAGAAAGATTGATGTACCGACGTTTAAGGGATTTGAGAGAAGACAATGATTTCACTCAAAAATTCGTTGCCGAAAAACTTTCGTTTACTCAACGATATTCAGGAAAGATAAGAAGCATCTGAGTTTAACTTCAGATGCTTCTTTGGTAGTTATTACATTTGGAATGAATCATGTTTAAAATGTTGATGATATATTTTCTATTTTATGTTTAAATCTTTTTCCATTTCCATTTTAAGATTTTTTATGAAGACTTGATCACCAAAAGCTTCAGCTAGTACGGTAGCTGTATTATAGAGCTCAGTCGCTTTATCTCTATTGTTCTCATAGAACAGATAATATTTTGCTTCAAAAACTATGATACCTGGTTGATAGGAATGTTGCATACATGAATGCATAATCTCATACAATTTATCTACAACAGATTTCATGTCTTTATAGTCATGATGCATGACGTAAATACCAGCTATAGATGTTAGAGCTCCCATTAATTCAATATTAAACAGCTCTTCACCTTGTAATTCTTGTTTAATTAATTTACGTCTAAATTCGTCAATTATTCCTTTATCATAGTTAGAATCTTGACATCTATATGCGTAGTGTGAAATTAATAGAAGATCATTTAAAGAATATGTCTCTTTCTTCAAAGCTTGAGTTAAATAGTCTTCAAATACATATTCAATAATACTATCTTCCTCTCTGATCATAAAATCTAACGATTTTTCAAGGAGATCAATGGCTAGAAGCTCTTCCTCCGGTAGAAACTCAATATAGTTGTCGTAGAGTTCCTCAATATCTTTTAGCTTCTTCTTGATACGTTCGGGGTCGCCATAGACAGGAGACTTCATGAGTTTATATTTAGCCTTGTAATAGTCTTCAGGAATGTCTAGTTTTGTTTCACCTAACAAATAGTTGAGGGAAACTCCTAATTTATCACTGATATACTGCAGTTTGACAATAGTTGGTAATGAGCGACCGAGCTCAATTCTCATCAGTTGTTTGACAGTTAATTCATCTTCAGTATCACAAACTTGCTCTCGAGTTAACCCTTGTCGTTCACGTTCTTCACGGATTCTTTTTCCAATCTCGATTTTAATATCATCAGACATCTGTATTCCCCTTGAGTTTTAATTATATAATAATATACCTTAAAATCATGTGAATGAAAAGACTCTAGGAAGTTGTCTGTGTTTCTAGTTAGAGCAAATGATGGAGAGTAAACAAAATAACCATCTAACACTCAGTTTAGATGGTTATGGTTTTGAATTAAGATATTTTTCGTAATCTCTTAGATTGTAGAATGGTCAGTGCAGTAAAGAGGAGTAACCAGACTAGAAGGGATAGTGAGCTTGCTACTTGGTCCTGCCACTTAAAGGTTTCAAGCTGGCTTATTGATTTTGAGAACAATCCCATATAACTGTACTTCGTGACATTATCAAAATCTTTACTGATCCCTGAAAGCATTGGAATAAACATACTAATCATTGTTACTGGAACGCTAATCACTTGGGCAGACACTTGAGTTTTGCTGATTAAGCCAATGAAAAGATTGATAAGCATCATTACTAAAGATGTAGCAAGTAAGATGATAAGATAAGCACCATAATTATTTTCAATATTTAGTTCTAGTATTCTCGGAATAGCAGTTGTCATCACTAAGCTAATAAGCACTGGGTAAAACAAAACTGAAAGGATATAGTTTGTACTGTTAACACCACTTAAAAACAAAGTTCTTAAAATATTTTTTTCCTTTTCTTCGGAAACAATAGTACTGATTGGATTCCCAACTGATAAACTCAAAGATAAGGCTAAACAATTGACTAATAGATTGACTTTCATTGAGTTGTTTAGACTACCTTGAATCTCATAGATATGTTTATATAGAAAGGCAAATCCTAAAGGAAGGAGGATTTGTAGGATAATGGTTTTGTTAGATTTGATAACTCGTTTTCTAAGCCATAGTAAAGATTTCAATTGGTTAAACATTAAGTTTTCCTCCTGTAAGTTGGATGAAGATGTCTTCTAAAGTTGGTTCACATGAATGGATGGTTTGAATATCTTGAGTTGTAGTAATATGATTTAATTCAGAGAAGGGAATCACTTTCTCTTGACCTGAACAGTAGGTCACTTTTACCATTTTATTTGTATTATATTTCTGAATAAGCTCAGCAGGTTTTCCTTCTTCAACAATCTTCCCCTTATTTAGAAGTACAATGTTATCGCATAAAATGGTAGCTTCGTGCATGTCATGTGTCGTCAGAAAAATGGTTGTTCCTTGTTGTTTTAGTTCTTCAATAAGAGCATGAATGGTTTGAGACGTTGATGGATCTAGTCCAGAAGTAGGTTCATCAAGAAAGAGAACTTTTGGCTTGTTTATGATAGCTCTCACTAAAAGCATCCGTTGTTTCATCCCTGTAGAGAGCTTGTCTGCCAAGGTTTTACGATGGTCATAAAGACCGACACGTTTCATCAAATTGTCAATATAATCTGGTGAAACATTGTAAAGCTTTGCGAAGAATAGAAGATTGTCATAAAGTGTCAATTTTTCATAAAAGCCACTATTGTTTTCCTACTACTTGTAATTGCTTTATAGCTGCTGGTCTATATACATCACATGCTACTAATAAAGGTTTCTTTCCTTGTTTTCTAAAAAGGTTTGCTAATTTTCCTGCTGTTGTCGTTTTACCAGAACCTGATGGCCCAAGGAAAACTAGAATTTCACCTTTTTCAACTGTGAAGTTTAGATTGTCTATTGCTTTATATTTTTGAAATTCTTTGCTTAACTGTTTTACTACGATAAGGTTTGTCATATCTTGATTTCTCCTATTTGATTATATGAACGAGTATAAACAAAAAAATAACGAATCAAAAGGACATCTATGTCACTTTGACTCGTTACTTGTATTTAAATCTTTATTTATTTCCATTTTAAGATTTTGGATGAAGACTTGGTCACCAAAAGCTTCGGCTAGTAGGGTAGCTGTATTATAGAGCTCAGTCGCTTTATCTATATCATTTTCAT
>ENA-ORNT01002297-ORNT01002297.1-human-gut-metagenome-genome-assembly--contig:-NODE-2297-length-11886-cov-37.144113_pt1 | contig 11886 bp, 5 predicted proteins | sample MGYA00242120_ERZ509032 | MGnify/ENA primary metagenome ERZ509032 (study PRJEB26280, sample SAMEA2338729) | human gut metagenome | biome: human gut; feature: human-associated habitat; material: faeces...
GCGACTGGGTGATCATCTCCATCGGTCATAACGACAATGGTCCATACGATAGCGGCAGGGCACGTGCCAGCATACCTGGTATCGGCAAGGATTCACTCAACGTCACCATCAAGGAGACTGGCGTCAAGGAAACCGTTTATACCTATGGCGAATACATGCGTAAATACATCAACGACTGTAAGGCCTTGGGTGCTCATCCTATCCTGATGTCGTTGACTCCACGTGATGCCTACGATGAGAACGACAAGATAGTTCGTGTCAACAAGACCTTCGGATTGTGGGCAAAGCAGGTGGCTGAGCAGGAGCATGTACCTTTTGTTGATTTGAATGAGATTTCTGCAGCTAAGCTTGATAGCTATGGTCATTGGAAGGAGAAGTATCATTTCTTCAAGGATCATATCCATACCTCCCGCTTCGGAGCAATGATGAATGCCCGTTCGGCTGCAGAGGGATTGGCAGAGAGCAAAGACCCAAATCTGGCTCCTTTGCAGGCGATGATGAGCAATGTAGCTTTGCCTACAGAGAATTTCAAGCGCGAGCCTGGCAAACCGGTTGTCTTCTTCACAGGCGACAGCACCGTGAAGAATGCCGATAAGGATGAAGACGGCATGTGGGGCTGGGCATCTCAGGCTTACACCATCTTCAATCCAAAGAAGATCACCTGTGTGAATGCAGCCAAGGCGGGTCGCAGTTCCCGTTCTTATCTCAATGAGGGAAGATGGGATAAAGTATATAACAGTCTTCAGCCGGGCGACTACGTGCTCATCGAGTTCGGTCATAATGACATCTGTTCTATGACCGATAAGAAGATGCGTGGTTCCATACCTAGTGCCAAGGATACCTGCCATGTCTACCAAATGGAAGAAAGCAAGCAGTATGAGGTGGTTTATTCTTTCGGCTGGTATCTCAAAAAGTTTATCCAGGATGTACGTGAGAAGGGAGCTACCCCAATCCTTGTTTCCCTGACTCCTCGCAACGAGTGGCCTCATGGTAAGATGGAGCGCCGCAACGACACCTACGGAAAGTGGTATCGTGAAATCGTAGCAGAGACGGGCGTTTCCTTCCTCGATCTCCACAACATCGCAGCCGATTCTTATGATAAGATTGGCAAGGAGAAAGCGAAGGCTTATTACAAGATAGATCATACCCACACCAGTTTGAAGGGCGCCCGGCACAATGCAAGGTGTGTGGCTAAGGGGTTGAAGAAGATGAAAAGTCCATTGGCAAAATATTTGAAATAAGAAAAACCGGAGCCGTGATAAAATAAAATGCCCGTTTTTGAGTTTATAAATATAAAAACAAAGGCTTGAAAACGTTATGAACAATAAGATTTCTAAAATAGGAATGCTCAGTGCGCTGGCGTTATCTTGTACTCTCACGATGGGAGCGCGAGATATCGTACAGCGCACTGCTCATTATATGCCCGAAGGTAATGCCTTCGTCTGTGTGAATGGCAGCAGCCGTTATACCCGTGCTCTCTATGGCAGTACGGCTGAATGGCGGTTAGAAACCAGCGACCGCCCTGTCTTTGCTACTTACAAGAAAAACCAGACGGGCAATATCCGATTCCGGATTTCGGATGGGAGACAGACGATGTGGCTCGATGAAGCCGAATATTGCAAGGCAAGTTATGAAGCAGGACGTCGTGACTATCTCCTGAAAGACAGGCGATGGGGAAAGGGTGAACTCGATATTTCCGTCCTGGCTTTTCCTGATACAGAAGGAGCTGTCTGGCGTTTTACTGTTCGTGGATTCGATAACAGAAAACTGAAGGTAGAGGCTGTTTTGAGCCAGACCGTTGTTCCTAAACCAGTCCGTTCGGGTGACATCGGAAGTTTCCTGAAACCAGGAACCTTTGAACCAGCCTCATCAGAAGCGTCAGTTCTCGGGTCTGTATCCAGGCTTTCTCCCGGTTCCATCTTTTATTTCTCGGTAGATGGAGAAAACCAGCTTTCTACTGCTGAAAGTGCGAAGATGCAGTCCCGATATGATGCAGCAGAGCAATGGCGTAACAAACTTGCTTCATCTGTCATCTTCCATACCCCCGATGCCTATATCAATCCGATAGGTGGCGCTCTGGTCATGGCTGCCGATGGCGCTTGGGACGGGAAGGTTTGGCAGCATGGAGCTGTGGGCTGGCGCATGTCTTTGCCCGGTTGGCGAGGTGCCTATATGGGCGATTTCCTCGGCATGCAGGATAGACAGCGTATCCATTTTGATGCATACGCCAAAAGTCAGGTAACCGATGTGCCGGTTACCGAACCGCATCTCATGGACGAGAAGAACAACCTGGCGCGCGGTACCTATAAATGGGGTACTCCTATGTATAGTAACGGCTATATCTGCAGAAATCCGGAGAAGAACAACCAGTTTCATCATTACGACATGAACCTCGTGTTTATCGATGAACTGCTTTGGCACTTCCAGTTTGATGCAGATACGGCTTATATGCGCAAGATGTGGCCTGTCATCAAGAGTCATCTAGCTTGGGAAAAGCAGGCTTGGGATCCCGACAATGATGGCCTTTATGATGCTTATTGCTGTATTTGGGCGAGTGATGCCCTGCAATACAACAGCGGTGCCGTGACCCATTCTTCCGCCTATAACTACCGGGCTAATCTTTTGGCAGCTCGCATCGCCGGAATCATCGGTGAGAATCCGGGGCCTTATCAGGAGGAAGCTGATAGAATTCTGAAAGCCATGAACGAAAGATTATGGCTGAAGGATGCCGGGCATTGGGCAGAATATCAGGACTTCATGGGATTGAAACGTGTGCATCGCGATGCGGCTCTCTGGAGCATCTATACCCCGATAGATTGTGGAGCAGGAACTCCTGAACAGAACTATTGGGCTACCAGATATATTGACCGGCATATTCCGCACATCCCTTATATATATAATAAGGTGGAATATCAGACCCTGAGCACTTCAGACTGGGCTCCTTACGAATGGAGCATCAACAATGTGGCGATGGCTGAAGTGATGCATACCGTTCTGGCTTACTATCAGGCGGGAAGAACGGAAGAGGCTTATCAGTTGCTGAAGGCAAATATTCTCGATTTCATGTATCTTGGCAGCAGTCCTGCCAATTTCGGTCAGTTATCGCAGCTGGATGTAGCTACAGGTGAAGGTTACCGTGATTTTGCTGATGTTACCGGCATCTCGTCCCGTGCCCTTATCCAAGGCTTGTATGGTATCACACCTAACGCTTTGGAGGGTGAGTGTATCCTTCGTCCGGGCTTTCCTGCTGCCTGGGATAGTGCTTCTGTGCATACTCCTTATCTCGATTATTCGTTTAAGCGGGTGAATGGGAAGGATGTGTTCGATGTTATCCAGAACTTCAAGCGACCTTTGAAACTAGTGATTCGCCAGAACCTGGGAGGCGGCAAGTATAAGGATACTGCTTTCTCTACAGATAAGGTGCAGCATATCGAGATGCCTACCATTACGCCGAAGAAAGATGAAAAGGAGAAGGTTGGAAAATATCCATTGGCAGAAAGCATTGCTGAGCAAGCTGTGGATGCCTGGGCTTCTACCAAGGGCGTGGGCAATGACTTTGCCGAAGTAAACCCGAAGGAGTGCCGAGAGGTGAACATGGACAAGGTGTTTAATGCAAACGTGAGCGACATCTTCAAGAACCAGTATCTTTCGCCTCGTTCACCATACACCACACTCTGTGTACCAACCCAAGGCATCGGCGACTGGTGTTCTACCAAGAAGACGGCAAACATCGATGATACGAAGTTCCGAAGCCTTATCAGGGATGGGGTGTTTATGGCGAAAATAGATGGAAATTTGCCGTTCCGTTCTCCGAAAGAAGGAAAGAACATCGCCTATACTTCTCTCTGGGACAATTATCCTGACAGCATCTCCGTCATGTTGAAGGGCAAGGCATCTCATGCCTATCTCCTGTTGGCGGGTTCTACCAATCCGATGCAGTATGCTATAGAAAATGCAGTGGTAAGAGTTGAATATGCTGATGGAACCAGTGATGAACTGATGCTGACTCCACCGGTTAACTGGTGCCCGATAGAGCAGGATTTTCTGGAGAATGCCACGGCCTTCCCGCAGCCGCAACTTCGTCCTTATCGCATAGGATTGGCATCGGGAAAGGTGAGCCGTCATCTCTTCCGTGATCTTCATCTGGAAGTTAACAGAAATATGGCTGATGTGCCTGGATTCAAGAAAGCTGTGGCTGAGATTGATGGTGGAGCGGCAATCTTGCTCGATATGCCGTTAGACGGAAAGAAGAAACTGCGACGCCTGACTTTGAGAACGCTCAGTAATGAAGTGGTAGTAGGATTAATGGGTATCACCCTGCAGAAATAGGCGTGAATGGGTAATAGATGAACAATAGATAGGCATGAAGCAGCTCAATCTGCTCATCCGTAAACCAGGATGTGACCAAGCCAGACGGAAATTAAAAAAATAAATTAGAAATGAAAAAGAAGACAATACTTTTCGCATCGTTGCTGCTGGGTGGGTTTTCGTTGATGGGAACCTTACCGGCTGCTGCAGCGGTGCGCGATACCATCAGCATCAACTGCGGATGGCAGTTCCATCGCGGAGATGTGAAGAATATCTCTGAGTTGAAATCAACCCAGGGCGAAGATGATGTGGTGAATCTGCCACACGATTTTCTGATAGGACAGGATTGGGTGGCTCCGGATGCCAGCGAGCGGCCTGATAACAGCGATGCTGGCAGCAATGTACGCAGCCGATTGAGTCCACGTGGCTTCAAGGAGATGGGTATTGGATGGTATCGCTATCAGCTGACTCCAAAGGATGAATGGAAGGGAAAGCGCATCGTGCTCGACTTCCAGGGCATCATGCTGGTGGGCGATGTCTATCTTAATGGGCAGCGTGTCGGTGGTACCGATTATGGCTACCTGGGTTTTGACATCGACCTGAGCAAACTTCTGAAGTGGGGGCAGGTGAATGAAATTATTGTAAAGGCGGATACCGGCAAGCCTAATAATTCCCGTTGGTATACGGGTGGCGGTCTCTTCCGTGATGTCAACCTCATCGTTACAGACAAGAATCTTTACTTCCCGCGTCATCCGCTCTTTATCCGTACAGTAAACAATAAAGAGATCAAGATTCGGGCGAATATCCTGAATCTGCAGAAGACGAAAAAGCCGCAGATTCCGGTGGAAGTCAAGATTCTGAATGCAGAAGGCAAGGTGGTGACTCAGCAGAAGAGCGACCTCCACTTCAATGCCAAATGGAGAGACAGGGAATATGAATTGCCAAGCATCTTTTTGGAAGATGCTAAATTGTGGTCGCCGGATTCACCTTATTTATATACTGCCGAAGTGACGCTTTATGACAATGAGGGGAATATTGCCGACCAGATCAGGGAGCCGTTTGGTATTCGTACCATCGAAATGAATCCGGAGAAGGGCTTGCTCGTGAATGGCAAGAAGGTCTTGCTGAAGGGGTATGCCAACCATCATACCCTCGGTGCCTTGGGTGCTGCTGCTTATCCGCGTGCCATCGAGAAGCGACTGAAACTGATAAAGGAATTCGGCATGAACCATATCCGCACCTCTCATAATCCCTATAGCGAGGACTTCCTGAAACTCTGCGATAAGTATGGCATCCTGGTGGTGGATGAACTTTATGATAAGTGGCTCACCCAGTATGCCGGAGGCAGAGTGGAATGGGAGAGCCTCTGGCAGAAGGATATTCCGGAGTGGGTGAAGCGAGACAGAAATCATCCGTCGGTCATCCTCTGGAGTCTGGGTAATGAATTGCAGCAATACAGCAACCTGCCTTTTAATGATTGGGGCGTGACGGCTTATAAACTCCAGAAGGAATTGCTGCACCATTATGACGATACCCGACTCACCACCGTGGCGATGCATCCCCGTTATCGCAACCTGGAGACTGATTCGATTCCTGCCGACCTGGCTGTGGCAACAGAAGTGAATTCTTACAACTACCGCTATATGTACTTCCCAGGCGATATGAAGCGTTATCCGGAGAAAACCTTCTATCAGAGTGAGGCGAGCGTGGCAGCTATGGGACCAAATTTCTATGAGATGGACCGCGATAAGGTACTCGGATTGGCATATTGGGGAGCCATCGATTACCTGGGCGAGAGCATGGGATGGCCTGTAAAAGGATGGAACCAGGGTGTGTTCGACCTTTCTCTTCAGCCAAAGCCGGATGCTTATTTCGTGAAGAGTATGTTCTCTGAAGAACCTGTCGTGCATATCGGAATCATCGAAAAGTCGGGTGGCAATATCCAGTGGAATGGCATCAATGTTTCTGCCGGAAAGCTTTCTGAAAACTGGAACCGTGAGGTAGACGAGCAGGTTTCGCTCTATACTTATACCAATGGCGACGAGGTGGAACTCTTCCTCAATGGCAAAAGTCTGGGTGTGAAGAAGAACAGTAACGACCCTAAGCTCCGTGCCCGAATTAAGTGGGACAACATCGCCTATGCTCCAGGCACTCTGGTGGCTGTAGCTAAGAAAAACGGCAAGGTGGTGGCACGTCATCAGATAGAGACTACGGGCGAGGCTGTTGCCTTGAAGTTGTTGCCTGATGCTGAAAACTGGCATGCTGACGGTAAGGATCTGATGCACGTTCGTGTCTATGCCGTGGACAAGAAGGGTAGAAGAGTGCTGAACGTGAAGGATGCCAAGGCTTTTGATAAGTTGACCTTCCAGGTGAAGGGCGATGCGAATATCGTGGCGGTGGATAATGGAAACATCACATCTGATGAACTTCATATCGGAAAGACCCAGTTGGAGAAGACCATCCAGCGTCATCTCTTTCAGGGTTCCGCTCTCGTGATATTGCGCGCCGGTGATAAGCCGGGAAAGATAGAACTTTCGGTGGCTGGCGAAAAGATGAAAGCCAAGAAACTGGTTTTGAATACGAAATAAATACTAAAAAAGGTCGCCAAAATGCTGGCGACCTTTTTTAGTATCCTCCTGACTTTGACTATGCGTCACCCATCTTGGATTTTTCTATTTTTCGGGGGCAGAATCGTCACTTTTGCCCCCGTCTAGTATCTTTTGAACATCAAACAAAGGCTTGATAGAGTGTTGGGCAGGAGTCAGCAGCAATGTTTCTTGCCTGACCTTCCCATTATTCGGCATGTTGATTCTGATAGTAGCTATGGTCTTAGCAATTTTCAAAACTGAATCTACACTTTTGTTTATCTTGGCAATTTTTAAGATACGCTCCAGTTCTTTATACACCTTGTATGCAATGAAGCATATGCAGATATGTGCCTCTATTCTTTTCTCTGTGAAATGAAAGATGGGGCGTGCCTCCAAGTTACCTTTGGTTACACGAAAGGCTCGTTCCACGACCCATAGACCGTGGTATTGTTCGACAACTTCCTTTGGTGTGATGGAAGTATTGGTTATATAACCTTTCAAGCCATCCCACTGTGAATCTTCCTTGATTTTGTCTTCGCTGATAACTACATCTATGTCTTTGCTGATTTCCAAGAATTTATTATAGCCACGCTTATTTACGGAGGCTTTTGTGATTTTTCCATTTGCATATGCCTTCTTGAGCCTTGCCACTCCCTTATCACGATTATGTGCATCCTTCTTTGCTCGTTCTTCGGAATAGCCGAGGATCAATCTTGCATTGTCACCATATCTGTATTCGTGAAATTTTCCAGGCATCTTGTCTTGCTGCAAGATCCATTCTTTTATCTGCTCAGACTCTGTATGAATACGAGCACCTATTATATATTTGTATCCTGCATCCTCCAGTAACTTTACATTGCGCTTACTCATGAGCCCTGCATCAGCCACCACTACAAAATCGTCCAGAGAGAAGCGTTGTATGAAATCATCTATGATAGGTAGCATGGTGTATCCCTCGTATTGGCTTCCATTGAAAATACAATACGACAGAGGATAGCCATCACGGCTGACCAAGAGGCCTAGCACTATCTGCGACTCTGATGTCTTGCCATCCTTTGAAAAACCAGACTCTCGCAGCACATCTGTTCTACTGGTCTCAAAATACAGTGTGGTCACATCATAGAACATCAGACCTACATGTCCACCGAGTATGCGCTTGGTGTGCTCTACACTGATGCGTTGTACCTCTTCTTTTTGGGTATCGTACAACTTGTCCATGTAGCGATAAAGCTTATACAACTCGACATCTTCATCAAAGTATGACTTCAGGTAATCTACTGTTGCGTGTTTGCTCATGGGTTGAGAGATGCGAGCGATAACCAAATGACGAAGTATGGAATCTTGAATTTGGTTGAAACCTATGCTGTCATATACTTGGTTTAGGATAATTTGGTGTCCATTTAGAAGCAGGGAGTCTATGTTGGACAGTACTCGTTCTGTCTCTTCCTCTTCGTTTTGCTTGATGTCTGGTTCTGTGAAGTTAATCTCTTGCTGTCCACCATAAGTTCTTATCCATTTGTTCGCTTCTAGGCACAGAGCATCCGCTTCGGCATCTGTCTTCGCAACACCGAAACTCTTGATTTCACGGAACTTGCCATTGCTCTTGTCCACCACAAGCACTCCGATATGCCCACTGCGGTGCTTCTTCTTACGTACAAACATGGTGCAAAGATACAAAAAATAGTCGTTGCGTCACCCATTTACAGAGATTATTTTTGCTAAATGCCTGAAAATTAGGATATGTTATTTTATAGGTACACATTTTGTCAAAGTCAGGAAATACTAAAAAAGGTCGCCAAAATGCTGGCGACCTTTTTTAGTATCCTTTGTTTTCTCTTTATTTTCTGAACTTCTTCTTAAACCATTGCAGGAATGATTCGTAAGCACTGATCTCTTCCTGATGCTGAGGCTCAGCGAAGGTAAGCTGGTCGCCGTAGGAATCACCATGCTGGTCGGGGAAGATAATCATCAGGTTGGTACCTGAGAAATATTTCGTGATTTCTTCCGGCAAATGCTCCAGTGCTGTCTTGTAAGATACGGTTCCCTTACGGGCGGTTACTACCACGAACAGGTGGTCTGGAGATATCTGCGAAGCCAGCTGTGGCAACTCGTTCCAGTGAATCATCTGGGTATAATCAGCACGCACTTCCGGATGCCGGTTCTTGATATATTCATTGATGAGCGCCAGACTTTCTTCTCTGCCATGAAACTGGATGCGGCAGTCGAGATTGCCGGCAAGTCGGGCTAGTCGTTCCAACCAGCGGTAGAAACCCGGCTCAAACTCTGCTCTCGAAGGTACGGCTACCTGTATTCTTCTCAATGTATTCAACGGCTGTCTGATGCGTGCCATAATGATCTGTCGGCTCAATCCGTTGAAGAGACTCTGGTGGAATTCTCCCCAGAACTTCGGCGAAACCTCAGGATGCATGTGCATTCCGATGATAATCTCAGAACATTGGAATTCGTTGAAGGCATGCTTGATGCCGTTGGCGATGTTGGCGGCAATACGAACCTGGGTCTGCGTCATCACATCGGTGGCTGCAGCCAGCTGACTGCAATGTTCCAGAATCCGTCTTCCCTGTTCCTGGTTGTATCGCATATCCTTGTCTTCATATACCACATTCAGGCAGATGAGGCCCCTGTTCAGTTTCTGGTTTCTCACCAGAAACGCCAGACTCATCAGGTTGTCGGCATATTCAGGATATTTCACCGGAACCAGAATCTTCTCATCGCTCACCTTCTTGTCGTCTTCTGCATCAGGCAGTTCCTTGTCTCTCAGGATAATCTTCTGCGAAGACCGGTCGGTAAGGATGGATGAGATGATGCAGGTAATCAGAATCATCATAACCACACCATTGAGCATATCATCGTTTACAAGATAAGTGCCCGGTGCTACGAGCAGATGCATACCCACCATCACCATGGCGATACTTCCGGCAGCATGAGCCGAAGTGAGTCCGAACATCATGTGACCCGAAGAAAGTGGCAATCGGAAACCCAGACAGGCGATATAGGCTGCGATGGCTTTGCCCAGGGTTCCGAAGAAGGCGATGCAGAACACCACCCATAGAATATGACTGCCCTGAAACAGCAGATTGATATTGATGAGCATGCCCACACCTATCAGGAAATAAGGAATGAAGAGGGCATTGCCGATAAACTCGAGGCGGTTCATCAGTGGCGAAACATGCGGAATATATCTGTTTAATATCAGACCGGCGAAGAAAGCACCGAAAACGCCCTCGATGCCCACTATCTGCGAAAGTGCCGCACTCATAAAGAGCATTGAAAGTACGAAGATAAACTGCATCACCGCATCGCTGTATCTTCGCAAGAACCATCTTGTAAGTCGGGGAATCAGTATGATCATCACGCCACAATAGACAGCAAACTTGAGGGTGAAGAATACCCAGAATAGTACGCCGTCATGCTTGCTGAACGATGCTACCAGTCCGGCAAGCATTATCAGGGCTATGAGCAGCGAAATCATGCTCGACCCCACACTCAGCGTAACGCTCGGTTTCTGTTGCAGTCCGTATCTCGAAACGATAGGATAGGCAATCAGCGTATTGGATGCCATGATGCAGCTCAGCAGGAAGGAAGCCTTGGCAGAGTAGTGGAGCAGCCAGATGCTCATGCCATAGGTGAGGAAGAACGGTATAAAACAGGTGAGCAGGCCATAGATAAGCAGTCGCGACTTGTTCTTTTTCATGCCTTCCATATCCATCTCCAGTGCAGCGAGGAACATGATGTAATAGAGTCCCACCTTTCCGAAGAGCTCAAACGAAGAGTCGCGCTCCAGGATATTCAGTCCGTATTTGCCTATGAGCACACCTGCCAGCACCATACCGATGATGTGCGGGATACGGAGTTTACCCATGATGATAGGGGCAAAGAGGATGATGAGGAGCACTACGAAGAATATCAACGTAGGGTCTGTGATAGGGAAGTATTGAGCGATATGGAACATAGGCTTTCTTCTTTTTTGTTATACTTAAAGAGGGATTTCTGCATCAGCATTCATCCCTCCCTTTCTGTTTTTGACTGCAAAAGTACGAATAAATCTTGAAAGCACAAAGCTTTTCTGTCCTTATCCTACAATCATGGTGATATTTTTGCCATTTGTGAACCCGAAAACGGGTGCACCGCTGTCTATTGGCATCACAACCGATGAGAACGAAGTGTTTAATACACAGGGGTGGTTACTGCTTCCTCAAACTATACTTGCCGTGCTTGTCGAACACGAGCCAATAGAGCACAGGCAGGATGGTGGCGATGAGTACCATCGAGATAAGCGTACCGAAGAAGATAACGGCTCCCATTGGCGACCACAGCGTATTGTTCTCTACCATCATAGGCAGTACGCCTACCGAGGCGGCTGCCGATGTAAGGAAGATAGGGCGCATGCGGCGCTCGCCAGCCTGGAAGGCGGCTTCCTTTACCGATAACCCCTTGTCGCGGCGCAGTTCTTCGGCATAGTCGAGCATGATGATGCCGTTTCTTACCAGGATACCCATCAGGCTCACAATGCCCAATATGCAGGTAAGACTCACGTCGAACCCCGTAACCAGAAGGCCTATCGCTGCACCGAAGATGCAGAGCGACATGGACGAGAGATTCACCAGTGCCAGACTGATGCGCTTGAAATGGAAGAGCAGGATGAAGAAGATGATCAAGGCAGCTATCATCACGCCCGATGTAACCTGAGGAAGGGTTTCGGCATCCTTTTCTGCCATACCGCCAATCTCCCAATCAAGACTGGAATCTAGCGGGAGTTTGGATACTTCCTGCTTCAGTTCGTTGGCCAATCGGTTGGCATTGAATCCCCTTAAAGGTTCACCTATGATAGAGATGGTACGCACGCCGTTTCTGCGTATGATGCTGCCGTCGTGCCAGTCGGGAGAAATCTTAGCCAGCTGACGGAGCGGCACACTCGATGTTCCGCCCATCACAGGGATGTATTCGTTGGCAAGGTCGCTGTCGTTCTCCG
>ENA-ORNT01002298-ORNT01002298.1-human-gut-metagenome-genome-assembly--contig:-NODE-2298-length-11886-cov-3.003888_pt1 | contig 11886 bp, 12 predicted proteins | sample MGYA00242120_ERZ509032 | MGnify/ENA primary metagenome ERZ509032 (study PRJEB26280, sample SAMEA2338729) | human gut metagenome | biome: human gut; feature: human-associated habitat; material: faeces...
CGCATTCCCTGCGCCGCGCAGGGAATCCCATTGCTGCCTTCAGGCAGCAAGAATCTGTAAAGCGCTATTGCTTTAATAGTCTTTTAATTTCTTTCTCTGCGAGCGCAGTGGCCCCCTCGAAATCCACGCAGGGATGATATGCGGATTCCAGCGCGTCGTGCGCCTTCTTGGCATTCGACAGCGCGCCCACAGCCTCATCTAAGAGCGACGCCTCCACGCGGCGGGTAAAGCGCAGCTTCGCCTTCTGCGCGCGCGTGAGCTTCTCCTCCGCCATCGCGTCGAGACGCAGGCGGCGGTAGGGCTTCCCGTCGTACGGGTTGCGCGCGTTCGTTGTGATAAACGCCAGCCCTTTTTCCGGGATCAATACGTGATGGAGCTCCCGCGGCCGGTCTGGATTCGGGCAGGCGATGATGTCGAAATGCTTCGCCTGTGCCGCCTGCACGACGGTCTCAAGCATTTCGTTTCCCAGCCCCGCACTGTCGATGATGGCATAGATGCGCGGGCAGAGGGCTTCGACGGTGTCGAACCGGCAAATCTCGCCCCGATGCGTCACACCGCCCAAAAACGCGCGGTCGACGCGCCCGCTGCCGCCTCCCTCACCGCGCAGCTCGCGTGCGAGGATGCCGTCGGTGCGGCGGCGGAGCTTCGAAAAATCCATCTGCGCGTGCATTGCCACGCGGCGCTCGCTCTCCACCTCGCCCATCGCGCGCAGGATGCGATAGGCGCTGCGGTAGTGTGCGCGATATTCGTCGCTCAGCGCGACGATCTCCGCGCGGCGTGCCTTAGCCGCGTCCACATCGTAGAAGCGTGTCAGGTCGACATAGCGTTCGCTCGCGACCGCATAGGTCGGCTCGAGCACATGCGGGCTGGTACCGTCCACGATAGCAGCGTTTCGGTCCAGAAAGATCGCGCCGTCGAGCGAATCGGGGTCACCCGAGCAGTTGATGTACACGATGCGCTCGCCCGCGCGCTCCATCGCCGCGCCCACGCGGCGCATGAAGGTCGACTTGCCGCAGCCCGGGCCGCCTTTCAGAATCATCAGATCGTCGAGCCGACCGCCCAAAAGCTGGTCATAGAGCGAGAAAAAGCCCTCTTCGCTGTTTGCGCCGAGGAAAAAGTACACCGGTTTCATAAGATCCCTCCCAAAATTGGTGCTTTCTCCATAGCGTATGCGTGCGTGGCTGTCCCCGCTTCCCGCCCTTCCCAAATTTTGTTTGTAAGGCAGCAACGTTCCGTCATTCAGGAATGAAAAAAGCTCCGTTTGGGATTCCCAAACAGAGCCTTTTTATGTACTTTCTTACGCCGTGAAGATCTTGTCCTCCGCTCTGCGCGTGTAGTCGCGTTCGAGCATCGCGCGGTGTGAGAGGAACGCGGGATCGTCGAAGTACTTCGCACCCATCGGGCAGTTGCGCACGCAGGAGTGGCATTTGATGCACACGCCCACGACCTCGGTGACATCATCGGGATTGATCGAGCCCATCGGGCAGAGTGAGGCGCACACACCGCAGTGGATACACTTGTCGAGGTCGGTCTTGGGCTTCGCTTTCAGAAACACCTTCGGTTCGCCATCGAGGCCCAGCGGGCGGTAATACGGCGCGTCGGCGTCACCGTCGACCGTGACGGGCGCGGGATACTCGGTCATCCGCACGATGCGGCCCACGACCGCGGAGCCGAGCTTTGCAAGCTCCGCCATATCGTCGGAGTCGGGTCTGCCATCGGCAAGCGCGTCGGTAAAGGCGTGGCGGCAGGCAAAGGCGCCCGCGCCGATGGTGTGGAAGCCGTCCCCTTCGAGGCAGGCGCAGAGCTCGGCAAGCGAATTGTCGAAGCTGCGGTTGCCGAACGTCACGACCGGCACGGCGAGCGCGCCGTTTCCGCGGAAGCCGGACTTCACAAAGTCGAGCAGCTTATTTGGAAGCTTTCCCGCATAGGTCGGCATACCGAATACGACAAGGTCGCCCGCGGCAAACTCATACGCTTCCTCGCGCGCGGCGGGCAGCGTGAAATCGCGCACCTCGAGCGGCACGTCGAAGCTGACGGCAAGGGCATTTGCAAGCGTGGTGGTCACCTTTCTGGTGTTGCCGGTGGCGCTGAAATAGACTGCGTAAACCTGAGAAACGTTCATGGGAATCGGCCTTCTTTCTTTATTGTTCGGGGCGCTGCCCGGCCTTACAGGGAAAAATCCTCGGACGTGTACTTGTCGTTCAGCGTGGCGGGACGGGGCGGCACACGCTTGAGCGGATCGTAGCAGAAATGGCGGCAGTGGTCGGCAGAGTCGACCACGCCGCGGCGGGAGCAGATGACCTGCCCTTCGTTGATGACAGATCCGCTCTTGCAGTAGGCGCAGTGCTTTTCAATGTCTTTGCGGAACAGATGGAACATGGTCTCCCTCCCCTTTCTTTTACAGGCTGCGGACGACGAGCTTGCCGTCCTCCATCGACGCATGGATCTGCGTGACGGGGTGCTCGTAGGAGTCGATGATCTGCGCGGCCATGACGTCTTCGAGCTCTTTCTGAATGATGCGGCGCAGATTGCGCGCGCCGTAGGTCGCGGAGTAGGACTTCTTGACGAGGTAGTCCTCAACATCCTCGTCCCACGTAAAGTGCAGGCCCTTGTCCTCAAGGCTCTTTTGCAGCTCATCGAGCATGATGCGGGCGATGCCGGCGAAGTTCTTCTCGTCAAGGCGGTTGAAGCAGATGACCTCGTCCACACGGTTCAGGAATTCGGGGCGCAGGAACTCGCCGAGCGCCTTCATAGCGCGGTCGCGGTTCTGCTCGTTCACCGTGTGGCCGAAGCCGACAGTGCCCTCCTTGCGTTCGCTGCCCGCGTTGGACGTCATCACAATGACGGTGTTTTCAAAGTTGACCTTGCGGCCGTGGGAGTCGGTGATCTCGCCGTCGTCGAGAATTTGCAGCAGGACGTTCATCACGTCGGGATGCGCCTTTTCGATCTCGTCGAAAAGGATGACGGCGTAGGGCTTGCGGCGAATCTTTTCGGTCAGCTGGCCGGCTTCATCATAGCCGACATAGCCCGGGGGCGAGCCGACGATGCGGGAGACCGAGTGCTTTTCCATAAACTCGGACATGTCGAAACGGATCAGCGCATCGGGCGAGTTGAAGAGGTCCTGCGCCAGCTGCTTGACAAGCTCGGTCTTGCCGACGCCCGTGGGGCCGACAAAGATGAAGCTCACCGGCTTATGCTTGGGCGAGATGCCCACGCGGTTGCGGCGTATCGCCGCGGCGACAGCCTCGACAGCCTCGTCCTGACCGACAATGTGCTCTTTTAAGCGCTTGTCAAGCTCGCTCAGACGGCGGAACTCGTCTTCACGGATACGCGAGGCGGGGATCTTCGTCCAGAGCTCGATCACGCGGGCGAGGTTGTCCATCGTGAGCTGCGGGTCACCCTGCGCGCAGAGCTCGTCGAGCTCGGTCTGCGCCTTGATGGTAAGGCTCTTGAGCTCGGCCAGACGCTCAAAGTCGGGTTCTTCTGCGCCCTGCAAAAGCTCGCGCTCCTTGTCGTAATCCTCGATCTCGCGGCGCAGCTCCATGCGGCGGTTGATGTTCTTGTCGTGCAGGTTCAGATCCGAGCATGCCTCGTCGATGAGGTCGATGGCCTTGTCGGGCAGGAAACGGTCGGTAATGTAGCGCTCGGACAGCAGCACCGCCTGACGCAGAATGCCCTCGGGAATTTTGACGCCGTGGAACTGCTCGTAGTAGTGGGCGATGCCCTTCAAAATTTTGAGCGTGTCCTCCATGTTCGGCTCGTTGACCGTGACCGGCTGGAAGCGGCGCTCAAGCGCGGTGTCCTTTTCAATGTGCTTGCGATACTCGGTGAACGTCGTCGCGCCGATGACCTGAATTTCGCCTCGGGAGAGCGCAGGCTTCAAGATGTTGGCGGCGTTCATGCTGCCCTCGGCGTCGCCCGCGCCGACGATGTTGTGCACCTCGTCGATGACAAGGATGACGTTGCCCATCTTGCGGATCTCCTCGATGAGGCCCTTCATGCGGCTCTCGAACTGGCCGCGGAACTGCGTGCCCGCGACGAGCGCGGTCAGATCAAGAAGATAGACCTCCTTGCTTCTGAGCTTGAAGGGCACGTCACCCGCGACGATGCGCTGGGCGAGGCCCTCGGCAATGGCCGTCTTGCCGACGCCCGGCTCACCGATCAGGCAGGGGTTGTTCTTCTGGCGGCGGTTCAAAATCTGGATGACGCGTTCGATCTCCTCCTCGCGGCCGATGACCGCGTCGAGCTTGCCGTCGCGTGCGCGCTGGGAGAGATTGATGCAGTAGGAGTCGAGGAATTTGTGCTTGCTCCCCTTTTCGACCTTCTTGTTGCTGCGCGGGCTCTGCGTCTGCTCGGCCTCGTTGCCATTTTGTGCGTCGTTCGCAGCGGGATTTCCGCCGAAAAAGCGGCTCAGGAACGGGAACGTGGCGGTCTTGCCGTCCTCGTCCTCGTTATCGGCGTCCGGATCGTCGGCATCGGTCAGACCTTCGAGGTTTTCCGCGCCGCCGAAAGCGCCCATCATTTCATTGGAGATATTGTCAAGGTCCTCATCCGTGATGCCCATGCGGCGCATCATCTCGTCCACCTGCGGCAGTCCGAGATTTTTCGCGCACTTGAGGCAAAGTCCTTCGTTGACGTTCTGCCCGTTTTCCTGACGGGTGATGAACACAACGGCGATATTCTTTTTACATCTGGAACAAAGTTGCGGCTGCATAGTATTTCCTCCTTGGGGTAAAGATCAGGGTAACAGCGCGGCGACAAGCCCGCGCGGAGTATGACTCATAAAAAACGATAACAGATACGTGCCCTCGTAGTCGGCAAAGGCCTTGACGCCGAGCTTCGGTGCGACATCGCAGACGAGAAACAGCAAAAGTGCGCCCTCGATCAGGCCCAGCGCGCCGCCTCCGATGGTGTTGAGCGCGTTCAGCACTGGCAAGTCTAACACCTTGTCAATGCCTCCCGTCACTAAGCGGAGCAGCAGCGTGAGCACCAAAAAACACAGCACGAACACGAGTGTCCTCACCACGCTGCCGAGCAGCGTCCTTACGGCGGCAAGCGCTGCGTCGCGCGCGGCATTTCGAAGCGACTGACGCACCGCGCCGTCGAAATCGAAGCGCAGCAGCTTTTTGAGAAGCCCTGTCACCGCGAGCGGCGAATCGTCCTGCCAAACGTTTTCCGCGTCCTGCGCGGCGTCGCCGTTTGGCGTTTCACCCGAGGCGTTGCTCTCCGCCGGGGCCTCCCCCTCGATCTGCGGGACATCCCCCTGCGGTGTCTGCGATTCGGTATCAAACCACTCCTCCACGCTCTTTTCAAGGCGCGGCATCAGCATGTCGGTCACGGGCTCGGTCAAAGCGTCGGTCAGGAGCGACGCGCCGATCAGCGCGAGCACGATCGCCGCCAGCGCCATAAAGCTGCGGAACAGCCCCCGCTTGGCGCCGAACACGACGCTTAAAATGAGCACGAGCGCGAAGACAGCATCGATCATAAGACCATTATTCACGTTTCCCGCGCTCCTTTCAAGTCATAAATTGTAACATTTTTAGCGTTTTACAGAAATTACGGAATATAAAGCCAGGCGGACGACGAGCCGATCAGCACCGCCGTACCATCCTCGCGCATGATGACAGAGCGCGCGTACTCCGTGGCGTCCAGCCGCGCGTATTCCTGCAGCTGCGGCGTGTAGAGCACCAGACTGTCGCTGTACAGCACGGCGATATACTTCCCCGCCGCGGACATGGACAGAACCTCCTGACTGCTGTCGAGACTTGCCATCTCTGTACCGTCGGACGAGACAGTCACGAGCTTCATGGTGCTGCCCGAGCGGTAGCGGCTCAGCAGCAGCGCCGCGTAGTTGTCGCCGCCCATGCTCGAACCGCGCAGATACGGGTATTCGTAGCGATAGCTGCCGGAAAGCGTACCGTCCGATGAAAAGAGCGTCAAGCTCTCGTCCGTCAGGCACGAGAGCGTACCGGCCACGCTGTCGAGCGATAGCAGGAGCGAGCCCGTGAGTGTGTTGACCGAGTCCGCCTTATCGCTGCCGAGGGAATAGATGCTCACCGTGTCGGCGAATGTGCCGTCCGACTCGCCGAGCGTCACCGCCGCCATGCGCTTGCAGTCGCGCATGACGACCGCGTCGATGACATAGTGCTCCGAGGAGTTGAAGGCAAACGTCTTCTCGCCCGAAGCGTCGTACACCGTAACAGCGGACTTGTAGCCGCTCTTTTCAGCGTTGAGCGCCAGATAGTCCGAGGAATTGACGCTGACCGACAAAATATTGCCGCTGCACTCGCCGCTCATATCGCGCACAAGGCCGCTTGCAGAGTAAATAAGAAGCGTCTGCCCGCCGATATCATAGACCGCGGCGGTCTGGCCGCCGACAGCGATGGCGGGATTCGTGAGCTTCACACTCATGCTGTCCACCACGCTGCCGCTGCTGCTGTAGATCGATACGCCCGTCGTCGAAGCGACGATCAGATGGTCGCCGAGCAGCGCAAAGGTGTTGCTGCGGTCGTTGCTGAATGAGTACATCTCCACCTTGCCCTGCTCATCCTGCGTGACCTTATTGTAGGAGAAAAGGCGGCGCACACCGTCAAGGCTGCTCAGGTCCTTCCACGCCGCGGCGACGACCACGGCCAGCACGACCACAAGCGCCAGAATCACCATCAGCGCCCGCTTGAGCCCGCCGCCGGAGCGGCGCGGGGCCGCCTGCGAGCGCCTCAGCTCCTCGCGTGTTCCCTTTTCCTCTTTGAGATCATTCATTGAGCCGTTCATCCTCATACCAAAGTCTCGTCATGTACAGTCCGCCCGGCGGCACCGTGGGGCCGGCGAGCGAGCGGTCGCCGGAGGCCAGGATCTCGGGGATGTCCTCTGGCGTGAGCTTCCCCTCGGCGGCGTAGAGCACCGTGCCGGTGATCGCCCGTACCATGTTATACAGGAACCCGTCCGCGCAGACCTTGAGTTCCAAAAGATCACCCGAGCGCGACACGCGGCAGTAGTGCACGGTGCGCACGGTGGTCTTCGTCTCCGTGCCGACAGAGCGGACGGCGCGGAAATCGTGCGTGCCCTCAAAGGCGCGCGCCGCGCGGTCCATCACCTCTTCGTCGAGGTGCTTGGGGTAAAAGTAAGCCCTGTTGACATAGAACGGGTTTTTGATGCGGGAATTATAAATACGGTAGGTGTATTCCTTTTTTTGACACGAGAGGATCGCGTTGAAATCATCCGCCACCTCAAGCGCCTCGCGCACGACGATATCCTCCGGCGTGTGTGTGTTGATGGCAAACGGCAGGCGCTCGACTGGAATGCGCGACTCTGTGTGGAAATTGGCGATGTAGCGCTCGGCGTGCACGCCCGCGTCCGTGCGGCCGCAGCCGACGACCTTGATCGGCTCGCCGCAGACCTTCGTGAGCGCGCGCTCGAGCGTTTCGGCGACGGTGACGTCCGTCTTCTGCACCTGCCAGCCGTGATAGGCCGTGCCGTTATACATGAGCTTGAGGGCGATGTTTCGCATAAAAGCGTCCTTTCTTCTTATCGCAGCGCGATGACCGCGGCCACGAGCACGGCATAATAGCCGAGCACCAGATAGTCGCGCGTCTGGTAGTGCAGCACATTGAGCTTCGTGCGGCCTTCGTCGCCGTGGTAGCAGCGGCATTCCATAGCCGTCGCCAGCTCGTCGGCGCGCCGGAACGCGCTGACAAACAGCGGCACAAGCAGCGGCACGAGCGCCTTGGCGCGCTGCATAAGGCTTCCGGTCTCAAAGTCGGCGCCGCGCGCCTTCTGCGCGGACATGATCTTATCCGTCTCTTCGATGAGCGTCGGGATGAAGCGAAGCGCGATCGACATCATCATCGCGAGCTCATGCACAGGGACCTTGATCTTCTTGAGCGGGCCCAGCAGGCTCTCCAGACCGTCCGTCAGGCGGATGGGAGAGGTCGTATACGTGAGCAGGAACGTTCCCATGATCAAAAGCGTGATGCGCAGCATCATCGTGATGGCAGCGCGCACGCCCTCGATCGTAATGCGGAAGATCCAAAAATGGCACAGCTCCGTGCCGGGGGTGCAAAAGAGGTTCAAAAGCGCCGTGAACGCGATAATGAACAGCACCGGCTTTAATCCCTTGAAAAGCGCCTTCGCGCCCACGCGCGAGATGCGCACGGCGACGATCAGCGTCAGAATGAGAACGCCGTAGGCAATGTAGCTCTTCGCCGTAAAGAGCGCCACGACGTAAAACACCGTGACGAGGAGCTTTGTGCGCGGGTCGAGCTTATGGGCGAGCGTGTCGCCCGGGAAAAACTGGCCGAGCGTGATATCCTTCAGCATTTTTTGCCGCCCCCTCTCTTGAGCGCGACAAGCTCTTTGCTGAGCTCATCGACGGTGTAAACAGCGGGGTTGATGGCAATGCCTTTATCGCGCAGCGCCATCGCGACGCGCGTGACCTGCGGCACGTCGAGGCCCGCGGTCATCAGCTCGTCGCCGCGGGCGAAGACCTCGCGCGGCGTGCCGCTCATCAGCACGTGGCTGTCCGACAGGACAACGATGCGGTCGACGTTTTTCGCGATCTCCTCCATGCTGTGGCTCACGAGCACGACGGTCGTGCCGCGCGCGCGGTGGAATTCGCGGATGTTTGAAAGCAGCTCTTCCCTGCCCTGCGGGTCAAGGCCCGCGCTCGGCTCGTCGAGCACGAGCACCTCGGGCTCCATCGCAATAACGCCCGCGATGGCCACGCGGCGCTTCTGTCCGCCGGAGAGGGCGAACGGCGATTTTTCCAGCAGATCGTCGGTAAGCCCCGCAAAGTGCGCGGATTCACGCACGCGGCGGTCGATCTCGTCTTTGGATAAGCCCATGTTCGTCGGGCCAAACGCGATATCGCGGTAAACAGTCTCTTCAAAAAGCTGGTATTCCGGATACTGGAACACGAGGCCCACGCGGAATCTTACGTTCCGAATTTTCTTCGGGTCCGACCAGATGTCCTCTCCACCGAGAAGTATCCGGCCGGAGGTCGGCTTGAGCAGGCCGTTCAAGTGCTGGATCAGCGTCGATTTGCCGCTGCCCGTGTGGCCGATGATGCCCAAAAATTCGCCGCGATAGATCGCGAGCGACATATCCTGCACCGCACTGCGGCAGAACGGCGTGCCCTCGCCGTAGGTGTGCGTCAGGTTTTCTACACGAATGATCTCTTCCAAGGTTACAGTCCTCTTAGGTAAAATTTTTCGCAATGGCGTCTGCGCATTCCTCTACGGTGATGGCGTCCACGGGGACGTCCATGCCCGCCTCGCGCAGGGAAAAGAGCAGCGAGACCGTGTCCGGCACGGCAAGGCCGATGTCCTCCAGCTCCTTTTTGCGGGTGAAAACCTCGCGCGGCTTTCCGTCCATGACGACAAGGCCGTCGTTCATCACGATCACGCGGTCGGCGTGCTCGGCTTCGTTCATGTGGTGGGTGATGAGGACGACCGTGATGCCCTGCTCGCGGTTGAGCTTTTCGACGGCTGCGAGCACCTCGCGCCGGCCGATGGGGTCGAGCATGGCGGTCGCCTCGTCGAGCACGATGCACTCGGGTTTCATCGCCAGCACACCCGCGATGGCGATGCGCTGCTTCTGTCCGCCGGAGAGCAGATGCGGCGCGTGCTTGACAAACTGCGTCATGCCGACGGCCTCGAGCGCGTCGTCCACGCGCTTTCTGATCTCGGCGCTCGGCACGCCCAAATTCTCGGGAGCGAACGCGACATCCTCTTCGACGACATTCGCCACGATCTGGTTGTCCGGATTCTGGAACACCATGCCCACGCGCCTGCGAATTTCGAGCAGGAGCGATTCGTCCATCGTGTCCATGCCCTCGACATAGACCTTGCCGCCGCTTGGCAGCAGGACTGCGTTGAAGGTCTTGGCAAGCGTCGATTTTCCGCTGCCGTTGTGGCCGAGGATCACGACAAAGCTGCCGCGCTCGATGGTCACATCCACCCCGCGCAGCGCGCGGGTGTTCACCTGGTCTTCCGTGCCCGGATAGGTGAAGGCCAGGTCTTGGGTCTTGATCATTTCCATAAAAGTTGCGTTCCTTAATCGTTATCCCGAAAGAGCCTTCGGGGATTCATCGCCGCAAAGCGGCGGATTCCTTTATTCCGAGAACCAGCGGCCCGTCGCGCCGCAGGGCAGCGCGAGCCCCGTCTCCGTCACGGGCAGGCCCAGCTCGTCCCACGTGACCTTGCCGCCGTACTTTTCGAGCAGGATCTTCGCGCACTCGACGATGTCCTTCGACTTCGTGTTGTAAAATCCGCAGGAGCGGATCGCGTCGCCGACCTCTTCATACGTCGCGTTCGCGAAGGCCTCAAGCGTCGGGAACTTCTGATAGAGCGACGGCGTGACCATGTTCACGCGCGCGTCGGTGCACTGGGCGGAAAGGCGCACGGCGAACAGAAGCTCGTAGTCCTTTTTATATTCGAGCGAGCAGCGCGCGTTGGGGTAGAGGACCTTCAGCTCCTCCACGATGCGGCGGACGGCGGCTTTGGATTTCATGGCGAAACCTCCTGCGTTTCATCAATACTGCCGACAGTATAGCACAGAGACACGGAAAAATCGACAGAAAAAGTCTGTGCAGTGAAGAAAAAACGTGCTATAATCATTCCATCTGTAAAAAAGGAGGCTTGTGCGATGCGGCTACTATTCAAGCAGCGCTTTTTTTCCTGGTTCGACAGCTATGATATCTACGATGAGGACGGCAACACCGTCTTTACGGTCGAGGGCAAGCTCGCCTGGGGGCACTGCCTGCACATTCTGAACGCCATGGGCGATCACATCGGAACGGTGCAGCAGCGGGTGCTGACCTTCCTCCCGAAGTTTGAGCTCTACATCGGCAAGCTGTATTACGGCTGCATCCGCAAGGAATTCACGTTCTTCACCCCGCGCTTCACCCTTGAGTGCAGTGACTGGGAGGTGAACGGCAGTTTTATGGAATGGGATTACACGATCGACAGCCCCTCGCGCGGCTGCATCGCCTCCATCACGAAGGAGCTGTTCCACTGGACGGATACCTATGTGATCGACGTTTACGACCCGAAGGACGCACTGGGCGCGCTGATGGTCGTGCTGGCCATCGACGCGGAAAAATGCAGCAGGAACAACTGATATGAGTGAAAAGAGACCTTTGGCGGATGAGATCCGCCCGCTGACGCTCGACGAGGTCGTGGGGCAGAAGCACTTGCTCGGAAAAGGCGCGCTGCTGCGTCGGCTCATCGAGTCCGGCTCGAGCGCGAATATGATCTTCTACGGCCCGTCCGGCACGGGCAAGACGACGATCGCGAACATCATCGCGAACCGCACGAATAAGACCCTGTACCGCCTGAACGCGACGACCGCGAGCCTTCAGGATGTCAAGAGCATCATCTCCGATGTCGGCACGATGATGGCACCGGGCGGCATTCTGCTCTACCTCGACGAAATTCAGTATTTCAACAAAAAGCAGCAGCAGAGCTTGCTCGAATTCATGGAAAACGGCTCTATCACGCTGATCGCGTCGACGACGGAGAATCCGTATTTCTATGTTTACGGCGCGCTTTTATCCCGCTCGACAGTGTTTGAATTCAAAAACGTCAGCGCGGAGGAAACCATCCCCGCGGTCGAGCGCGCGCTCGGCATTTTGAAAGAGCGCAGCGAGCTGCCGCTTTCCTGGGAGGACGATGTGCCGCGCGTCATCGCGCAGCAGTGCGGCGGCGATGTGCGCAAGGCCGTGAGCGCGTGCGAGCTTTTATATGAGGCGGCGGACGTCACAAACGGCGAACTTTTGCTGAAAAGTGAAGACGCCTTACAGGTCGCACAGCGCAGTGCCATGCGCTACGACAAGGGCGGTGACGCGATGTACGACTGCGCGAGCGCGTTGATGAAGTCGCTGCGCGGCAG
>ENA-ORNT01002300-ORNT01002300.1-human-gut-metagenome-genome-assembly--contig:-NODE-2300-length-11877-cov-2.146168_pt1 | contig 11877 bp, 10 predicted proteins | sample MGYA00242120_ERZ509032 | MGnify/ENA primary metagenome ERZ509032 (study PRJEB26280, sample SAMEA2338729) | human gut metagenome | biome: human gut; feature: human-associated habitat; material: faeces...
TTTATTCTACATATATTTGGAGATTTTGTCAAATTATTTGATGTTTATAATCTAAATTGTAAATCCATTACAAACTAAAAACCGTTAAGGACTAACGGCAATTTTTTATTTCTGAAATAACGTATTCAAGACGGCTATAGAGACCAAGTAATAAGTCGTAACTTCGATTTTCATTTTCTTTCAAAACAGTAAAAACTGTTGTACTATAGGTAAATTCAAAGAAGTCATCTAATTCCTTGAGCCAGTCATCAATAACCCCTAAATTTTGATCAATGATTGCAAACAAACTTGGTTGATACCAGATTGTACCTTCGATATAAAGGTTTTTGTCAGATAATTTAGATAGGGATACTTTCAAGTCAGCAAGCTCTCGTTTAGCAAGATTCGGTTCAATCTTTAAATCAAAAAGCAAGCGTGCATCATGATTTAGAATATCGAGTTCTGCTTGAAGCAGTTGAATATAATGTATCGCTACTAAATACTGGTTCATGGGTCTCTCCTGGTCATCTGAAAATCGTACTATTATTGTACCACTAAAGAATGAAAAAATGTAGTAATTATTTAATTTTTTACAGGATTTTTTTAGAAAAAATACCATGCTTTAAATTTCTGTTTAAAAATAATGACACTAGCAATTTTCTAAGAGTTTAAGAAATGAAAGATTTTTTAAAAAAAGAAAAACACTCACGAATGAGTGCAATTCTAGTATTAATGACTAACCATTTCTTGGGCAATTTCCAAACCACTAAGTTTTCCAGGATAGTAAGTTGGCCAATTATCCATCTCTTTTAGAATCTCATCTTGGCTACTATTACCAAAGAAAATATGGAAATGTGCTGAAGTTGTTGGATCTATTTGATGATCTGAAAATTGGACATATTGGTAAGGATTGTCAGCAGCTTGACTGTCAGTTGCTGTGAAGAGATAACGGACACCTTTTTTACCAGAAGCATAAGTCAAAATCTTATAACCATCATAACGATAAGTGTGTGTCACACTGCTTCCATCAGTCTTAGTGAAAGTCATGGTCATCTTTTTACCATCAATAGCAATTTTAGAAACATCTGTTTGATAGCCCTTAGTGTAGTATTCTTTGTACTCTTGTGCGGTTTTATCCTTATTCAATAGAGATTTGTATTCAAATACTTGATCTAAAGTACCATCTTGGAGGTAAGGATAGACCGATTGCCACTCACCAGACCAATCAGAAAGTTCTCTATCTTTAACATCTTTATCATCAAAGTAACCATTTTGGACTGTTTTCTTATCATCACTTCCTGTTTCAGGTTGGATAGCTTTCCCTTCAACATCTGTTGTTAAACGAAGATTCTTTAGGTTCTCAGTCATAACACTGACATAATCTTCACCTTTTTTCAACTGTTCCTTAGTTAGTGATTCAATTGGATTTAAAACTGCTGTCTTAACTCCTACTTCATTAGCTAAGGTTTTGGCAACGCTACTTGAAGCATTTTCCTCAAAGTAGATATAGTTAATGTCATATTCTTTGACATACTTAGAAAGGCTAGCGATACGTTTTGCAGATGGATCAGATTCAGCTGAAACACCTGAAATTGGTACTTGTGTCAAACCGTAATCTAAAGCAAGGTAGGCAAAAGCTGAGTGCTGGGTAACAAAACTTTTCTGTTTCGCTTGACTTAAGGCTTCAGTATACTCCTTATCCAAAGTCTTTAATTTTTTAAGGTATTTCTCAGCATTGGTTGTAAAGACTGCTTTTTTATCTGGATGTTGAGCAATCAAACCGTCCCTAATAGTTTCAACTAATTTTTGAGAACGTTTAGGTGAGAGCCAAACATGAGGATCATATTCGTGGTGATGCTCTTCTCCACCGTGATCATGATCTTCTTCCTCTATTCCAGGTAAGAGAACCATGCCTTGACTTGCCTTAATGATTTTTGTATTTTTAGTGTTGATAGACTTTTCAACTTTTGGAACCCAGGTTTCCATATTTTCATTTAGGTAGACGAAAGTGTCTGCTTTTTCAATGTCAGCGACATTCTTAGTAGATGGTTGAAAATCGTGGGCTTCACTACCAGCGGGAATAAGATAAGACACCTCTCCCTCATCGCCAACAACCTGCTTTGTAAATTCATAAACAGGGTAAAAGCTGGTCACAACCTTCAAGTCACTATTTCCTTTTGAACCGTGGTGACTAGTCGTATAATAAATACCTGCACCAGCAGCTAAAACAACTGCTGCTAATCCTGCTAGGCCAAAAATGCGTTTCTTTTTCATGATATTCCTTTCAAAAATACTTAACCAGTTAATGGTTTACTGGTTAAGTATATCACACTTCATTTATTTTGCAAGTACTTAAATAAAAAAAATTGAAATATTTCGATGAAAAAGAATTATTTGATATACTGGAAATATCATTTGGAAAGTAGGTTATACATGTTTCGTAAATTAACCCTATATCTTTTTTTATTGCTTGCATCCATTGGCCTGACTTATGATACGCAATCATACACCTCAGGTGCCTTGTCTGGTTCAGCATACGGTATTATTGGACTATCAACACTAATTGCCTTATGTTATATCCTACCAGGAATATTTCTGGTTCGATACTTAGTCAAGAGATGGCAGGTGAAACCACTTGTTCTCGTATTTGCTCTAATTGGTGGAGTCTTTATTACAGGATGGATAGCTGGCTATGCCAATACCATTTCTCACGACTGGGTGACTGCTAATCTTTCTTCAAAGAGTTTCTTCTACCGCTTTGAGGATGCTCTTATGGCTCCCCTAGTTGAAGAACCCCTCAAACTAGCTGCTTTTCTCTTTGCTATCTATATGGTGCCAACAAAAAGTTACAAGGGGCTCTTGCTTGTCGCTATTACGGCAGGTCTTGGCTTCCAGATTAGTGAAGATTTCTCCTATATTCTTTCAGATTTGCCTGATGGTTTTTCTTATACGGTTTCAGGGATTCTTGGTCGAACTATTGGTGCTGTATCATCTCACTGGCTTTACACGTCCTTCCTTGCTATGGGGCTAGTCCTTATATGGCGTTCACGTCAAAAACTCATTAATTCCAAATACAGTCTTATTGGTATACTTTATGCTTGCGGTGCTTTTGCTGCACACTTTGCTTGGAATTCACCCCTTCGAAATTTAGAAAGCGATTTGCCATGGGCATCAGGCCTCCTCATTTCACTCAATCTTTTCTTCTTCATTACACTTTATCAGATCCTCTCAAAACTAGATGAAGAAAACAAGTAATGTTTAGAATACTAAAAAAACCTTTCCAATTTTATGGAAAGGCTTTTTTGATGACTTTAATCACTCATAGAAAAACGATTGGTCATCAAGTTACTTGCATCATCTAAGACTTTTGCCAATAGTTTATCTGTTTCTGACTGAATCTGGTCACTAATCTTTTGATTTTCAGATTCAAAATCAATACTCTCACCATTTGCTAAAGCATTGTCGACATGATTAATCATAGCATGGCCAAGAGCCATCGTTGTTTCTACATAGGCATCCAAATCAGCCTCATGCTGTTGGAAATGAGGATCACAGATAGCAGCAATCAAGCGATTACTCCAGTAGAAATTGCCTGTATCTACTTTATCAGTTGTTTGACGGAAATAAGCAGGTGTTGTTCCGACCTGAGTCCAGAATGGCACCATTGTACCAAATGGCATTGATCCATAGGCTAACCACTGAATACCAGTTGTTTCTGATGGTTTGTTAGGACGCATTTGCAAGAGAGCTGTTTGACTAGTACGGTTAATACCAATTGGACGGAATTGGCGTTGACTTACAGCATCTCCTTGAGGTCCATAAGGATCATAAGGCGTATCTTGGTAATGAAGACTCAAGACATATTTAACATCTTCAACTGTAATTTTGCGGTATGGTTTTTGGCACCATGGAATAAAGAATGATTTTGGATCATAGTCTTTTTCTGGGTTCAAAAATTTCTGCATAGCCCAGGCGCGTGGTGTATTATAATGACGATCCTTATCTCGTTGGCTCCCAAAAGCATAACGTGGATTAAAGTGTTCATTAGAATAAGTCAAATCCAAGTGATGTTTATTAATAAAATTTCGAATGTCTGGTGAGGCAAGATAGTCGTCTGGATTTTCAAACTCATAGTGATCGATACCAAGTTGGTTTGGGTTAGTAACATAGGCATCGTCTGGAACACGTCTTGCAATCCAATGGTGACCACCAATTGCTTCCAACCACCAAATTTCTTCAGTGTCTGAAAAAGCAATCCCATTAGACTCGTAAGTTCCGTAAGTTTCAAGGAGTTGTCCCAAACGAAGGACACCTTCACGCGCCGTCTTGATATATGGCAAGACCAAAGTCAACATATCCTCTTCTCCAAAACCATCTTTAACAAGAGGATCAGCGCCGAGAACACGCGCATTAGTCGTGATTGTTTCTGTTGCACTCATGGCAACATTAGCTGAGTTAATACCAGCTTCACCCCAAATACCGTCTTTCCCAAGCGCATCTGGGACAGAAGTATAACGTAGAGGATTATCTGGCAAATCAATTGAAAAATTGCTAAGCACAGACTGGTAATGACGCGGTTGGTCTTCAGGGGTCACGACGAGAAATTCTTTGGGCGTAAAAACGCCTGATTGAGAGTCCTCAGTACGTGCAATCATGGTAGAGCCATCATATGAGGCTTTCTTACCTACTAAAATCGTTGTACAAGCCATAAAAGCTTCCTTTCTACTTACAAATCGTCCGCAATCTTATTGATTTTCCTGAGACGATGGTTGACACCACTCTTGGTCAGTGGAGGTTCTATACTATCTGCGATCTGCTGGATAGAGTAATCTGGGTTGGCAATACGGAGTTGGGCAATTTGGCGCAGCTCCACCGGTAAAATCTCCAAGCCAACCGTATCCATAATCTTGATAATATTATTAATTGTTTTCATGCTAGCACTAATCGTTCTAGCAATATTGGCTGTTTCCGCATTATTGGCACGATTCAGATCATTTCTGGTTTCTCGCATAATTTTGACCTCTTCGAAGGTATCCTTAGAGTTCATTGCGCCGATAACAAGGAGAAAATCCATAATGTCCTCAGCTTTTTGAAGATAGGTCACAAAACCGTTTTTATGACTCAAAACCTTGGCATCGAGCATAAATTTTTTCATGAGAGAAGCTAAATCCTCTGCGTGGTCTTGGTAAACGGAAAAAATTTCTAATTGATAACGTCCCTTTTCAGGATCACGTACCGTTCCGGTTGCCAAAAAAGCGCCTCGTAAATAGGATCTTCCAGCTTCGTCATCTTCCATTACTGATGTTTCAATGCCTGTTTCAAAGCCAAAGAAAGAATCCGCCAATTGTAAATCGGACAAAATATCATTGACATGGCCAGCGACAAAAACCGTGTAAACACGATTTTTCTTGAGATTGGTCTTGTTGTGATGTCTCAATTCAGGATTACTCTGATAACGACTTTCCATTAATTGGTAGATATGTCGTGCAATCTTTGCATTTTCTGTTGAGATGGAAAGAGTCAAACCTTGATTGGTCAATCCAACTGAACCAGACATCTTAATCAATGCTGACAATTCAGCCTTGTCTTTGCTTGAAGCAGCAATTATCTCTTCTTTAACCTTAATCGTAAAACTCATGACTTGTTCCTCACTAGGTGCATGAGCTCATCCACTACCAAGTCACCATGGTGGAAGGCACCACCATTTTCAAGTCGCAGAAAATTAGAAGACACAACTGTTTTAGCTTCACGACGTAAGCCCTCAAAATCATGCTCAACCTGAACAAGGTATTCATCAAATTTATTACTAGCCATGTATTCCTTAGGCACTTTCTTGATGTTAACTAAGACATTGTCAATCACATCAGAGCCAAGATGACGATTAAGAACAGCCACATGGTCGGCATCTGAGAATTGTTCAGTTTCTCCGTACTGAGTCATAATATTACAAATGTAGGTGACATCAGCCTTGGTCTCGATAAGAGCCTGACGAATCTCTGGTATAACTAGGTTGGGCAAAATCGATGTATAAAGAGATCCAGGACCTAAAACAATCATATCACTATTCATAATAGCATCAACAACCTTACGACTGGCCTTAGGCTCTTCATCATTATAGGTATTGGTCACATAAACGCGTTCAATCATGCCATCGTACTGGGCAATACTACTCTCACCTGCTACTTCATGGCCATCTTGAAAAACGGCATGAAGCGTCAAGGCTGTCTCACTAGCAGGATAAATTTTTCCTGTAACGTGGAAAAACTTCGTCAGAAGCTGCATGGCATTATAGGTAGATCCCTGCATTTCTGAAATTCCAGCGATGATTAGGTTTCCGAGTGGATGACCAGCCAAAGCACCATCGGTTTTATCAAAACGATATTGGAAAACTCTTTCATAAAGTTTAGGCATATCACTCATAGCTACCAAAACATTACGCAAATCCCCTGGAGGTGTCAGTTGCATGATATCACGCAAATCTCCTGAAGAACCTCCATCATCAGCTACAGTTACCACAGCAGTGATATCAACATCCTTATGACGCAAACTACGAAGAATGACTGGGATACCAGTTCCCCCACCTATTACTGTAATTCTTGGATTTCTCATGAACGATTCACTGTCTCCTTACGTCGATCCTTATCACGATGTGTTTCATTGACTGTCCAATCATTTTTTAAATCTTGGGCCAGACGATGTGCAAAAGCTACACTACGGTGCTGACCACCTGTACACCCAACAGCAATAGTAAGAACAGACTTACCTTCTTTTTTGTAGCCAGGCAAGATTGGTTTAATAAGCTGTGTCAAATGATTGTAAAACTCTTCTGATTCCTTATGGTTCATGACATAATCAAAAACCTCTTTATCCAAACCTGTGAGGTTACGAAGTGCAGGATCATAATAAGGATTTGGCAAGAAACGAACATCAAAAACCAAATCTGCATCCAATGGCAATCCATATTTAAAACCAAAACTCACAACTTCAATACGGAAAGAAGATTGGTCTTGTTCAGATGAGAACTGTTCAGAAATAGCCTTACGCAGCTGGCGTGGAGTTAATTCTGTCGTATCAACCACGTTCTGACTCAAACTCTTAAGCGGTGACAAAAGCTCACGCTCTAACTTGATGCCATCCAAAACACGGCCATCTGCCGCCAGTGGGTGACTACGACGTGTCTCTTTATAACGAGAAACCAATTCACCATCCGTGGCATCCAAGAATAGAATCTTGAAATTAAGTTCCTCATTGCTTTCCAATTTATCCAGAATATCGTTGATCTCATCGAAGAACAAGCGACTGCGCATATCAATGACAAGAGCAATCTTATCTGTCTCTTCACTATGTTTTACCAATTCGATAACCTTTGGTACCAAAGAAGGTGGCATATTATCAATGGTGAAGTATCCAATATCCTCAAAGGATTGAATGGCCACAGTCTTACCTGCACCACTCATCCCTGTTACAACAACTAAATTAATTTTTTTCGTTCCCATGAGACTCCCTTTCTAGTCTTTCTTCTTTCAAGGCACGAATATCGTCTGACATTTTTTCAACTTGTTGGCTAACCCCCATAATCATTTCTGTCTGCAATTTTTGAATTGTCAGAAGATCTGATTGGTCTTGTTGAACCAAGTGGTCAATTTTTTCATGCAGAAGTCGAATTTCTTCCTTAGACTGGGTATTGACGTGATAGTCGTTACGCGCTTGTAAACGGTCATAATCCGATGCTCGATTCTGACTCATCATGATCAATGGTGCCTGAACGGCCGCTAAAGTGGACAAGGCCAGATTCAACAGAATAAATGGATACTTATCAAAGGCAATCCCAAAAGGTTGAACAACATTAAGCCCCATCCAAATAGCCATAAAAGCAACGAATGACAAGATAAAAGTCCAAGATCCACCAAATCGGGCCACTTCATCCGCTACTTTTTGACCAAAAGTGATCCTACTATCCAATTGTTCTTGGATGTCTTGATCCTCGTACAATAAACTCTTGGTCACATCGTGAACGGTTTCCCGAACATGTTCGTTTTTCTCATTAGCATTAGCAATAACTTCATCAAGAAAAACTAACCTATAATCCAAAAGACTGATATTACTAATAAAATCATGTCCTCTTAAATCAGGGTAATCTTTTTTCAAAAGTATTTGCAAACGACTATTTAGACGTTCGAAATAGGAGCCATCGGTTTCATCGAACCACTCTTTAGAGATATAATCCTGAACTCTCTTAACCTGCATATTTTCGCCTTCTTTCTAGGCTCTATTATACCATATTGAAAGCTTAAACGTTCAATAGATAAAGGAAAAGAGTCCAAGACTAACCTCAGACTCCTCCATTATTGGGACAATTAATTTAAACTCTTCTTATTGGTAATTTGAAGTCCAGTAGTAAGTACCGTCACCAGCGACAACACAAGCTACTGCTGCTTGAGTAGCATCTGGACTCATGAGAAGTTCACGAATACCACTGCTCAACCATTTATTTGCAACAACTGAACCATCAGATTCACGACGGTAAACAATACCATCACTGTTGTAAGTGTGTGAAATATCTTTGGCATGTGGAAGGGTTGTGCTATTGTAAAGATCATCAGACCATGTAAGTGCTGGCAAACCAGCAGCTGTACGTTGAGCATTGATTTCATTAAAGGCAGCCTTAGCTGAGTCAACTTCAACATAATCAGAGTTTTCAGTTGGTTCTACATGATAAACAAATTTAACATAACCAAATTCAACATCACTATATTTTTTGTCGTCAACACCACTCTTGAGATTAGCTGTAATAACATAGTCACGTGCCCAAGCACTGCCCTTAGAAGCGTTGAAGTTGTCAACATCTTCAATTTCCCAAGTTACATTACAATCCCAGCCAGCATTATCTAAGAATTTTGGAGCAAAATTCTTAATAACATAATCTTTGAATTCATCCACATTTTGGAATGGAAGAGCTTCACCAGCTTTACCAGTACCAACTACATTTTCAGAATACAACTTAACACTTGATGCATTGTCATCGTACATGTATTCGTCGTTTCCTGCTGGTTTATGGAAATCTGGATCAAGCTCAGGGTCATCATTGGCAGTACCATTGTAGAGTTTCCACTTACCATCAACCCATTTGTAGTAACCATCGATACCGCGAGCATTTTCTTCATCAGTCAATGCCACACGGTAGTAATAGGTACCGTTGTCATCTACAAATCGTGGATCTGAATACATGCGATAATCTGTTGGTGGCAATGTTGGTTTTGGCAACTTATCATAGTCAATGTTTGTTTCAGGCGCATACGGTGGTTTTTCAAGTTCAGGAGCTTCAGAACTTGTTTCTGATGTTGAACCTGTCTCAGAAGTAGCAACTGAGTCTGAGGTGATTACTGAAGTTGAATTACCTGTTGAAGCAGCATCTGAAGTTGTGGCAGAGGTTGAATCTACAGTTGACGCTACTTCTGAACTTGCTGATGAAGTTGAGTCAACAGTTGATACTGCTTCTGAACTTGCAGACGAAGTTGAATCTACAGTTGAGGCTACTTCTGAACTTGCTGATGAAGTTGAATCTACAGTTGAAGCTACTTCTGAGCTTGCTGATGACGTTGAATCTACAGTTGAAGCTACTTCTGAACTTGCAGACGATGTTGAATCTACGGTTGATGGTGCTTCTGAAGTTGCTGATGACGTTGAATCTACAGTTGAAGTTGTTGGAGCTTCAGAATCTGTGCTTGAAGCCTTAACAAGTACCCACTTACCATTTGAATAATAGTAATAATCGCCATTATCTTTCAAATAATAGTGAGTACCATTTTCATAACGGTAGTGAGGGTCATTTCTCAAAACCTCATAACCTGTCGTTGGTGTATTGTTAGAACCACTATTGTTGTTATTATAGTCACCACCACGAACCCAACGACCGTTATAGTTAACATAGTAGCTACCATCACTCAAGATGTAGTACAAATAGCCATTGCTATAGCGATAAGTACCTGATTCATTGTAGTTGTTGTAACCAGGATTATAGTTGTTATAGCCATAATTATAGTTATAGTTATAGCCATAGTTATAATTTGGATAGTAATTATTGTAACCGTAGTTATAGCCATAATTGTAATTATAGCCTGGGTAATAGCCATTATATCCGTAGTTATAACCATAGTTTGGATAATAGTTGTTATACCATGGATTATAAGAATAGTTATTATAGTAACCTCGGCCATAATAACTATCGGCCTGTGCATGATTGTTGCCAACTACCGTTGGTGCTAAAATAGCTGCCCCTAGGACAGCACATGAAAATAATCGTAAACTCTTTCTCATTGTCTTTTCCCCTTTTAAAAAAATATACCTTTTATAAGCAATCGCTTACATTTCCATTTACACTTTAATTGTAAGAAATAAAACTTCTATTGTCAAATTATTTTAATAATAGAAGTTTCTCAGACTAAACCAATAGAAGACTAACAAAGACCTAACTTTCTTTGTGAAAAACGGTTAGGCGGACCTCTTTTAGGGCTTAAAGGCAAGTGTTTAAACAAAAAAAGCCCTCTATTTGTATAAGGACTTTTAGCGTAACATTAACGATTATCAATATTTTCTGGGTAAAGATCGTGATTAAAGAGACGTTGCTCTGCCATCTTCTCATACTTCGTTTCAGGACGACCGTAATTATAATAAGGGTCAATCGAAATACCACCACGAGGTGTAAATTTACCCCAAACTTCTAAGTAACGAGGGTTCAAAAGCTCCACCAAATCTTTACCAATGGTATTAATACAGTTTTCATGGAAATCTCCGTGATTACGGTAACTAAAGAGGTAAAGCTTTAGAGATTTAGACTCAACGCAGAGCAGGTCTGGAATATAAGAAATATAAATACTGGCAAAATCAGGTTGCCCAGTAATAGGACAAAGTGACGTAAATTCTGGACAGTTGAATTTGATAAAATAATCATTATCAGTGTGACGATTATCAAAAGACTCCAAGACTTGTGGAGAGTATTCAAAAATATAAGGTGTCTCCTTATTACCAAGGAGAGTGAGGTTTTTCATTTCTTCTTGTTGTGACATTTTTCTTCCTTTATTGTTAATTTTTCTAGACCTTTATATGGTCAATTTTTAATCTAAATTTCTAATGTTAATCATTAAAAAAGTAAAAATACTATCAATTCTAAGCTTATAGAATGTGAAGATTAGACACCACGCTCATTATCATAGAGTAGGGTATGAAGCTGAGGGAGAACACGCACATTGCCCCACGAGTCGTCAGCGGCTACTGTCTCCCAAAGCTCTTTGAGGCGATCTAATTGATGTTGGACAATATTACCTTCTGCTTTCGGTTCAGGATTACCAGCCGAAAGAAACATGACATCTGGCTGATAACGTTCCTGAATCATTTTAGCAAAGGCTAAATCTGCATCATCGAAAACAGGAACCTTGAAGGTAACTTTATCAGGATCAAGTTGTGAAACAATAAAGTCAAGGGTTTCCATATTGACTTCCATGCCATTTGCAACAAGATTGGAAACCGGAATGCTGAACTGTACCTGATTGGCAACCAGTGGCTGGCGGACATACTTCTGCAGGAGTGCGATCTGCATTGGTTTATGGTTGGAAACACCAAAATGGCGGACTTTTCCGCTTTCAAACAAGACATCAAATGCGGCAGCCACCTCTTCCGGTTCAACGAGTGCATCCGGACGGTGGAGCAGCAGAAGATCGAGGTAATCCGTCCGGAGACGCTTTAAAATACCATCGACAGCTTCCAGAATGTATTCCTTTGACAGATCATAGCAGCCCTGGCGGATGCCGCATTTGGACTGGATCAGAACATCCTCGCGGTGCAGGGAAGGATCGGAGGCAAATGCATCACCGAAAACTGTTTCACTCATACCGCTGCCGT
>ENA-ORNT01002310-ORNT01002310.1-human-gut-metagenome-genome-assembly--contig:-NODE-2310-length-11848-cov-20.709149_pt1 | contig 11848 bp, 7 predicted proteins | sample MGYA00242120_ERZ509032 | MGnify/ENA primary metagenome ERZ509032 (study PRJEB26280, sample SAMEA2338729) | human gut metagenome | biome: human gut; feature: human-associated habitat; material: faeces...
TCAGATTTGTCTCCCGCAGCAGGTGTCGGATATCCGTATCAATACGTTTTCCGAACCGTTGCCTGCGGAACTATTTCCAGGAGTGAATCAATATGAACGCATTAACCAGAGATTTTGTAAACTTAGTAAATACAGCAGAAGAGAACCAGACAGCAAAAGAACAGACATCCGGCACACAGTTCCGCGAGAAACTGCACCTGATGCCTCCGGTTGGCTGGCTCAACGATCCGAACGGACTTTGTCAGATGGATGGTGTGTTCCACGCATTTTTCCAGTACTCCCCATTTAACGCCGAAGGCGGTGTGAAAATGTGGGGTCATTACACCAGCACCAATCTGATCGACTGGGAATACAAAGGTGTATCCCTCTACCCGGATCAGCCATTTGACTGCCACGGTGTATATTCCGGATCTGCCTTCCTCGAAGACGGTACAATGTATCTTTACTACACCGGAAATGTCAAACTGGAAGATGGAGATTTTGATTATATCAACACCGGCCGTGAGGCAAATACCGTACTCGTCACAACCAAAGACGGAATCCATTTTGGCAGCAAAAAAGAGCTGCTCCGCAACAGCGATTATCCTTCTGACCTGACCTGCCATGTGCGCGATCCGAAGGTCTGGAAAAAGGACGATACCTACTACATGATCCAGGGCGCACGTACTAAAAATGATGTCGGTCAGGCACTGATTTTTGAATCCTCCGATAAAATAAACTGGCACTTCCGCAGCCGTGTAGAATCCGAAAAGCCTTTCGGTTATATGTGGGAATGCCCGGATTATTTTGAAACGGACGGCATCAAAATCCTTTCCTCCTCCGTCCAGGGCCTGGAAGGCAAAGAGTGGGCTGACCGAAATGTATACCAGTCCGGTTACTTCCTTGTGGACGGCGACATTTTAGATTCCTACAAATTATCCCCTTATCATCTGTGGGATTATGGTTTTGACTATTACGCTCCGCAGAGCTTCGAAGCAGAAGATGGAAGACGCATCCATATCAGCTGGATGGGAATGCCGGATTGCGAAGAATATACCAATCCGACCATCAAAGACGGATGGCAGCACTGCTTTACATTTCCAAGAGAAGTCTTCATAAAAGATGGCAAAGTCTGCCAGAAACCGGTTCGCGAGCTGGATGCAAAAAAACAACAGCTTCAGGATGTTCAGAATGAACTTACCCAGAGTCGCTGCCCGGTATATGAAGTAAATGTAGATGGAATTAAGGAGAATCATTTCCAGGCTGTCCTTTCAGATGAACTGATCCTTGACTATGAGAATGGACGGTTCCAGATGCATTTCACAACCAAAAGTAAAACTTCCGTATCCGCAGGCAGAAGCCTTCGCTACGCCGAAGTCGGCACTCTGGAAAATGTAAAAATCCTTGCAGATACTTCTTCCGTTGAAGTATTTGTAAATGACGGAGAATTCGTATTCTCTACAAGATATTATCCAAATGATTATAAGATTGTGGTGCATTCCCCAAGTGCTCACATTACATTCGATAAAATTCAGTAAATCGTATATGGGCAATTCCCCAAAGCTTCCCGTATACGAAAACGCCAGACGGGGTACAGCAATCCCTTTTCCTCCTTTGCATGCTGTATCCTGCCTGGCATTTTTTAATTCTGATTGTTACACAATCGCTTTTCCTGTAAATAAAAGCGAATAGAGCATACTGTTCAGTTCCGGATAGCTTTTCAGTTTTTCACGCAACGACTCAAACAGCATATTTTTTTCTGAAAGCAAAATCCTTACCGCTTCCAGAAATCCCTTCTTCTCCACCTTTTCTTTTTTTATTTCAAATGTTATACTTCATATACAACAAAAAACAGATAAAGGTAACGAAACACTATGTTAATCAGAAAAACACTTCCAGAAGATGTAGACACGATTTTAAATATTTTTGACACCGCACGCCAGTTCATGCACGCAACCGGAAACCCGACACAATGGAATGCAAATTATCCGGCTCTCGAAGATCTCGAACCGGATATCCAGAATGGTAACAGTTATGTCTGCGTAGAAAATGATAAGGTCGTTGCCACTTTTACACTTATCATCGGAGACGAGCCGAACTATCAACTCATTGAAAATGAGGAAGAAGCACGCAAATTATTTGATTTTTTTGTTACAAAACGAATTCTCAGTCTAGACACGGAGACCACTTCAATCAACCCTGTCGACGCAGAATTGGTTGGTTTGAGCTTCACCGTAGAGGAAGGAAAGGCATTTTACGTGGCAATTCCTGCCGAACGTGAAAAGGCGCAAACTATTGTTAACATATTCAAACCGCTGTACGAAAGCACCGAAATCCTCAAAATCGGACAGAACATCAAGTACGACATGGAGATGCTGATGAATTACGGTGTTCGTCTCGCTGCTCCTATGTTCGACACGATGATTGCCCACTACGTGCTCCAACCCGAGCAGAAACACAACATGGATATTCTCGCCGAGACGCTGCTCGGCTACCAGACCGTACACATTGACGAACTCATCGGACCCAAGGGCAAGGGTCAGAAGAACATGCGCGACCTCTCGCCTGCCGATATCTGCGACTATGCAGCAGAAGATGCCGACGTCACTCTGCGCCTATACAACGTGCTGAAGCCGCGCCTCAAGGAGGCTGGCGTTGACGACTTGTTCTACAACATCGAGATGCCGCTCGTGCCAGTGTTGGCAGAAATGGAGATGAACGGAGTGCTGCTTGACACCAAGGCACTCGCCGAGACATCGCGCACACTCACCGACCGCATGAAGCAGATTGAGCAAAACATATACAAACTCGCCGGACATGAGTTCAACATAGCATCGCCCAAGCAGGTGGGCGAGGTGCTGTTTGGCGAGATGAAGATTGTAGACAAGCCCAAGAAGACCAAGACCGGACAGTTCGTCACATCCGAAGAGGTGCTGCAACAGCTACGTTCCAAGGCACCAATCGTTGACGACATACTCGCTCATAGAGGTCTGAAGAAGTTGCTCGGCACCTATGTCGACGCCCTTCCGAAGCTCATCAATCCCCGCACGGGACACATCCACACGTCGTTCAATCAGGCAGTTACAGCCACGGGACGCCTCTCTTCGTCCGACCCTAACCTACAGAACATCCCCGTTCGTGGCGAAGACGGCAAGGAGATACGCAAGTGCTTCATTCCCGAGCCAGGCTGTCTGTTCTTCTCGGCAGACTACTCACAGATTGAACTGCGCGTCATGGCGCATCTGTCGGGCGACAAGAATATGATTGAGGCGTTCCGCGATGGCTACGACATCCACGCCGCCACAGCCGCACGTATATATAAGGAGAAGATAGAAGACGTGAGTCGCGACCAGCGAACCAAAGCCAAGCGCGCCAACTTCGGCATCATCTACGGCATCACCGTGTTCGGACTGGCAGAGCGTCTGGACATAAGCCGCGACGAAGCCAAGCAGCTCATCGACGGATATTTTGAGACATTCCCCGAGGTGCAAGCCTATATGGAGAAGGCGAAGGAGCTGGCACGCGAGCACGGCTACGCCGAAACGTTCTTCCATCGTCGCCGCTATCTGCCCGACATCACATCGCACAACGCCACCGTTCGCAACTTTGCCGAGCGCAACGCCATCAATGCTCCGATACAAGGATCGGCTGCCGACATCATCAAGATTGCCATGGTGCACATCTACGAGCGCTTCCGCCGCGAGGGCATCAAGTCGAAAATGATTCTGCAGGTACACGACGAACTCAACTTCTCGGTTCTGCCCGAGGAGAAGGAACGCGTAGAAAAGATTGTGCTCGAAGAAATGCAGAACGCATATCCGCTTCAGGTTCCGCTCGTTGCCGACTCAGGCTGGGGCGAAAACTGGCTGGAGGCACACTAAAAGCAAACAATAAAACCCCAAGACTATGGATAATATCAAAAACAAGACGGAATATATTATCGCCTCTATCAATGAATTTGCCAAACGGCATAAACTGACAGACACTCAAGCATATCGTTATCTTAAGATATTTAGAGGTATAGAAATGCTTGAGCGTTTCTACGACGTTATGCACACATTAAGTTTCAAAGACACGACAGACGACCTCACGGCATTCTGTCATCGCAATGGAGGGAAATTAGTATGAAGCTATATCATGGTTGAGCTATAGGCTGACAAGCAAAAAAATGTAGTCCTTTTGCATTGTAAAAGGACTACATTTGAAACGCAAAAGGACTCCTTTTGCAAAACGTCAGCAATTTCCTACAGCCACCGCATCAGAATATCCCACACCGCAATGATGTGGCATACCGAACCGGCGAGCACAAAGAAGTGGAATACGGTGTGCATATACCGCTGCTTGCGAAGGCAGTAGAAGGCGGCACCTGTGATGTAAGCCACACCCTCGGCTATAATCCATACTATTGCCGACGGACCCACACAGTGCATCAGCGGACCGAACGCCACGAGCACACTCAGCCCCATCACCACGTAGCATGCCGTCTCTACGTAGCTGTGGCCCTTCAGTCCCATGAAACTCTTTATGGTTCCGGCAATTGCCGCCAACCATATGAAGATGAACAGCGCCCATCCCCAGTAGCCATATTCGCGCAACGCCACCAGCGTGATTGGCGAATACGAACCCGCTATGTGCCAGTAGATGGCGGCATGATCCCACTTGCGCAGCCTCTCCTTCCACGGCGACCATGCCGACAGGGCGTGATAGACGGTGGAAGCTATGTAGCTCGACAGCATTCCGAACAGATATAGGATGATACCAGCCGTAGCCCAACCGTTACGCGCCCATCCGCACCATACCAGGAAGGCCGTGCCTACCACCACACCGAGAATTATACCCGCAGCATGCGACCACGAATTCCATACCTCTTCTTTATGTGAGAAAAATATCTTCATACACTTTTGATATTCTTATTTGCTTATTTTATACTCCACTTTGCACAAAGTTAGTTATTATTTTTTTGTAAAGGGTTTTTTACCGCGACTTTCGCTATAATAGTCTTGTAATTCGGGATTTTTATCTAATTTTGCACATAAAAAGAAGAATATGCGCAAACTCCGTACAATAGAAATGCAACGACTCTCGGTTGACGAGTTTCACGAGGCAGCCAAACTGCCCCTTATCGTAGTGCTCGACGACGTGCGTTCGCTGCACAACGTGGGTTCGGTGTTCCGCTCGGGCGACGCTTTCCGCGTCGAGGCGGTTTACCTTTGCGGCATCACTGCCACCCCACCCCACCCCGAAATTCACAAGACGGCACTCGGAGGCGAAGACTCCGTAGCGTGGCGCTACTTCCCCACTGCCACCGAGGCAGTAGAGTCGCTGCACAACGACGGCTTCTTCGTGTACAGCATAGAGCAGGTGGAGGGGTCGACAAAGCTTCAGAACCTGCAACTCGACACCGACAAACGCTACGCAATAGTGCTGGGCAACGAGGTGAAGGGAGTGCATCAGGAGGTGGTGGACATGTCGGACGGATGTCTCGAAATACCACAATTCGGCACCAAACACTCGCTCAATGTCAGCGTAACGGCTGGTATGGTAATATGGGAAGTGGCTAAAAAGTTTTTGTCGAAAACTTTTTAGGGTTGATAAGTTGTAGTGTTGAGATGGTGTAATTTGCTTTTTCACATTATATATATTAGCAACATTACAAACCAACAACATCACAACACCACAACATCACAACATCTTAATACAACAAAACAACATAGAAAATGGAATCTCACAACATTAGCAAAGTAGAACTGCGCAACCTTCAGATGGAGGACTACGATCAGCTCGCACGCTCGTTCAAGCGCATCTATGGCGACGAAGACGTGTTCTGGACAAAAGCTCAAATCAAGAAACTCATCACAATATTCCCCGAAGGACAGGTGGTGATAATCGTCGACGACAAGATAGTGGGATGCGCACTGTCTATTATTGTTGATTATAATATGGTGAAGGGCGACCACACCTACGCGCAGGTGACCGGCAACGAGACATTCAACACACACAACGCCAAGGGCAACATACTCTATGGCATCGAAGTGTTCATACATCCCGACTACCGCGGACTGCGTCTGGCACGCCGTATGTACGAGTATCGCAAGGAACTCTGCGAAAAACTCAACCTCAAGGCCATCATGTTCGGCGGACGCATACCCAACTACCACAAGTATGCCGACAAGATGCGACCCAAGGAATATATCGAACGTGTACGCTCGCGCGAGATATACGACCCGGTGCTTACATTCCAGTTGAGCAACGACTTTCACGTGCGCCGCGTCATGCGCAACTATCTGCCCAACGACGAGGAGTCGAAGCACTGCGCCACACTGCTCCAGTGGGACAACATCTACTATCAGCCGCCTACGGATTCGTATGTAGACAAGCGCCCGACGGTGCGTATCGGACTGGTACAGTGGCAGATGCGACCCTACAACTCGCTCGACGACCTGTTCGAACAGGTAGAGTTCTTCGTCGATTCGGTGAGCGACTACAAGAGCGATTTCATCCTCTTCCCCGAATACTTCAACGCGCCGCTCATGGCTAAGTTCAACGATATGGGCGAGGCTCAGTCCATACGCGCCATGGCACAGTATACCGAGCAGATACGCGACCGCTTCCGCGAGCTCGCCATATCATACAACATCAACATCATAACCGGCTCAATGCCTTACCTCAAGGAGGACAACTCGCTCTACAACGTAGGCTTCCTGTGCCGCCGCGACGGTACGGTAGACATGTACGAGAAGATACACGTCACACCCGACGAGCAGAAATGCTGGGGACTCTCGGGCGGATCGCACATACAGACATTCGACACCGACTGCGGACGCATCGGAATCGTAATCTGCTACGACGTGGAATTCCCCGAACTCTCGCGTCTGATGGCCGACGACGGAATGAAGATACTCTTCGTTCCGTTCATGACCGACACTCAGAACGCCTACTCACGCGTTCGTGTCTGTGCCCAGGCACGCGCCATCGAGAACGAGTGCTACGTGGCAATAGCCGGAAGCGTGGGCAACCTGCCGCGCGTTCACAACATGGACATACAGTATGCCCAGTCGGCAGTGTTCACTCCTTGCGACTTCGCCTTCCCCAACGACGGCAAGCGAGCAGAAGCAACGCCCAACACCGAGATGATTCTCGTGTCGGATGTCGACATCTCGCTGCTCAACGAGCTGCACACCTACGGTGCCGTACGCAACCTGCGCGACCGCCGTGGCGACTTGTACAAGCTCGAAATGAAGAAGGCTGCCAAGTAAGTAAGGCTTACTTGGGTGCCAACTAAGGCTTCCTTGGTCGGTCATCAAGGCTTAATTGGTCAGTAAGCCTTCCTTGGTCGGTCATCAAGCCTTAGTTGGAGCATTACAAAGCCTTTGTAACATCAGGAGGTACATTTGCCGTACCTCCTATATCATACTTATCGGATTAAATTTGTATATTTGTGGCGTTCATAAGGACTTGCTTATTTTATTATGCAACACCGGGATGAGCATACTCCTTATCTTTGGACACATCCTATGCACTACTTTTGACGCTTAATGTGCTATCTACAAATGTTTAACTCTATGGTGTTGCACAACTTAAATCTATGGTTAAAAATTATCTCATTGCAACAATGCTGCTCTTTGCTTCCGCAGCAATGGCACAAGGCACGTACCCGCCACTGTTGAAAAATCGTGTCAAGGCACATCTTGAAGAGAAAGGCGACGGTGCTATTTGGCGCCCTGGCACATATGTGATTTCAACTATGAATGACAACGAATGGCAGAACGAAGAACGCGCCACCGGCACCTACGATTCAAATGGTAATGCTACAACCATCTTCACCGAAAAACTAATGTGGACCCCCGAGTCATCAACGAAACGCTATTCCTATTATGTAAATACATTCAACTCTTACGGCAATCTATTGGCAGGTGTAACATCATTTGGCAACGACAAGGAGAATCTCGAAGAAGCATATAAATATGGGTATACTTACGACGAGGTGGTACCCGATTTCGTCACTTCAGACATATCCTATTTTAAGACCGATGGAGTATGGACGAAGGATCTAAATTCAAAAAAGACCGACGTCACTCGCGATGAAAAAGGACGTGTTACTGAAGTTGTGAGGTATCGCATGAACCAAAAGAGAGAGTTTATTACAGAAGAAAAAGACGTTATCACTTATGGCGAAGACGGCAAACCATCGCAAATTAAAGTATACCAATACTATGAAGATAATGAAACTGGCGAGGTAAAGTTGGCTGAAGCCATTGCCTACACGGATATTGTGTGGAAGAATTGCGACAACCAGATTCTTAATGGTCATATATTATTTCAAGGCGCAAACCGTATTTTGAGTGCCAAAATCATTGTCAATGATGAGGAACATGGCAGTATAAACGTAGAATACGGACCTGGAGAGAACGACTATACAGTTGTTGAAGTAGGAACACCTAAATTCCTTAGCATCAAGACTATAAATACAACAGAATATCGCGAGATAAATCCTTACGACAGCTACTCTATCCTTAATAGAAGGGAAACTTATAGTAAGAACAGCGACGAGCCAGAAGTGAGTGTCAATTATGAATCTGTCACTAACGACGCCTATGGCTACTTGATCGAAAGAATAAACAGAAACGAAAATAATGGTGTGATAACATCGTTCTATAAAGAAATTGGCGAGGTGGAGTATGACAAAACATACGGCTATCCACTCGTTTACACCGTGAGCAGAGCAGAATCAATGGACGGTTCAGAGCCAGTGCCAGTGCCTGGCTACCGCATGGAATTCTCCGACTATAAAAACTGCCGTGAGACTACAGGCATAGAGAACGTGGCTGTTGAAAACAACGACAACGCCCCAGTGGAATACTTCAACCTCCAAGGCGAACGCATCAACAAGCCTTCAAAGGGATTGTACATTCGCCGTCATGGCAAGTTGGTGCAGAAAAGCATCGCCAAAGATTAGGCTTGATTTGCCGGTTTTTATCCAATAAGCCACATCCTATTGGATAAAAACCGGCTTTTTTATCCAGTACAGCGTGTTTATTGGATAAAAAGCTGTATTTAGTTTGCGTCACTCCGTATACCGGACGAGCCTTAAAACAAGCCGTCTTATAAATCTTTATACCAAGTTATACCACTCGTTTATCCATTTTTTCGTAACTTTGCACTTTAATCACACAGACGTGTATCCACTTGAAACTTACATAATTATATAAATGAAGAAACTATTTATCGAGACATACGGCTGCCAGATGAACGTGGCCGACTCTGAAGTAGTAGCATCCATCATGCAGATGGCTGGCTACGAACTGTGCGACGACGAGGCTCAAGCCGACGCCATATTCCTCAACACATGCTCCATCCGCGAGAATGCTGAGAACAAGATATATGGACGCCTTGAGACCCTGCACGCCGAACAGAAGAAGGGTCGCAAGCTCATTCTCGGCGTGCTGGGATGTATGGCCGAGCGCGTGCGCCAGGACCTCATCGACAACCACCACGCCAACCTCGTGTGCGGTCCTGACTCCTACCTCAACCTTCCCGACATGATAGCGCAGTGCGAGAACGGACAGAACGCCTGCAACATCGAACTGTCTACCACCGAAACCTACCGCGACGTTATCCCGCAGCGCATCGGTGCAAGCCGTGTGAGCGGATTCGTCAGCATCATGCGCGGCTGCAACAACTTCTGCCACTACTGCATCGTGCCCTACACCCGCGGACGTGAGCGTTCGCGCGACGTAGAGAGCATACTGCGCGAGGTGAAAGACCTGCACGACCGCGGATTCAAGGAGGTGACACTGCTCGGACAGAACGTCAACAGCTACGGACTGACACCTGCCGGAAAGCGCATCGAGGGCGGATGCTCATTCGCCGAACTGCTGCGCAAGGTGGCACAGAGCGTGCCCGACATGCGCGTGCGCTTCACCACATCCAACCCCGAAGACATGACCGACGACATCCTGCACGCCATAGCCGACGAGCCCAACCTCTGCAAGCACATCCACTTCCCGGCACAGAGCGGCTCTACCAAGATACTCAAGCTGATGAACCGCAAGTATACACGCGATCAGTACCTGGAGCGCGTGGCAGCCATACGCCGCATCATACCCGACTGCGGACTGACCACCGACCTCTTCGTGGGCTATCACGACGAGACTCCCGAGGACCACGCCGAGACCCTCTCGCTCGTGCGCGAGTGCATGTTCGACTCGGCATTCATGTTCAAGTATAGCGAGCGCCCCGGCACCTACGCCGCCAAGCACCTGCCCGACAACGTGTCGGAAGAGGTCAAGATAGAGCGTCTCAACGAGCTCATACGTCTGCAGACCGAAGTGTCGGCAGAGCAATACCGCAAGGACATAGGCAAGACATTCGAGGTATTGGTTGAGGGCTACTCAAAGCGTTCACGCCAGCAGCTCATGGGTCGCACCGAGCAGAACAAGGCAGTGGTGTTCGACAAGAACAACCACCACATCGGCGACCGCGTCATGGTGAAGATTACCGGTTCTACATCGGCAACACTCTTAGGCGAACCTATCGACTAAATCACAACATCCTGCCCCTCAAAGGCACAACATCCAAACAACCAGTATGAAAGAATTCCTACAAGTACTCAGGCGCTTTCTGCCGCCATACAAGAAGTATTTAGTGCTGACGATAGTGTTCAACATACTCTCGGCACTGCTCAACATATTCTCGTTTGCGGCACTCATACCTATACTTCAGATACTCTTCCGCACCGAAGGCACCGGAACGGCAACACATCTCATGCCCTGGTCGCTCGACAATCTGAAGGATGTCATGGCCAACAACGCCGACTACTATGTCACGCAACTCATACACATCGTAGGCTCAACCACTACGCTGCTGCTCATCGGACTGTTCCTGGCATTCACCACAATGCTCAAGACGGGCGCCTACTTCCTTTCGTCGGCGTCGATCATCCCTATGCGCACCGGCATAGTACGCGACATACGCAACCAGCTATACCGCAAGATCACGTCATTGCCTCTCGGCTTCTTCTCCGACGAGCGCAAGGGCGACATCATTGCGCGTATGACGGGCGACGTAGGCGAGGTGGAAAGCTCTATCATGTCGTCGCTCGACATGCTGTTCAAGAATCCTATCCTCATCATCTCCTACTTCTCGGCACTGCTGTTCATATCGTGGCAGCTCACGGTATTCACCCTCTTCTTCGTGCCCATTTTCGGATGGTTCATGGGATTCGTAGGACGCAAGCTCAAGCAGAACTCCATCAAGGCACAGAATCTGTGGAGCGACACCATGTCGCAGGTGGAGGAGACTCTGAGCGGTCTGCGCATTATCAAGGCGTTCAATGCAGAGGAGAAGATGAAGCGGCGGTTCCGCAGGACGGCTGACGAGCACAAACGTCTTGTGAACAAGGTCGCCATCAGGCAGGCTTCAGCGCATCCGGTCAGCGAATTTCTCGGCACCATCATGATCATGATCGTACTCTGGTTCGGAGGGACGCTGATTCTCAACGGGAACGACGCATTTGACGCACCGACGTTCATCTTCTACATGGTCATTCTCTACAGCGTACTCCAGCCTATCAAGGATCTTTCAAGGGCAAGCTACAACATCCCTCGCGGACTCGCTTCAATGGAGAGGGTGGACAAGATTCTCAAGGCGGAGAATAATATTAAGGAAATCGCGGCTCCGGTGCAAGTGACCGGATTCAACGACAAGATTGAAGTGAAGAACGTGTTCTTCTCCTACAACGGAGAGAAGGAGGTGCTTGAGGATATCAATGTCACGATTCCTAAGGGCAAGACCATTGCGCTCGTGGGACAGTCGGGGTCGGGAAAATCTACTTTGGTGGACCTTATTCCAAGATATCACGATGTGGAGA
>ENA-ORNT01002315-ORNT01002315.1-human-gut-metagenome-genome-assembly--contig:-NODE-2315-length-11832-cov-5.557782_pt1 | contig 11832 bp, 10 predicted proteins | sample MGYA00242120_ERZ509032 | MGnify/ENA primary metagenome ERZ509032 (study PRJEB26280, sample SAMEA2338729) | human gut metagenome | biome: human gut; feature: human-associated habitat; material: faeces...
GCATGATTTTTGTAGTCAGAATTCGTTAAACGTTTAAAGAGGAAAAATATGAATACAACAACATATACATTAAAAGTCCCCATTGGAGATTTAGAACTTTTTGAGTCTCTAATCCATAAGTTTGGATGGATAGCAAAGAGAAATGAGAATAAAGTTTCTCATCTTGATAATGCGTTGAAGGCTGCCGAGACCGAAAAGCTGTTTGAGACAAATGATTTGGACACATTAATGAAAAGTCTTACGGATTAATGAAATATACTGTAAAATATTCAACCTTGTTTAAAAAGTTATTCAAAAAATGTATGAAACGAGGTTTGAATCCTGAACTTTTCAAAACAGCTTTGGGTATTTTGGCAAATACAGGAGAATTGCCAAAGGAGTATAAGCCGCATCCCTTAAAGGGTAACTATAAGGGATGTATGGAGTGTCATCTCACTCCTGATTGGCTTTTGGTGTGGAAACAAAATGACAAAGAACTGATTTTAGTTCTTATCGATACTGGTTCACATAGTGACATTTTCTAAAATTATCCCAACCTATCGTTTTCCGTTTGCGCTTTCTTGCGTTAAAATAGTAAAAGAAAGTTGGTGGTGTGAGGAGGAAAATGTATTTTTGCATAAGATTGGCGGCACCTCAGCAATAGAAGCGAGCTTCATTGCGTTCGGTTTGCATGATTTTTGTAATCTAAATACATTTTTAAACGTTTAAAGAAGAAGGAAAATTATGGAACAGACTGTTTTTAATCCAGCACAGATGAGGATACTCCACATGATGTCTTTTATAAAGACGCCACAGCAGTTGGATAATTTAGAAAATGCAATTTCACAGTATTTCGCCCAAAAAGCTGATGCAGGGTTGGATGCTTTGTGTAATAGCGGAAAAATTACGCTCGACACCATTGAGGAATGGGGAAAGGAACATTTACGTACTTCTTGCAAATGAGAAAGATAGTACTTGACACGAATTGTTCCGTGCGGATTAAAGCGGATTCTCGAACACGAATAATTTTTTTCGAACACGAATTTCACTCTAAGAATAGAACGAATCGTTCCGTGGGGATGATTATTCTTTAGGAAATATCTCTTTAGATAAAGTCTCCCACAGATAGCACAGATTTTCACAGATTTTCTGTTGCCTGTAGCAACAGTTACTTGCAGATGAGTGGATGTGTAGTCCGCATGGAAATAATCTGTGTGCATCTGTGTGATCTGTGGGAGCTTAATTCATCTGTGGGAGAGTTTTTATCCGTGGGACCGATTACGCAATCTGCATTAAAATAATCCAAGAAATTTGGCGGTGTGAGGAGAAAAATGTATTTTTGCATAAAATCAGCTGCACCTCAGCAATTGAAGCGAACTTCATTGCGTTCGATTTGCATGATTTTTGTAGTCAGAATTCGTTAAACGTTTAAAAGGCGAAGATTATGAATAATGTTGATATAAAGGACTATGCTGCTTACGTCGGCATAACAATGCTGATGAAAGGGTTGACTGTCAGCCCTTTGAAGTTGCAGAAAATACTATATTATGAGCAGGCTTGGCACATGGTCGGATTCGGTCGTGACAACCAGTTGTTCTCTTGTGCGCCACAGGCTTGGGTGAATGGTCCTGTCTATCCAGAAATATATTATATCTATAAGGATATGGTCCCTGGAATGTGTGACCATCTAAAGATGGAGAACTTCCTGAGTGAAGGTGAAAGTCCTAATGACAAGGAGAAAAAACTTGCAGACAAAATGAATTTGTCTGACGAAGAGATAGCCTTGACGGAAAGGGTTATCATGCTTTATGGTTCTCGCACTCAGAATCAGTTGATATTGCTTACTCATAGTGAAAAACCTTGGAGCGAAATGCGTGAAGGGCTGAAACCTTACGATTATTCTGACCGTGAGATTTCTCTCGACACGATGCATGATTACTATAAGGAAAGATACGACAGAAATAGAGCGAAATGATGTTAGACCTGAAGATTGATGACACAAGGGATATCGATTATCCTGCAAGATTGACGGAAAACTTGTCTTATCAAGATTTGGTCGACTCGCAAGGCCAATGCATTTCTGTACAATACAATGAAATAGACTTGGGAAATACTGGATATGGCTTTGACCAAGAATTTAAGGGCAAGGAGGCAAACTTGTATTTTGAAAGGATGCGTGAGTTTTCTGAACAGACATTGAATGATATTCGTGAGGATGCTGATTACAAACTGCATTTTTATCGTACAAATGTTTCTGGTAATATCAAGCGTATCTTTGATTCCATAGACCCGAAGATTGCTAAAGCCAATCCTCTGATTTTTCATTTCGCTCTTGACCCTGAAAATAAAAATCATGCGGATAGGGCCAGGTGTATAAGAAATCCACGAGTGTATTTCATGGTTGGCAGAAACGGAATGATACATATTCTCTTCTTTGACCCCTATCATGAGATAAACCCTTAGCAGTAAAGACAAAGGTGAAATCAAGCGTTTCTCAGTCTTGGTCTTGCATATCGTCAATGGCGAAAAAGGCGATGCCAAGTAATATGGAAAATCCCAATCTGTAAGTTGATTGGCTTACGGATTGGGATGGAATCATGGGCTGAAATTTTACAGCTTTTTTCTAAATGTGGAAGTTAACTTGTTTCAGCCACTTCTTGACATCAAAGCAGGGACAGCTCTTTTTGACCCAGGGGAGGTCCCTGTGACCGACAATCTCAACATGGGGATAGTCCTTGCAGAGACTCTTCAATAGCTCTAACAGACTGCGCTTCTGGGCTTCGGTCCTGGTGTCGGCAGGGTTGCCGTTGGCATCTAAGCCGCCCTCGTAACAGATTCCTATTGAGTGAGCGTTGTAACGCTTGGCATGGGCACCGACCATCTCCTCGGGACGACAGGGGTAGATGGTGCCGTCTTTGGTGATGTAGTAGTGATAGCCGGTGGTCTTGAAGCCACGCGCCTTGTGGCAGGCTTCGAGTGCTTCGACGGTGAAGTTACGGTTGGCTCTGGTGGCGGAGCAGTGGATGACGATTAAATCGATCTTTCTCATGATTTTCTGAGGATTGCTATGGATTAATAATTGTTTTCTATAATTTTGTACACGGATAGATGTTTTTATACTCCCACAGATTGCACTTAGATAAAGTCTCCCACAGATTGCACAGATTTTCACAGATTTTCTGTTGCTTGGGCAACAGTTACTTGCAGATGAGTGGATGTGTAGTCCGCATGGAAAATAATCTGTGTTCATCTGATATCTGTGGGAGAATAAAATATTATCCGTGTGCCCCAAAAGATTCGTTTTATTCGTTCGATTCGTGTTCAAAAAAAACATCCATGTGGTAAATCCGTGTTCATGCAATCTGTGGGAGAATAATAATTATCCGTGTGCAAGACACCAACAAACAAGAAGACGAGTAGACCGAGAGATTGCTCTACTCAAGTAAGGTTTATACACCCATACCAAGCAAAGCAAACATCCCGTCTACTCGTCTACCTTTCTATTCTATTACCGTCTTGCAAGTATTATACCCGCAAAACTTATTCTTCGTCGTCCCAAGACATGCCGGAGTTGAACTTACTTAATTCGGCTTTGCCAGCTTCCTCTGTCTTACCATTATTGTCTAAGCCTGCGTTTCCTCCAGAAAGATCACTACCTCCGGAAGTCATACCAGTAATTGATCCAGCAAGCGGACTTTCCGAATTACATGTAAATACTGCAATCTGCGGTGTTACATAATTCTTTTTCATTTTCATATTATCTGTTTATTATTTTACGTACTTCTTTCCGTTGATGACATAAACGCCGCTTGGCAGGGCACCGAAGTTTCTTGAATCCTCACTTACCACCTGACCATTCACGTTGTATACCCTACCGTCAGCAACGCCTGTTACTATATTACCATCAGCATCGATTGTCAGACCGATGATAGCAGAAGTGCCTTCCTCATTTACATTGCTGTCCATACCTACGCTCAGAGTCTGAGGCTTAGCACCATTCGCAAGATTTGCCTTCAAGTAGCCACGGAAGCCCTTGAGAGTACCAGGATCTCCAACAAAATTCTTGAAGTGACCATCCTTGTTGCTGATGAAGCAGTCACCCTGCTGAACTGTCATGCCGTTGCTATAGCTTGATACCCAAGCATAACCATTACCAGCACACCAATCAGCAGGCTTTTCGTTCTCGATAGTAACGTATGGATAATCCGTCACAGCTGTGGTGTTGATAGACTCAACATCCTTTGCCGGCTTGATAAGGAACGGCTTTCCTGCAACGATAGTGTTATAAGCATGGCGCACGAAATATGCCTTGTTGCCTTCAACACGGTCGAAATACAGAATCTGTGTTCCGTTTTCGTTGTTATTTGTGGTTCCAGTACCATCGTTTGTAATACCATAAGTAGTACCGAAGATAGCGTCAACCTGATGCTTGTTCAAGCTAAATGGCAGAACGCAAGTGGTCCAGATTCCCTTCGTGAATTTGCGGTTAATTGTAACCTTAGCCACATGACCATCCTCTGTAGCCTTAACGTCATTTATTTTATCATCGTCATAAGTAATCTCATCAACAAGCGGCTTCGTCTCGTCCTCATCGAAAGAGTATCCGTAGAAACCAATCTTAGAACCGAAGTTGTAGAGATAGTATGTCTTACCAGCCTTCACACGGAACGAGTATGTTACAGGTGAGTCGGCAAGTACAGACCAACCATTTGCACCCGGTTTGCCATCTGGAACATTGTTATGAACAAGGCTCTTATCAAGACCACTCTCCATGACGTTGTTCTGGAAGCCAGCATCAGTCATAGCAAATGAAGTTGGCAACTTAGGGAAGTGCTTCTTTACTTCGTCAAGGGAAGGAGCTTTATCACTATTTAAGTCCCACTTATAGTTGTTCAAAGCCTTTACACCACCCTTTGGCTTACCATTGGCATTTTCAATCTCCGCTCTTGACTCAACAAAGTTTCCTGCCTCATCCATTACGAATACACGGCGCTGTGGACGATACTGAAATTTGTTTTTAGCACTGTCAAACGCACCACTCTGGAAGATATGCACTCTTACTAATCCGTTTGTTGCAGGATTGAATGCAAGGTATGATCCAGTACAAGGCACATTGAACATCTTGTCTACAACAGTACCTTTATTATCGAATTTTGCATTATAGAGATTTGTTGATTCCGGCATTGCGTTGGAACCATTTTCCTGACGGGCATTCTGGCTGCTATCACTTAAAACGACATAATCAAAACCTGTAATCTTCCATTTTGCCTGTGATGCAGCATCATCCCACTTATTTTTACTACTCAAAGCTTCAGTAGTTGTTTCGTTTGTCACTGTTACATCATTCGGGAACATCCATCCACCAAGGGAAACAGACATTGTCTTGTCCTGATTCCACATAACACGCTGGTTGCCGTATTTCACTGCTTTACCATCGTTGTCCGTCATCTTCGCACGATAGAGGGCAGGGTCGTCAACGTACACCTTGAGGAGTGCAGACATTGATTCAAGGTTATCACCTGTTACAAAAGCGCGTACTTCAGCAGAACCTTCGCTTACTGCCTCAAGGTTACCATTCTCGTCTACCTTTACAACACCCGGAGAGGAAGAAATCCATACGAGTTTGTACTGGTCGTCTGTGATGATTTTTTTGTTTTCGTCCATAACGATCACGTCGGCAGCCCCTTCGAATGTACCTGTGTACATTGTCATTGTTGAAGGATCAACAGTAACTGTAGGACGGGTAAAGTCACCTACATTAACCGTGAACGAGATACCTGCAGGTTCATTATAAACTTGACTGTAGTCGTCAGTATCATCACCCTCTTTTCCTGTATTTGGCTTAGCTGTTACAGCAATGGTATAAGTACCGTTTTCAGTCTTTTTAAATGTAAGAGTATTACCTGTGCTTGCAGCCTGTTTACTGTTAATTGTATAGGTATAGACAAAGTAGCTGCTTACATCCTCTCCGTCATAGATAAGAGGAACACTGAAAGTCTTGGTACTACCATTCTTTACATTTATGGTTTTACCATTAAACGCTTCATGGAAGACAGGAGTAATCTTACCCTTAATTACATTATACTCAAATGTCAGAGTACCCTTTTTGTAAGTATTGCCAAGGGTCGTTGTAGGAGTAGCCGTAACGGTAACCGTTGAAGAACCTTCTGTCCATTTGTATGGCTCACCTGCAACCTTGAACATTCCGGCTTCGTCAACCGTAACGTTCTCACCCTTCACACTATAAGTCAAAGTATAATCCTTGCCGAGAGTCAGCAGCTTGTCGTTGTCGCCGTATACCTTGATAATTGGCTGCTTAACCTCTGCGTCAACAGTGTTGATGGTTACGTCCGTTGTAGAGACAGACAATGGAGTTGGCTCCTTTACAGTTACCTGATATGTGGCTATACAGCCTTCGTATTTTGTCTGATTTGTAGGAGTGATGGTAGCAAAGATGGTTGCAGTTCCTATACTCTTGATGGTGATTTCGTTGCCGCTGATGGTTGCCACAGCCGGGTTGTCAGATTTCTTTTCTACCGTGTACTGCTTGTTTGTAAGCACAGTATCATCAGCCTTTACAGTAAGTTCCGGCAGCACGACTTTAGGAGTTTTATTTACAACAGTAATGCTGTTGCTTGGGAATGTAGCCACGAGACGGGTCTTGTTTCCTGCGGCAGCAGCACGAGTAACGGTAAGTCCTGTGATTGTTGCTGTACTACCAGACGCACGGCCGAGGTAGAGCACTGGGCAGTCTGCCTGAAGAAGATATTGATATGTGGTCTCAGTCGTGCCGAGAGCATTAAACTGATACTGCTCACTTGTCTCGCTGTCGAGAGTGGAGTAGAGGGTCATCAGAGCATTGCCCTTTGTACTTTTACCTGTGATGGTTATCAAGTCGCCTGCCTTGAAGCCGCCTTCTTTAGGAGTAATAGTAATGTATTTACCCTCAGCCGGCTTATAGTTGGCACCGAAAACAATATTGTCAGTATTTACCTCAATGGCAGTATTGCCGGAAACCGCTGTACCAACTCCTGTCTTGAAGTCATAAACATTTTTAGTCTCTGTCGGCTCAACAGGAGTAACAGTCTTCTCCTTGACGTTTACTGTAAATCCAGCCGTGCAGCCGTTGTAGAGGGTTGTATTATTAGGAATAACATTAACAGAGATTGTTGTTGTTCCCTCGCCTACGAACACAACCTGTCCGTTTTCCACCTTTGCAACTTTGGCATCTTTAGTGGTATAGTCAGAGAGTGTGTATTCTGTAAAAGGGTTATCGCCAGCCTTTACTGTCAGAGTTGGAACATTAACAGAAGCATCGCCCTCTGTTGCATCGATAGTAGCCGGATAGTATGAAGCTTTAAGGCCGGTCTTGCCAATCTCGTTTTCGTATTCTACGATGATGTTTGAAACGTTGATAGCGCTTCCAGAATTATTCTTCACACTAATTGATGAAGCACCAGAGAACTCGTAAATCCATATTTGCTTATTATTCTTATCTTGACTTCCTTTTGAAGTAGGATTAAATGAAAGTTGTCTTGATGAAGAATTAGTAGCCAAAGTTATCTTTTTAATCTTCGCTCCATTAGTAGTGCTTATTGTTGCAACCGAATTTCCTCCATCGGGGAATCTCAAATTTGTTTTGTTTGCATTAAAGCCAGTACCGACAGCAATTGTAACGTCTCCACTTGTCAAAGACGGTCTTTCATTATTTTCTGGAGATGAATCAAGAGATCCTAAAGCAGTTGATTCGAATATTGCAGTCTTAGTAGCTGTCGTCTCTCCACTATTGTTGTCACCACCTTCCGTTGCAGCCTTTACCGTGGTAGTGTTTGTAGTGATAGTCTTGCCATTAGCAGTAGCTGTGCAATAGTATTCGCCGCTTTCTGTAGGAGTATAAGTAGCGGAAGTAGCATCAGCAACCTTTGCTCCGTCCTTATACCACTGATAAGTAGGAGTTCCCTCACCGTATGCTGTAGCATCGAGAGAACCAGCAGTTGTAGAGAAGTCATACTTCGGAGCCAGGTCCTTTGCAAAGAGAATCTGCTTTGAATCCTGATTCTGATTCTGATAAGCACGCTCGTATTCGGTGGCTGCCATGATGAAACCACCAAGGACTTTGCCTTCGGTGATATTGTCGGTCTTCTTGACCATCGGCACGTCATAGCCTAAAAGATAGTATGCGTTTGAGCCGTCACGGAATTTCTTGCCGCCGGCTTTATTGTCATTATCTTTTCCTCCGAGACCTGCAGAACGACAACTACCGAATATTTCCAAGTCGTTGTTGTCGTCAAGATAAGTATAATTATTCACCACCCCCTCGAATGCATTCTTAGCTATTTCCTTGTAGTTGTAATTCGTTGTATTTGTAAGCAGACCAAGTCGTACAGCTTTGAAATAAGCTGCAGAAAAAATCGCTGTTGCGGATGTTTCAATATAGTTGGTCACACTTGACGGCTTGCCGTTCCAGTTGCTATTGTATGAATCAACGCTGAGTGATCCGTCCTTATCCATCACCTGATACCATCCGCCAGTTGTTTTATCCTGTCGCGCAGCGATGCCAGCAGCGAGGTCGGCGAGATGCTGCTTCAGCGTGGTGTAGTTTGTCGTGCCGCTCTGTCCTGCCTTGTCCATAGCCTCAAGAACATCCACCAGTGCCATGAGATACCATGCGTTGGCACGTCCCCAGTAAGACTGTGAGTGGAACACGTATGGCTCATTGGCGCTTAGACCAGCCCAAGTCTCGGCGTGAGATTGGGTTGTTTCTGCCTTTCCGGCATTGGCCTCGAAGGCATGATACAGCAGCTTGTCGGTAGAGTTCCAGCACATGTTCCAAACGATGTTCATCTGCTTTGCCACCATGTTCCAATCGTTATCGCTGCTGCCGAAAATGTTAGAACTTGTTCCATTGAAATTTATAATCTGTGCCAACAAAGCGCTACCCATATATGCGCCGTCGAGCCACATTTGGTTGTTATATATGGCTTTATGGAACCATCCGCCCACCACTGATTTTCCGGCCTTTTCGGCGAGGGTACCTGACTGAATAGAATTGGCATTATTGTGTGCTACTAGTCCTGCTTGTGCACGACTGATAGCAGTCTTATAGTGTTTCTTATCGTCTTCAGAAGCATTTTTGTTGTTGTAAAGTCCGATGTATAGCTTTACGGCGTTGAGGTCATCAAGGCTGCCACCCTTGTTGGAAACACTATTGTAATATTTATCTCCGTATTCCTTCACGCTGATGAACCAAGGCTTTGACCAGTCGAACGACTGATAATAATCGGCAGCCTCAATCATAGATTTTGCCACAAGGCCAGGAACATAATCTAAAGAACTCTTGCCAAAACTTCCTTTGCTGACACTACCATTAGTGATTGTTGCCATTCCGCATTGCGTCGTGTTGGCATTGAAACTTGTAGAGCGTGAGTTAATCGCCCACTGCGAATACCTCACACCGGAGTTAAACTTTACCCCTCCCGGACTGTCAGCGGCATTGACGGAAGATGTAGCGAACAACATTCCGACCAACGGCAGACAATGAAGGAGCTGTTTGCCGTGGCGCAAAGATATTCCTTTGCCGCCAGAGCACAACTTACTTGTTCTCATCGTTTTTTTGTTTTAGTTATTTTTGTTATTGTAGTTAAATTTCCAGCTTTCCTAACAGTGGTGTTTGTTGCCACCCATCAAGTAGACTGTAGTCTGTAGTCTGATTATTTTCATTTTCTTCTATTCTCAGTCTTGCATTGTTAACGTACACCGTTGTACGTCAAATAGATGTAGTTGTTTTGATTAGTTTTGCAAAGGTAATACATATATTAAATAGGTTGTACTTTTCGTGACGATATTTTAATGTTATTTAAGTATTTATCATGTAATTGGGGGGGGTAAAACATGGATTTACGCTGTTAAATTAGTATATACACACTATGTTAATGTTTTTTCTGTTTATCGCCCAACTGTATTTTCAGGAAGCAGAGTATGCTCTGCGACATTGTTTGCAGTAAGTCGATGAAGGAGAGCTTGCTCTCGGACAGCGAATTACGGCAAACAATGTAAAGCCGAAGGCTACCTGAAAATACAGTTGGGTGTTTTTATTGTTTTTGTTAAGTCCCCTTTAAAGATTCTAAATCTGTGTTCATCTGACATCTGTGGGAGAATAAATAATGTAATCCTCCGCACGGTAAAAATCCGTGTTCATCTGTGACTATCTGTGGGAGAATAATAATTATCCGTGTGCCAAAAACTTTATTCGAGTAAGATTTTACAATTTCTCTATCTCGCTTTTTGACAGGTCTGTCATCTTCATAACGGTGTCAACATCCATACCAGACTCCAGCAATTTCTTTGCAACTTGTATAACACCTTCCACTCGTCCCTTCTCCAATGCCGTATCAATAGAGTTCTTTACATCCCGGTAAGCCTTCAAGCTGTCCTCATATTCTTTCAGCTCCGTAGGGGTGAACTTCGCTATCTCCGCCTCTTCAAAGAGCTTGGAGAAAATCTTCTCTTTCAGCGCAGCAGGACGCTCGTCCAAACGAGACAGGTTCTTCAACACATACAGCCACTTGTCATATAGCGTGACAAGCTCATCCTCCGTCTTGTCGAACTTCGCTATCTCGACATACTTGAAAGACAGCTTGTCGTTGAATACCTTGTGCGTCTTCTTGTCGAGCAAACCCACATCATGGTTGATATCATCCTTGTCGAACGCCTCTTCTTCCAAGTCGAAGTTCAGAAGGGCTACGGTATATACATGGTCAAGCTTGAAGTTCCAGTCTGCACCCTTGGGAGCCTGTTCACGGATTGGGAATGTGGAATAGAACAAAGAGCGGTCCTTGAAATACTTCTGATAAGCGTTCTGCATCTCAACGATGAACTTCTCGCCCTTCTCATTCTCGCAATACACATCAAAGATGGCCTTGCGCTCTGCAAAGACATCACCAACATGCTCACTGTTAAGGTATTTCACATCCTTGATGACCTGGAAGCCGTCAAACAGCGAATTCAGAAAGTTGATGAGCAAATCCTTGTTAGGCTTTGTTCCAAAGATGCGCTTGAAACCGAAATCGGTCAGCAAGCTGATATATCGTTCTTCTATCTGTCTCATGTTTTTTCTCCTCTAAACGTTTTATTTGGGTGCAAACCGAATGTATAACAACAAACGTGCTTGATTGTTATGCAAAGATACATCTTTTCAATGACACCTCCAAACATCTACCCCACATTTCATTCCACGGAATCAAACTCTCCCACAGATTATTCCCCATACGCGTTGACTGCATTACGACTATATATAATATTATAAAAGTACTGTCACCAGTGTCATACTGTCACACCCCTACTAATACTAATCACAACTCCACGAATTACAATACATAAATCCGTGAGTTACGATTCACAAGTCCATGAGTTACGATTCATAAGTCCCTGAATTACGATTCATAAGTCCCTGAATTACGATCCATAAGTCCCTGAGTTATGATTCACAAGTCCGTGAGTTATGATTCACAAGTCCGTGAGATGTTGCGAATTAAAAACAGGCAAAAGATGCCTTGTAAAAAGCCAAGACACAAGCAAGCCCTAATGACCGATTTGCGTTTAAACATCCTAATGATCGTTTGGGGGTTAAAGACAACATCACATCAAGGCTTGTGAATATTCATAATTGCATAAATAACCAATCCAGACGTATAAATAAACGGTTTGTTCAGCACGTCTATATAGTCCGATTCTGACATATACACCAAGCCTCTGCAGCCACAGGATTTTGTCATCATTTAGAAATTCGGTAACTTTCCAACCTCAAATCCGCAACCTATAGGGTTTAGTGGGATTTTGCTTGCAAAGCGACAA
>ENA-ORNT01002317-ORNT01002317.1-human-gut-metagenome-genome-assembly--contig:-NODE-2317-length-11830-cov-2.389724_pt1 | contig 11830 bp, 12 predicted proteins | sample MGYA00242120_ERZ509032 | MGnify/ENA primary metagenome ERZ509032 (study PRJEB26280, sample SAMEA2338729) | human gut metagenome | biome: human gut; feature: human-associated habitat; material: faeces...
ATATTTGATAACTTCGGCACGAATGAAACCACGTTCAAAATCGGTGTGTATGACGCCCGCACATTGGGGTGCTTTGCTCCCTGCTTTGAAAGTCCACGCGCGTACTTCATCACTTCCGGCGGTGAGGAACGTGCGGAGTTCAAGAAGGGCATACGCCGCCTTAATCAGACGGTTGACACCGGACTCCTTCAGTCCTATTTCTTCGAGGAACATTTGGCGTTCTTCGTAGGTTTCCAATTCGGCAATCTCGCTCTCAATCTTTGCCGCCAATACAAGCACCTGTGCGTTCTCGTCTTTGACTGCCTCTCTGACCTGCTCCACATATTTGTTTCCGTTCACAGCCGCGTCCTCATCCACGTTGCAGACATACATCACAGGCTTATTGGTGAGGAGAAACATCTCTTTGGCAGCCTGTTCTTCCTCCTTATTGAGGAGTTCGACAGAACGTGCATTTTTACCCTCCGAAAGGGCTTCTTTGTACTTGTAAAGTACTTCGAGGGCTATTTTTGCCTGCTTGTCGCCACCTGCTTTTGCCTGTTTTTCGGTTTTCTGAATACGCGATTCTACGGTTTCGAGGTCTTTGAGTTGCAGTTCGGCATCAATAATCTCTTTGTCGCGCACGGGGTCCACAGAACCATCTACATGCACCACATTTTCGTCATCGAAACAACGCAATACGTGGATGATAGCATCTGTCTCGCGAATGTTAGCAAGGAATTTGTTGCCGAGTCCTTCGCCCTGACTGGCACCCTTAACCAAGCCGGCAATATCCACGATTTCAACGGTGGTGGGAATCACTCCGCGCTCCGGTTTGCATAGTTCGCCCAGTTTAATCAGTCGCTCATCGGGTACGGTAATTACGCCCACGTTGGGTTCTATGGTGCAAAAAGGAAAGTTAGCAGACTGCGCCTTGGCATTGCTCAGGCAGTTGAAAAGGGTCGATTTGCCTACATTAGGCAACCCTACTATTCCACATTGTAATGACATTTTTTCTTTTTTTTATCAGCCGAAAATGAACTGCAAAGATACGATTTTTTTCTGATATATACAATTTAGGATAAGAACAAATTTCGCTGCAGTTTTTTATCGTAAGTGGCTACACAAAAACTATGCCTTGTCAATGATAGGTTTCCAAAATTCTTCGTACTCATATTTGTGCCAAGCATGGCACCCCATAGGGAGGTGTCCTGTACGTGTGTATAATTCTCTCGGAAAGCGATCAAAGGCAAATTGTAGTGCCTCTTCTGGAACTGGTCTAGAGAGCGCATACTCACTCAGAGCTAACAAACAGCCCCCAAAATCATCTTCATTTTCCTGCCAATGAGCCAATACTTCGGTAGGCGTATTGCCTGTGAAACGGAGTTTTAGGGCTTTGACAACTATCCACCAATAGTTAGGCTTCCGAATAAGCGGTGAGGTCAGTACATGCCATAGGTTGAATACCGGTTTCTGTCCATCGAAAAAGCGCATAAAAGCGGGGATACTACGCAGACTGAAACCACCATTGCCTACACGCATCGGCATAGCGGGTGAATATACGTTTTGTCGTGCTTTACCTACATTTGGAGCACCAATGTATTCATATCCTTTGGAGCACCATTTGCTTAGGTCGTCTTTGAAAATGAAAGCATCCGGTTGATAGATTGGCATGTGCGAATACCCCCTCCGCAAGGAAATGACTGTAATATTCGCGCGAGAGGCATAACTGATTATATTCGTTTAGCCCTTTGAAATACTTTGGTGCAAAACGTTCTTCATACAGGGATAATCCATATTCTGCCCACAATGACTGAAATGCGGATGTATCCAGATTATCGGGGGCGATGAGATAGTGATCGTACTGTCCAAGCACTTTACAGCATTGCCGTAGGGATATTTTCTCCCATCGGTTGGGAGTTCGATAGACCGGAATAACAATGGCTATTTTCATACGTTACCTTTTTTCCGCCGATAAATTTTCAGACCTGTTACGGTGCAGAAAGAGAAGGCAAACAATGCAAAGCAAATCAAAGAAAGCATATTTCCTTTGTGGACGCTGTCCGGGTCAAAAATCATCGCGATGTTGTGTGTACCGGCAGGAATAACGGCTCCCCTGAGCATATAGTTGACGCGTGCGATCGGCAGTTCCACGTCTGGTTCCCCCTCCCTGTTGAGCAAGTAGATATGCCATCCGTGCGGATAATAGATTTCGGAAAAGACAGCAATCTTATTCTGCTCATTCTGAGTGCGATAGTCAATTCGATTGGGAGCATAGTGAGTAAGTTCGATCTTATCCTCATCGTATGCCATGAGGGGTGCGATGTCGGGCATATCCACATTCAGTTTATCGGCAAACGACTTATCCACCACAGCCATGTTGCGGAGGTTAATCTGACCGAGAGCGGCAATTTCGTCGTTGGCATTATCCACCACTTTCAGATCGTTTATAAACCAGCAGTTGCCCATCGCATAAGGATTTTCCACCGGTATCTGCTGTCCGTTTTGGAGGGGTACGATAGCATACTTCATGTTGAGCATATTCAGTACAGGGAAGATACTATCGCCATTGCAGGGCAGTTGGAAACCGTTGGTTTGTGAGATAGCCTGCATCAGTGGGTTCATCTCGGGGGCGATATGGACATCAATCAGGTCCTGGTAACGGCGCAGTTTTGCAGCAGAGTAACCGCCGATGGACTTGAGATAGTAGGACGTGCGTGCCTCGTTGAAAGTGTTTGTGGAGAGGTTGAGAACTCGGAAATGGTTTGGGTCTTTCAAAAGTTCTTCCTCATAGGGCAGAATTTTGAACGCTTTGTCTCGGTCTTTGCGGGCAACGAAGAGAGAATCATTGCAGAATCGTTTGTCCACAGTCCACATGTCGACAACGATGAGCAGTGCCAGAGCAATACCGCAATAGAGGTTGAGATTACGCACTTGCGGGCGGTTGTAACGCATATAGGCATACCTAAAGACTACGCCTGTACCGAGTAGCACAAAAGCCAAAGAACGCCACGCGTCCGCCTTCAGCATAGCCGTGCGTTGGTTGAGGATAGCATCATAGATTTGTTGCCCGACTTGTGCTTTCCATTGTGCATCGTAAGTGGAAGTAACATCGATACTGCCGCTGACAACAGCAGTAAGAAAACAAATGCTGCCCGTGATACTGCCTGCAATAAAGATACTATTGCGGAGACGCTTCCACGAGAGCGAACCATCGGCAATGGTTTTTAGTGCTAGGAAACCGAGTAGCGGCATCGTGATTTCTGCGACAATGAGAATGCTCTCCACGGCGCGGAACTTGTTATAGACAGGGAAGAACTTAAAGAATAATTCGGTTAGGGGCATAAAGTGATGTCCCCATGCGAGGAGAACCGAGAATAGTGTGGCAACCAGCAACGCCTACTTATAAGGTCCGCTGACAATGAGTAAACCCAATAGGAACAGGAAGCAGACAATGGCGCCCATGTAGACGGGCCCGCTGGTAAAAGCCTTCTCTCCCCAATAGGTTGGGGCGGACTGGCAGAACTGCTTGGCTTGACGGGAGGGGACGGGACTCCCATCTTCTTGAGATCTTGTTCCAGATGCGAATCCTTACCGAGGTTATATCCGCTGGCTCCTCCCATATAGTTTGGGATGAGGAATGTCATCGTTTCGTTGATACCATAACTCCAAGCGGTAGCATAATCAAGGTCGAGTCCTTTTGGTTTATTCTCGCCTTCCGCATCTTTGATTAGGTCGGAATGTCCGCCGCGCATTGTCTCTTCTGCATATTCCTGATTGACAAATACATCGGCACTCCCCATTCCCATACCTACGGCAAAAGAAGCAAAGAAAACGGCTGTGGCAATACCGAAGTGTTTCCATTCTTTGGCTTTGGCAGCAATGGCCAATTCGGCAAAGAACAGGATACCTATCAGCATACAGATGTAGTAAGACATCTGCGGATGTACAAAGAAACCGATATAGGTAAAGAACATCACTATTAATCCTCCCCAACCGTATTGTTTGCGATAGGTAAGGATAAAACCGACGACAACCAATCAACCAATGTCATCCAAGTGATAGAATAGCATTTTCCATTGTGTGCGGCAGCAATGATGACAAAGAAATAACTCGACAATGCAGTAGCAAAACCCCCAGCCATACTAATCCACTTATCTACCTTGAAGGTGCGAAACAAGAGGGAAAAGGCCAAAAGATAAAAAGGTAGGATAAAGAGCGGATTACGGTTGCCGGCTGTCATAACCCATCGAATCGGGTATAAGATAGAATCCACTGTATATCTGCGGTGTCCGCCAATCTGATAGTTGGGCATACCGGAAAACATAGATCCTGTCCAAAAGGAATAATCTCCCGTTTCTTGATGGTATCTGATTCCCTCTTGTATAGCCGCTGTGCCATTTATGCTATCGCCCGCATACACAACCTTGCCTTGTACAGCAGGCCAGAAATAGACGATTGCCGACAGGATAAATACAGCAAAAATGATCAAATAGGGTTAACTAACGTTTGAAGTCTGTTTTGTATTTCATAATCTGTAAAATTACTTATAGAATGTTTTGCGAAAGGCTTGGAAATCTGTACGTTTGAGAATCAGGCAGTTCCATACTGCACGCAAAAAACCGCTCCCATAACCAATGAGTTGTACAAAGGCTGCGGTTATGGAGAGAAAGCCCACACGGATACTGCGATTTAGTAAGGAAGAGTCTGTACAAATCAATAGACAATAGAATAATAATAACGCAACTGGTATAATGGCTAACCATAGTATTTGCCCGATGATACCTCCCATACTGAGCAGCAAAAGAAGCACTACACCTATGGTGAATAGAGAAGGCAACAGGTGAACCAATTTGAGCGAATCCGGGTACTTTTGATACAGGTGAATTCGTGCAATGCCCGAATTGTGTACTTGCTTGAAAAACTGGCGAAAGGTGGCGCGGCGCTTATGCCATACCCATGCCGTAGGAAATAGTCGACACGTATAGCCGGCACGGAAAATACGGATACTAAAATCTATATCTTCGCCAAAACGCATATTAGAGAACCCGCCTATAGCGGCAAATACTTCACGACGCACACCAAGGTTGAAACTACGGGGGTAAAACTTATCCATTTTTTTCTTGCCACCACGAATACCACCAGTAGTGAAAAAACTCGTCATTGCGTAGTTGATAGCCTTTTGTACGGGTGTGAAACTCTTGTGCGCCCGATCGGGACCGCCAAAAGCATCAACGGGTTGCTGCTGTAGTTCGGCTTGAATATTGCGCAGATAGTCTGTAGGCAAGATTACATCGCTGTCCAAGATCAGCAGGTAGGCGCCTTGTGCACGCTCTGCGCCATAGTTGCGTGAGAGCCCTGGTCCGGAGTTGCTCTTGGCAAAATAGCGGATATTGAGACGGTTGGCGTAGCATTGGCAAACCGCCTCGCATGGTATGGATGAGCCGTCCTCAACGATAATCACTTCGAAGTCTGTAACTGTTTGTGTACAGAGACTGCCCAACAATTCGTCCACCTCTTGCGGACGATTATATACAGGTACTATAATAGAAAAGAATGGTTCCATAGGCGGTACTAAATCATAGAACGGATATCAATGAGTTCTTGACGGAGACGTTCCAAAATAGTGGTGGCACGCTGCTTATTGTCAGATTTTCTGCCGGCAGTCATCAGTTCGTGGCGGATAGCCTCTATACGTGTGATTTTCAGTTCATCACGGATATATTTTATGCGTCCGATAAGTTCGACATCCGATAGTTGGTAGTAGCGATTGCCGTGCCCGTCTTTGCGCGGACTGAGTTGTGAGAATTGACTTTCCCAATAGCGTAATGTGGAAGCAGGCAATCCTGTCCGCTCCATCACTTCACGAATGGAGTAGAATTTGTCTTCTGGGACGTATGGACTACCGGTATTATGTTTGTTTTCTTCCACTTATTTGTATATTTTCAGTTTGCGACCTGCACGGATATTGTCGTTCTTCAGTCCGTTCCACGCTTTTAGTTGCTTGACGGAGCAACGGAATTTCTTGGCTATTCCTCCCAGAGTGTCGCCGTTTTTGATGGTGTAGTAGGTTACTCCATTGACACGATATGCGCCCGAGATGTCTGTTACCTTAGCCATATCTATCTCCGCACGGCGGTTGTTGATCAGTTGGTCGGCTTTGTGGGCATAAATGCTATCCTGCTGCTCAATGAAAAGTCCTGCTTTTTCGGACGGCAGGCAGAGAGCATACGTTGTGCCGCCCGGGAGTATATCGCGGGTGTATTGCGGGTTGAGGCGGCGGAGTTCGTCTAACGGAATCTCCAATTTGGTGGATACTTGCTCTAAGTGGAGACGCCGGTTGGTTAGTATGGTATCGGTAAGCATAATCTTTTCCAACGGAGCAGGACATATACCATGCTCATCGCTGTAGTTCATCGCGTAGTTGGCTGCAATGAAGATGGGCAGATAACTGCGGGTTTCGCGTGGAAGGTATGGGTAGATACTCCAAAAATCGCGTTTCCCGCCTGCGCGGTGAATGGCTTTGCTCACATTTCCCGAACCGCAGTTGTAAGCGGCAATCACAAGGTTCCAATCTTGGAAAATATCATACATTGCTTTGAGGAAACGGCATGCTGCCTCGGTTGATTTGATAGGATCCATTCGTTCATCCACCAACGAGTTGATCTCCAATCCGTAGCGTTTTCCCGTGGCAGGCATAAACTGCCATAGACCGGCGGCTCCCATGTGAGAGTGCGCTTGCGGGTTGAGAGCCGATTCGATGACAGGCATCAGTTCCAATTCATAGGGCAAACCGTATCTGTCCAATGCTTCCTCGAAGATCGGGAAATAGTATTCCGACATACGTTTCATACGCGCCACTTGCTTTTGGCCGCGCTGTACATAGCGCAAAATGAAACGCTTAACTATTTGGTTATAGGGTAGTTCTACTACGCACGGAAGAGCCTGCAGACGGGCTTTATAGACAGAGTCGGGAAGCACAATGGTGTCCTTGTATGCTACACAGCCGGTAGTATCAAGCCACCCCATAGCCCATTCCATCATACGAAAGTCAACGTCAGACAGAGTGCTGTCGCTCCACTGTTGCGGGAATATCGGTTCTAACACCAAAGTATCAGCCATCGATTCGATGATTTGTTCGATGGAATCCATCTCAAGGGTGTCAACACGGAGTGTTTCTACAGAATCCACTATCTGCGGAGTAGATTCTAAGGCGGACTCGGTCTCACGTGCATACGCACGCGTGCATAACGCACACAATATGAATAGGAAGTGTTTTCTCAAAATACAATCGCTAGTTTAACCTCTGCACTGCGTTGTTGCTGCAAGTCGTAGTAGATTTGCGGCTCTACGTTCAGGGTAAGGTCGGGTGAAATATCAAAATCGAATAGTTGGGCATCCACGTAAGCGTCAATGAGCGAAAGTGCGTAAACCACAATCGTGGCAACGATGCTCCAGTCGCGATAGCGGCGATAGTTGCTTTGCCAGTTTTGGAGAGTAGAGGTGTATTTGCTCACTCCGCCGAGGCGATCTATGTCATATCCTTCGGGCAGAATAGCGTTGTAGGATTTCGATGGGTCGTTTGTAACTGTTCCCGCCTGTGAATCGTTGTATAGGTCGCGATAGGCGGTTTTGTAACTATTATAACGCGATTGGTTGAGCGAAATGGCATAACCGCAGCCCATTAGTCCGCCATAGACGATAGGTAGTTTCCAATAACTGCCGTTATATATTTGCCCAGCACCGGGAATAATTGCCCCAAGCCACACCGCCTTCAGGGCATCCGGACGGCGAGTTAAGTCCACATAGTAGTGGTACTGCTCCTCATCGGTTGATGTCGTATCGGGGGTATGGTATATGACATCGTTCTGCGCCCAAAGAAGGCACGGAATAATGGCAAACAATATGGTCAGGAAACGTCTCAATGCAAACGCTCTAATATAGAATAGAGGTCTTCCTCGCCGTTGAAGAATATAGTCAGTCTGCCGTCGGCAATCTTCACTTTCCTGCCGATAGCCTCACCGAGTTGCTGCTCTAATTGCAAATACTGCGGGTTGCTCTCTTTCTTGGCAACTTTTGTTTTTGCGGGTTTGGGTTTGTCCTCGCTGACCAACTGCTCCACCTTGCGTACGGATAGCCCTTCGGAGAGGATACGCTGATAGAGGTCCAGTTGCTGCTCTGTGGATTGAGAGCCGAGAATAGCACGGGCGTGCCCCATATCAATCTTTTTCTCTTTGATACCCATCTGTATCTCTGCCGGCAGTTTGAGCAGACGCAGATAGTTCGCTACGGTAGCACGTTTCTTGCCTACACGCTCCGACATTCGCTCCTGTGTCAGTTGGTACTCGTCCATAAGTCGTTGATAAGCAAGTGCTATCTCGATAGCATCCAAGTCTTCACGTTGGATATTCTCGATGAGTGCCCATTCCATTACCTGCTCATCTTTGGCGGTTCGGATATAGGCGGGAATGGAGTTGAGTCCTGCCATCTTTGACGCACGGAAACGGCGCTCTCCTGCAATAATCATATAGGTGCCGTCGTCGTTCTTGCGTAGCGTGATAGGCGATATAACGCCGTGTTCGCGAATCGAATCCGCCAATTCGGCAAGAGCGTCCTCATCAAAATTACGGCGTGGCTGGTCGGGGTTGGCAACAATCTTGTTCAGTTCCACTTCACTGATACTGCTTCCGCCATTGGTGTCCACATGCGTGGTATCGATTAGGGCGTCCAAACCGCGCCCGAGTCCTGTCATTTTTTTCATAATGCGTATGTTATTGTTGGCGGCGGATTAGTTCCTTTGCCAGCGAGATATAATTTTGTGCGCCTTTGCTCTGCGGGTCATATTCCAGTACGGACATTCCGTGACTCGGTGCCTCGCTGAGTCGGACATTTCGTGAGATAACTGAGTTGAAAACCAAATCTCCGAAGTGGCGTTTTACCTCCTCATACACCTGATTGCTGAGACGCAGACGATTATCGTACATGGTAAGCAGGAAGCCCTCAATCTGCAACGATGGATTGAGTTTCGACTTGATAATCTTGATAGTGTTGAGCAGTTTGGCAATACCTTCGAGTGCAAAGAACTCGCACTGCACGGGGATTATCACGCTGTCGCTGGCGGTCAGGGCATTGACGGTAATCAGTCCGAGAGACGGAGAGCAGTCTATTAATATATAGTCATATTCAGAGCGCACTTGCGACAAGATATTCTTGAGCAGCGTCTCGCGGTTGTCGATATTGAGCATCTCTATCTCTGCGCCCACAAGGTCAATATGGCTCGGTATCAAAAAGAGGTTTTCCACCGATGTACTGACTACTGCCGTATGCGGGTCTATCCCGTTGATAAGGCATTCGTAGATCGTATTCTCGAGGTCGCGTATCTCAATGCCTAAGCCCGATGAGGCGTTGGCCTGTGGGTCAGCGTCCACGAGAAGCACTTTCTTGTTTTGTTGTGCTAAGGCGGCAGCAAGGTTGATCGATGTTGTGGTCTTTCCTACACCACCTTTTTGGTTTGCCAATGAAATAATCTTACTCATATATTCGTTTTATAATTTGTTCTGCATTGATGTCTCTGCACGCAAAATTGCGGTAGCGACAAGTGTTTGTGCCGTGGCACGTACATGGGCGACAGGCTATGCGGTCGAGTTGCACAATATCTTCTTTGTGCTGTTTCCACCCCATGAAACCGAGTTCCGGATGGGTGGCACACCAAACGCTGATGGCACGTAGTCCGACCAATGAACTGAGATGCTGGTTGGCTGAATCCATACAAACCATACAATCCAAACGGCGCATCAGTTCCAACTCCTGCTCCAAAGGCAACCGCCCTGCCACACTTGTTGTACGTGGAAAAACGCTTGCCCATTGGCGAAGCATTTCGCACTCTATCTGTCCCGCTCCAAATAGGAATAGGCGTGTGTCAGCGTTTTCCGACAAGCGTGCGATTACCTCTTTCGTTACCTTGTACGGCAGCATATTCGATCTCGATTTGGCAAATGGTGCAATGCCAATCCATTTACCATGTTTCTCGCCGAATTGCTCCATTACCGCTTCTCGGGCGGGTTCGTTTACCGCCAAGGCGGTAAAACGGTCATCGCTCTCCAATCCCGCTTTTCGGAAAGCCGCCTGATATCGCTCGAACTCGGTAGGCAGCGATTTGGATAGTCGAAACCCGCAAACCGTGATGAGATGCTTTGTCCACCGCCCATAGTCCACGCTATAGGTGCGGCTTCCGCCTAAACGGAAAAGTACCCGTAGGAACCATGTACAAGGCACTTTTTGCAAGTCAATCACCACATCAACCGAGTACTGCCTTAGGTCGCGATAGAGACGCACCAGACTCCTTATAGAGGGCGGTTCCGCCTCGTGAAAACGCACATTGGATAATCCATAGTACATAGCACTCAGGCGTTTCTTCGCTACCACGATAAACTCGTCATCGGGGTGCATTGCGCTGACTGATGCTATGACAGGAACCGTCATAGCCACATTGCCGAGCGTGGAAAAACGCAGTACTAAATACGTCATAATCTATAATCTATAGAACGTTAATTAAATATATAATTCCCATTCATTATCCGGTAATTCCGTTTCCCTTACTTCAAAATTATATGGCTAATTTGTGGATAATTATATGTTTATCAGGTTTGCTTGTTTGATAAAGAACACAAATAAAACTCACCTTATCGTGCGTATGGAAAAGTCGGGTGGATATCGGGTGGATATGCTGTTCTTATGCCTTTATTTGTGTATTTTTATTATTGCAGCGTTTTTGCAAAATCGCGCACCGCCTCAAACCAACTCTCATCGGTAGGCATACGCTTTTCGCCGTCCGACCACTCACTCCAGCATGCACCGAAATAGTAGGTCAATGTGTCGCCTATGTGGTACTCACGCAGCGAGAGCAAACAGCCGTCTATTATCTCTTGGCGGGTGGCCTCCGGTGTGATAACCGCTACATAGTCACGTCCTTGCGAGGTCGAACCATTGTAGTCGAAGTTCATTTGCGCAGCCTGCTTATCCGATAGTGCATCTTCGGCGTATGCAATAGCCCCGCATTTCGTACATTGCATCATGTTGTCAATCGTGTCGTGCAGATAAATACCGCCGCCTACATAGAGTTGCGGCAAGCGTATCTTGGTCGGGCAGTTCACCACTACATCGGCACGGTTGAGCATTTTGCCGGCTTCAGCGGTAATGGTAACAGAACCATTCATGATTTGCTCGCAAACCAACAGACTGTCATATATCAATTTGAATACCAATTTAGTAGGCGTCTGCTCCAATATTTCCCATGAGGAATAGGGCCCGCCAACATATAGGGTACTATCTGCCACTACTGCAAGACCACCACAACCGACGGTGTGCGCCACTTTGTAGCAATCCAGACCTTTGCCGTAGTTGATATGGTAGGGCAAACCGAGAACGTGCTCACGGTAGTAGAAACTATCCACTACCAACTCCGGTGATGCTTTGAGCCACAGATCCACGCCGTTAGACGGGTTCTCAGACAACAGAGCCGGTCCGTACATACGAAATGCAGCGTACTCGTTCTCCCAAGCAAAGTCGTCTTTGCGCTCAGGAACATAGCGTCCAAACACACGTGCCTGTTCGGTTGGCTGACAAGCAGCCAACACAAACAGACAAGCGATAAAATACAAGTATTTTTTCATAATCCTTAATTCATAATTGAATTATTCCGGTTGTTTGCCAATGTAGGCAAGGATACCGCCGTCCACATAGAGAATATGACCGTTTACGGCGTCAGAGGCGTGCGAAGCAAGGAATACAGCGGGACCACCTAACTCACTCGGCTCCAACCAACGCCCTGCAGGGGGCTTGGCACAGATAAATT
>ENA-ORNT01002319-ORNT01002319.1-human-gut-metagenome-genome-assembly--contig:-NODE-2319-length-11829-cov-4.402327_pt1 | contig 11829 bp, 13 predicted proteins | sample MGYA00242120_ERZ509032 | MGnify/ENA primary metagenome ERZ509032 (study PRJEB26280, sample SAMEA2338729) | human gut metagenome | biome: human gut; feature: human-associated habitat; material: faeces...
TAAACACATTTTATTAATTAACCATAAATGTGTCTATCTATATCAGTATAAGTCAATCCACTTTCCAACTACGTATATAAAAAATCCAAGACGAATGATTAAAATTTCCATTATACATACCAACAAGAAAAATCAGTTGGTACTCAACACCAAGAACTTCGAATCCTTTCTCCAGCGCATCGCCAAGGATGACGCACGAGGCACCGTCACTAATTTCCGAAACAGTAAGGAAGTACTCGATTATGGGTATGAGAGTTACCGAGGCATGGCGAACTGGCGACATGTCTATCCTTCGGCTGAGTACGGCAAGGAAGCCAATGATTGTCTCAAACTGAAGACGGTCAATGGCATCTTGCTCCTCACTTTCGATGACATTTTTGAGGCAGAAGACATGGCGACGTTGAAACGTTCAGCCTCCCTGATGCCCTCCACCTTTGCGGTTATCGAGGGAGCGGATGGCACGTCGGCACATGTCTTGGTGAGATACACCGATATAGATGGCGAAATCCCTCAAAATGAGGAGGATGCAGAAGAACTGCATCGCATGGCTGCCAAGCAGATCGTTCCGCTCTATCAAACCCTGATTAAGGAAGAACTCCAGCCCACTTCCCATAGCTTGAAGGATCATTTCATGATGACGCTTGATGCCCATCCTTATTATAACGCCCAGGCGATTCCGATGAAAATCGACCATCATGTGCGCAAGCAAGAGATGATAAAAGGGGGCGTGAAAGAGGTGAAGAAATTTCCTACGCCCGACCTTGTGGGATGGGAGACGGACGATGGCGAGATTGAGAAATCTAAGGTTGGCGTGCAACCGACTACTGCTGACAACATCATGAATATGATGGTGTTTCTTAGAGATCGTTACGATTTCAGATACAATGTTCTGATGAAATACACGGAATACAAAACGAAGGGAAGTTGGCACGATTTTGCTCCGGTCGATCCACGTGTGCAAAAGCGAATGACACTCGATGTGCAGTTGGCAGACATCCGTGTGAGCATCAAGGATGTACGCAACTTCCTGGAGTCGGATTATATCGCCAACTATGATCCGATCGATGAGTATCTCTTCCAGTGCGAGGGCAAGTGGGATGGCAAAGACCACATCCGGGCGTTGGCTCGCACGGTGCCGACCGCCAATCCGCATTGGGCAGACTGGTTTTATATCTGGTATTTGGGCATGGTGGACCAATGGCGTGGCATCAACCATCGATTGTATGGCAACAGTGTGGCGCCGCTGCTCATCTCGAAACAAGGTTTCAACAAGAGCACTTTCTGTCGCCGCTTGATTCCGCAAGAACTTCAATGGGGCTATACTGACAACTTGGTCCTGTCAGAAAAACGTCAAGTATATCAAGCGATGGCTCAAACGCTCTTGATCAACCTGGATGAGTTCAACCAGATTTCGCCACAGGTGCAACAAGGGTTCTTGAAAAATCTCATCCAATTGCCGAACGTGAAGATGAAACGCCCGTATGGTGGACATGTGGAAGAGTTCCCACGTCTCGCATCCTTCATCGCAACCAGCAACATGGATGACATCTTGACCGACCCTTCGGGCAATCGCCGATTCATCGGTGTGGAGTTGACGGGACCAATCGATGTGAGTGTGACTCCCAACTATGTCCAACTTTTTGCGCAGGCGATGGCGGCGATTCGAGCTGGCGAAAAAACGTATTTCGACTCGGTGGAGACAGCATTGTTGATGCAGAGCAATCGTCAGTTTGAGGTGGTTCCTCCGATAGAACAATATTTCCAAATGTGTTTCGACTTGGTGGAAGACGAGTCGCAGGGCAAGTATATGTCGGCGGCAGAGATTTTCGACTATCTGAAGAAGCGTATCGGCAGTTCGCTGAAGATAGATAGTTTGATGAGTTTCGGAAGAAAGTTGGCAAACATCGATGGCATCAAGGTGAAGCGATTTGCCACGGGAAAACGATATTTGGTGGCAGAGAAGGAAACACAAAAATCATGATTTTGACGGTGGAAAGTTGGAAATCGTGATACTTCTCCCCGAAATCATGACTCTTTTGTGATACATACGAGAAAGAGTGGATGCAAATATCATCCACCCTTTCTCGCTAATACTTAGATAGTTATCTCGATTCTGCTTCTGAAAAATGATACAATGATACTTTTTCGGAAGAAAAACATTTATGTGTGTGAGGAGAGGTTGCCTATACCTTATAATAGGTGTCGCCTTCCCAGTAAGCCATTGGCGCCAAGGCTTCGCGATTCTCCTGCTTGATTTTCTGGTTGTGACGAAGATGTAGCACAAAGCCAATCAGTCCGACCACGATGACGCAACAAATGGCAATGTATATCCACGTCATAAAAGACTTGCAATAAAAAGGCAATAAGCCTAATGCTATCAGCAAGCCTATTCCGATGATGACGGTTATGGGATGTTCGTTATGATTCATTGCCATTAGTACTTCATGAGCCAAAAAATCAGCTTATTCACGACGCTTGTGGCTAAATCCTTAGGGCTATGAGCCGGTTCAGTAGGTCTGTGGATGAAGACGCAGATGCTATAGCGAGGATTTCTTGGAGATGGCAGTGTCGATGGTGGTACATTCATCCAAGTTGCCTACATATTCAGGGTTATCATGCCAAATTCCGAGCGTTTGGTTGTTGTTGCCATAGACCCCGATGATGCCTTGCTCAATGCCTTTTTCGGCATAGAAATAGAAACCATCACAAATGATATCCATCCAATGATTTTGTTCTGGATGAGAATCAACAAGGAGATAATCTTCATTGTTGCGTTTTTTCCCTTGTTTGCATAGGGTTGTGTATTCTATTCTCATACTGTGTATTTTATATAGAGAATGGTATTTTTTTAGTATGTAAAGGAAAAATGAACTTTTCTTATTTGTCCGAATATTGTCCTTCTACTTCGAGGATTAATACGTTGACAATGTCATCGTAAATGTCGTAGATGATTCTGTCTTTAGCTGTAATACGGCGCGAATATGTGATATCTGTTCCTCCTTTTAATGGTTCAGGGTGTCCTTTTCCTGTCCTTGGATGCGCAGAAAGTTCAGGAAGAAGTTCCTTCATCTTTTTGAAAAGATTAGGGTTTGACTTCTTCCATTTCTTGATAATTTTCTCTACATCCTTTGAAAAATCAATATGGTACATCATAGAGCGTCCATCCATGCTATGGCATCTTGTGCCGTGTCAAAATGTAAAGTCTCTCCTCTTTTATATTCTTCTCTAGCTTTGTCCATTTTGGCTTGAAGCTCTGGAGGGATTTCGTCATTTGTACCTGTAGAATGGTGTAGAATACTTAGCAGAAGACTTTCTACATAATTATTAAGGCTTCGGTTGCTAGCCTTAGCCTTACTTTTCAACTCCTCCAGCAATGTGCTTTGAAATCTGAACGATGCTGGCACTCTAGTTATTGTTGCAGTCATATTATCAATGGTTTAAAAACATTTTGTGTGCAAATGTAATACAAAATATTTGCCACTCCAAAATATCTTGTGCTTTTTTATGTAAATTAACGTTGATGGATTGCCTTGTAACTACTCAGCACCCCCTGCAGCATGAGTTGGTCAAGTAACTACTCATGCCATGGGGTGCTGAGTAGTTACCTTATTCATGAAACAAGTCATCTGCCACTACTTCGCTCTGTGCCATCCCCCAATACTCATTATAGGCAAGGCCATTGGCTGTTATCATCGTGAGATGCAAGGCTTGTTCTTGTTCTCTTCCTATCAGCATAGTAAAATCTCCTTTTTGCGGTGCAAAGATAATAAAAAAGTGCTATGAGACATTTCTGTGGGATGGCTATTGTCTGAATGGCTTGTAATGCCCCTTGTCGGCAAAAGCCAACATCTCCTTGTCACCCCGGCTGTCGCCGAAAGCCTCGATGTCGTATCGGGTTCGGTCGAAGCTGAGGGTGGAGGCTCCCTTGCCGTTCTCTATTGTTTGGGTAAGGGCTTCGCAAATGCGATGCACTTTCTCTTCTCCATAACAATTATTGGTTTGGAGCCGACCGGTCACCTTGCCATCGACAACTTCTATCTGGGTGCCCAATACCTCGACGCTGTCTAGATTCTGAAAGGCGAAGAAAGGGCGAACCCAATTGTCGATGCTGGCGCTTACCACAAATACTCTTTCTCGTTTCCTTTGTGCTTCTTGAATGCGAGCAATGCCTGGGAAACGGAGCAGATACAAGTTCTTCATAGCGAAATTCACACAGAGCTCATCGAAGTCCTCGATGGTCATTCCTCCGAAGAAATGCTTGAAGATGAGTTGCTTTGCCTTCCAATTAGGGAAGAGGTGAAGTTTCATCAAAACCAAGATGGGACTATAAAGCAAGAATCCCAAGAGAAAGCGAGTCTTTCCCTTGGCAAACTTAATCATTTCGAGGAGCGTGTCCTTGGTGGTCAGCGTTCCATCAAAATCAAAACAATATATTTTTTCCTTTTTCATTTTCCCTCCTATAATATATAAATAATGAATAGGAAGGCAACAAGCCATCCCAAGACGATGAACTGGGTGATGCGGTCACGGAGCAATATCTTGGTTGGGTCACCGCTCTGTTGGTCAACTACTGCTATCTGGATGTATCTCAAGAGTCCCACCAACACGAAGACGGTGGTGAGGTAGAGGTAGTCGGTATGGAAATGTTCGCAGACTTCTGGGCTCACGGTGTACATGATGTAGCAAACCAAGGTGACGGAGGCGGTGATGGTGATGGCTTGGTTGATGAAGGTGAGGTTGTATCGGCTCGTATTCTTGCGAGGTGCCTCGCCTGTCTTCTCCATTCTCACCACGTCGTCACGTCGTTTGGCAAAACTCATGAAGAGGGTGATGAGGAAGGTCATCAGCACGATCCACTTGCTCAATACGACTCCCGTGGCTACACCGCCTGCCAGTAATCGGAGCACAAAACCGAATGCCACGATGCACACGTCGATGATGGCATACTGCTTGAACTTGGTGCAGTAACCTAGATTGAGTACCCAATAGAACAGAATGACTCCTACCGCCTCCCAGGTCTTTAGCAAACTGCCGATGCCTACGGAGAGCGTAAACATCAGAAACATCAGTATATAAGCCAACCTGATGGAGATGGCTCCCGATGCTATCGGACGATGGCATTTTACAGGATGGCGGCGGTCGGCGTCCACATCATAAATGTCGTTGAAGCAATAGATGCTAGACGCTGCGAAACTATAGGCGAAGAAAGTCATCAGTCCAGCCAACAATGCTTCTGTGTTGAACAATTCGCCACCGAAGAAGAGTGGAACAAAGACGAATCCATTCTTGATCCATTGTTTCGGACGAATCAAGCGCATCAAGGCAGAGAAGCCTCTTGTATCCTTTTCTATATTGTCTATTTCTTTCATATTATACCTTTAATAACTTTGCTAGTTTTTGGGAAATCCAACCGACGATCTTTGCCAATACCCAAGCGGTAGGCAAGGTGATGGCGACACAGGTGAGGAAGGTGGGCCAGTAAGTCCAGTGCCACTTCTCGATGTAATCGAGTACAAAGTGGATGTGGATGAGGTAACACTCTAAGCTCAGTGCGCCGACAAACATAAATGCCTTGTTGATCCATTTCGGCGTGCGGCGGAAGATGCGGTTGAGTAGGAGGATGCTTGTCACGGTGAGCGGAATGTAGAGCATTCGCTCCAGAAAGAGCGGAAACTGTCCGTGCTTCACTTGTTCCAGGAAGATGCTGGAGAGCAGTGTCATCAGAAACATCAGCCAAATCATCCAGATGCTCGCCCCGTCGAGTGTATCCTTTCTCCTTACCATCTCTCCCATGTTGATGCCGATGAAGAAGATGGGCACTCGGCTCCAAAAGATTTCTAGATGCCCAACGGCTTGATGGATAGGGGTGACATACTCTACGAGGATGCACCACATCACCATCACCACTGGCAGCCAACGGTAGATGGGGTGTCGCTTGATGAGTTCCATATAGCCAGGAGCGAAGAGGTAGAGCATCATCGTAGCTGGGATATACCAGAAGTTGAGCTCGTCATGCAGCCAGAACCCCCAGTTGATGGAAATCTCTCCGAAGAGGTTGACCCAAGCCCAGGTATCTCCACCCTGGAAACGGGGGATGTAGAAGAGGCAGGCGATGATGAGCCAAGCGGGATAGATGCGGAGATAGCGACGGATGAAGAATCGCTTTGTATCGGGATTCTTCATCCATGAGAACCATAAGCCGATGCCGCTGAGGAAGAGGAACATATCTACTCCCACATTGCCCATTCGACGCAAGCCGTAGAAGGCATCCTCTCGTGGCAAACCTACATGGAAAAGGATGATGAAGAGCATCGCTGCTCCCATCAACTCACCACGAAATCGGCTGATATTCGCCAGTTCTATATCTTTTATCTTGTATCTCATAAATAAGAGGAGTTAAAGAAGTTATCGCTTCGCTAAGAAGTTGAAGACATTAGCTTTCGGGGTGTCTTACTTCTAGAGTGCTTTCTTCATTGCTATTTTTTCATTTGTGGATTCGGAATCTTTTTCATCAGTTGAGAAAACAACCAAGCGAGGCAGATGCTAGAGATGATGTAGAGCAGCAAGCCGGCATAGAGGTCGCCCTGACGACTGATAGGGATGAATATCTTCCTGGTGATAGGATGGCAGACGAACAGTGCCGCTGAGATAACACCCATCCATTCCAAGACCTTGTTGATGCCCGAAAGCCAGTTGACTCCCGACAACACCTTGGCGGTCAATACGCTCAGCAGACAGATGAAGAGAGGCACGAAAGTCCAGCCGATCATGCTTCCGCTGAGGCTATAGATGATGGAACAGCAGAAGATGATGCCGAAGAAATTGGTTGCGTTGTGGTGGAAAGTCATGAGTATCTTCTCACCATATCGAGCATAGAGGATGCCCAAGCCGAAAGGAAGCATTCCTCCCATGAAGTTGTAGCGATAGCGGTTCATCGCCTCGCTCTCTGGGTTGTCGAATCCCAACGCCAACTGTATCGCCACACAGATGACCATCAGTCCTACGGTAAATCCCCAATGGCGGCGATAGATGAAGAGGCGATAGACGATATAGAGTTGCAGCATCAAACCAAAGAACCAGAAGGGACCTGGCCAAATGATGTGGTCGGGTTCTGGCAATACATTGTTGAACATGCCGAGCATCGCCACGATGTCGAGGAAGTGGTACTTGTGTGCTCCCGGCGTGATGGCATCGAGCATCGTGAAAGCCACGAATCCCACAATCATCATCTTGAAGAGCTTCAGATAATGATAACGGATGAACTGCAAAGGCTCTCGCCAGTTGAAGGACTTTTTGCCATTGATACCAACAAACTGTGTGGCATTCTCTAAATGCGGCTTCGCCTCATACTTCAGTACCAATCCGTAGGCACTGAGGAAGAGGAAGACGGGCACACCGTAATGTCCGAAGAAGGAGAGGAGATGGAATGGCAAACTGAGGTCGGGGTTGACCAATACCTGATTGAACCAATCCACGTTATGCTGGAAGTATTGATACTCGTTCTCCTTGACGATAGGACCTAGCCAATGGCAATAGTTGTGGAGGAATATGCCGATGATGGCAAGGCCTCGCAACACATTGCATTCCGAACGACTTAATGATGGGTTACTCATATCTTTTAATCTCCTTTCTAATTATTTATTCTTTCTAGCTTTTGCTTTCTTTTTCCCCTTCATGGCTTCCTCTGCTTCTTGCAGTCTCTTCTGCTTCGCCATTTCGGCATCTCTCAACTTGTCGTAGTCGGCAGTGTTCTTGAGGATGCGAGGACGCATTTCGTCATAATCGGGGCTGAGGATGTTGTACTTGGCATTGTAGGTAGGCGTCTCGATGCCAGCCAAATATAGCAAGAGGTGAGGAAGGGCATCGGTCATATATCGCTTGTTTCTTGCCTTTCGGATTTGGCGATAGATGTCACGGTGCGTGCTGATATACTTCTGTGAACAGTAGATCCAGAAAGGTATCTCAAACTCATAGTGAGCCAATGGCCAGTCGATGGCGGAGGAGTGATTGCGGCAGATGAAGCCACGGTTGTCCTCATAACATTCCTCGCCATGGTCTGGCATATAGATGACGATGGCGTTCTTCTTGGAATATCGCTTCACGATTTGTGCCACGATGGAGTCGTTGTACAAGGTGGCATTGTCATAATAGCTAAGCATCTGGCGCTGCTTGACGTTCAACTCTGGGCGTTTGTCCTCATAACTGCTTGCCCAGAAACGAGCCTGCTCCTTGCGGTAACGATTCTTGTAGCTCACATGCTGACCCATCAAGTGGAAGATGGTGAGATTATACTTGCTGCTGTCTTCCGCAGCCTTCAACTTGTTGTCGTAGTCATCGAGCAAACCGTCATCGAGGGCATGAAGCTCGGTGTTGCGGCTATCAAACTGCAACTTGCTCAACTGTGGATTGTTCAGGAAGAAACCGCCACTGAAGTCATAGACGGCTTCCTTGGCTTGTGGCAAAAACTCGTTGGTGATGAAGGTGACATGATAGCCTGCCTTGCGGAACAACTCTGGGAAGAGAGGATAGTCGCACCACTCTCCCTTCTCGCCAACCACATGGGTAGAGAAGATGTTCTTGAAAACAAAACTCGTCAGGTTCCAACAGGTCACGACATCCGTAAACTTGGTCAGTTTACGGGTTCTCTCCAAAGCCTTTTGACGTGGGGTCGTCTTCATGAAATAACCATATTGCTGGGAGTGGTGTCTGCCATAGCTCTCGCCGATGATGAGTACGATCTGTGGAGAGCGATAGGTGCAGGTATCCACCTTGATCTCGTTGGCGGCATGGATGAGTTGGGAAATCTGGTGAGAAGCCAACTTGTTGGAGTAGATGCTGAAGTTGAGACGATAGAATGGGAGGTAGAGATTGCCACAATCCTTCTTGGTCAAGGCGTGTTCTACCTCACCGATGGTCTTGCAAGACATCAATTTGTGGATGGCGACCTTGTTCTGCCAAGATACGCAAGCACTCCAGATGTATAAGACCATGCAGAGCACTCCCAAGGATGTTGGAACCACCTTGGACAGGTTCTCCTTGTGGGTGGACAACCAACGATAGAGCGGACGACAGAAGGAGGTGAGCAAGACGCTGACTTTCCACATGAAATGGCGGAAACGACGGAAGGCTGTGAGTATCTGCACAAGGATGAGCAGAAGTACCCAACCCACACTGCTGAAGATGACATCTGCAGAGAGGCAGGCTGCGATGAAGTTGCTCGCCTCGCTGCTGTTGGTTTCTCCTACAAGCATCAGCATAGAAGGGTTGAGCGTCGCACCAAAGTTGACGAAACAATAGACGTCGGCAATGGCGGTGGCATACAAGATGAAGTACAGGACTCCCCTTACCCAAAAACGTATCTTCTTGGGAATGAAGGCGAGGACGATACATACTGTGTATATGTCGAAGAATAGCTCCAGATACAAGTTGTCGTACAGCTCCTGGTTCTTGGCAAGGGTGACAACTGCACAGAGTATTCCAAGAATATACATGAATGCAAAGAAGTTGGCATTTCTTCGAATCGGTTCAACTGCCAAGTTCACAAACTTCTTGATGTATTTCTTCCAATCCATTTCTTGATGTTTTACTGTTTTGATATGTTATGCTTGATACCTTATTATATATAGTCCGACTATCTGATGAGGGAGGAATAGTTCTGGATGGCTAGTAGCTCGATGCTCTCTGGCACCATGCCGTGGATGCTCTCTCCCTTGGCGATGTGATGGCGAATCTCCGTGCTGCTGATATTGAGCAGAGGTGTCTCGACGATGGTGACTCCCTCTGGCACTTCTCCGATGTCGGAACCTTTTCGGGGATAGACCACGATGGGATAATGGGCGAGGATGTCGTCATGGTGATACCATTTGTCGAAAGCTGCCCAGTTGTCGCCACCTATTAATAATGTGAAGCGGATGTCGGAAAAGTCCTGACTGATGGCTTGGAGTGTATGCCAAGTATAGGATGGCTTGGGCAGATGAAACTCATAGTCGCAAGCTTGCAACTGTGGTTCGCCTTCCAAAGCCTTCTTCACCATCTCTAGGCGCAACTGGTCGTCGAGTAAGTCGGTGGCTGCTTTCTTGAATGGGTTCATAGGAGATACCATGAACCAAACCTCGTCTAGTCCTGCCTTTTCGCAGAGACTCTTGGCGAGGGCGATATGTCCTGTATGGATGGGATTGAAACTACCACCGAATATTCCGACCGACTTCATATTAAATCATAAATTATAAATAATAATGTATAATAAGGCATGCGCCTTGATTGCTATTGAATTCTTCACTCTTCGCTCTTTACTTTTCGCTTAAGAACTGGCGAACAAGTTCGTAAACCTCTTGTTCTGCCTTCTCCAAATCGTCATTGACTATGACGTGGTCGAACTGAGGGGCGAAGGTCAACTCGTAGCTAGCCTTGGCAAGGCGTTGCTCGATGACCTCTGGTGCATCTGTGCCACGACCATTGAGGCGACGGCGCAATTCCTCTACCGAAGGAGGTTGTACGAAGATACTGAGGGCACGTTCTCCATAGAACTTCTTGATGTTGACACCACCCTTGACATCGACATCGAACATCACAGACTCACCAGCGTTCAACTGGTTCTCTACCTGTGACTTCAAGGTACCATAGAATCTATCTTGATATACCTCCTCGTACTCCAAGAATTCGTTAGCCTCAATCTTTGCCTTGAACTCCTCTGGGGTCAGGAAGAAATATTCCACACCATTCTTCTCCGTGCCACGAGGAGCACGAGAAGTGCAGCTGATGGAGAAAGCCAACTTCAGTTCAGGGTGTTCCTTCATCAACCAATTCACGATTGTGCTCTTGCCGCTGCCGGATGGAGCACTGAAAATCAATAATCCGTTCTTCATATTGCTATTGAATTCTTTTTTATAGTGCGTTGAGTACTTGTTCCTTGATTTGCTCCAACTCATCCTTCATCTTCACCACGATGTTCTGCATCTCAGCTTGGTTGCTCTTAGAACCAGTGGTGTTGATCTCACGACCCATTTCCTGGGCGATGAAGCCGAGTTTCTTGCCTACACCATGACCTTCCTCGTTCATGGTCTCACGGAAATACTTGAGGTGGTTGGCGAGACGCTGCTTCTCCTCGCTGATATCCAACTTCTCAATGTAGTAGATGAGTTCCTGTTCCAAGCGGTTCTTGTCGTAATCGACATTAGGAATCTGCTGCAAGCCACTCACGATGTTGGCACGAATCTTCTCCACACGAGATTTCTCGTATGGTTCGATGCTCTCCAAGAGAGCCTGGATGTTGTCCACCTTCTCCGTGAACTTCTTCTGGAGAGCGGCACCTTCCTGCTTGCGGAAGTCAACGAGATGTCCGATAGCCTCCAAGATGGCAGTCTTGGCAGCATCCCACTCCTCATCGGTGAGTTCCTCGACTTCAGTCTTGGTTGTTACATCTGGAAGACGAAGGAGTGTGGCATACCAATCTGTAGGCTCAGGAATACCTGTCTGAGCCGAAATTTGCTTGATTTGTTGGTAATAATTCTCAACAAGTGCCGCATTGATAGGTGTCGCATCAGCAGCGGCAGTCTTCTCTATCCAGATGGAGAAGTCCACCTTGCCTCTCTCCAAGTGTTTAGCGATGATTTGGCGCATCTCCATCTCCTTTTCACGATAGAGAGGTGCTATACGAGTAGAGAGATCAAGTGACTTGCTATTTAATGACTTTATCTCTACATTAATTTTCTTTTCGTTGTAGGCAACGGTAGCTTTTCCGAAGCCCGTCATTGACTGTATCATATAATCTTTCACGTTAAATTTCTGCAAAAGTACAAAAAAAAGCGAGAAAATGCGTATATTTGCAAC
>ENA-ORNT01002333-ORNT01002333.1-human-gut-metagenome-genome-assembly--contig:-NODE-2333-length-11809-cov-3.555641_pt1 | contig 11809 bp, 7 predicted proteins | sample MGYA00242120_ERZ509032 | MGnify/ENA primary metagenome ERZ509032 (study PRJEB26280, sample SAMEA2338729) | human gut metagenome | biome: human gut; feature: human-associated habitat; material: faeces...
CTTCGGATTTGACCTCCACGGGGAAGATGTCGTTCTCCCGCTGAATGAGGAAATCAACTTCGTAAGGCGGGTTGTTCTGACTCCAATAACGGGGCATGACTTCAAAAAATTTCTTATATTCTTCATTTCATCAAAGTTAAAGTAAGCTGTATTTTCATAACAGCGTCCGCCGAACTCTTTCAGAATCCAAGTCTTACCCACCTGACGTACACCCTTCAAGATTAAAGGCTTGCGGTAGGGAGAATTCTTCCAAGCCAGCAATTTTTTAAGACAAATCGTTCCATAGAATCGTTCCTCACATAACTGCAGTATGGATTCCCCCGATAAACAGATAGGGAATCGAGCACATCGCTCCGAATCCAAGACCGAACGCTTTCTTCCTTTCTATTCATCAAACATCATATATTCCATATAAAATTCCTGAAATTTCGCACTCGATCCAAGATTGATGGTCTTTGCCCGCTCTGCCAGTGCTGTTGCTTCTTTTTCCATCCTGCGGTCATGCAGAATCCTTACCGCACCCGCCAGTGCCGCGTTTCCGCAAATTTTAATACGGGACAGGTCAATTTTGGGAAAAAGTCCGATTCTTTCCGCGCTTTTGGCCGACATATAGGAGCCAAAGCCACCTGCCACATACAGGCCTTCCAGCCCGGCAGCATCTATTTTTTCCTCCGCCAAAAGTGTCTCCATTCCTGCCCGGATCGCTCCCTTGGCAAGCTGAACCTCACGAATATCCTCTGCAGTCAGACCGACGTTTCCAGCAAAACATACATCCTCTTCCAGATAACCGGTATCCTCCAGCAATCCGCTTTCCAGCAATCCTGCCACACCGTCGATCACGCCGCTGCCGCAGATGCCCTCTGCTGTAGAAGCCTCCCTGTCGCCAATCACATGTACCTTCCAGCTGCCGTTTTCCCAGTTCACATGGTCAATGGCACCTGCCACACCTCGCATGCCGCAGGAAAGCCCAGCGCCCTCAAAAGCCGGTCCCGCCGCTGTCGCGCAGCAAATCAGGCGTTCCTTATGAAACAGGACAATCTCTCCGTTCGTCCCCACATCCACCATCAGCCGGGATCTGCCGCTGCGCGCGGCTGAGACACCATCCATTTCTCCGCAGCTGACATTCGTGTCAATTGCTGCCGCAGCTTCTTTGCGGCTGCCGTCCGCTCCGGGTATGCGGTCCGTTTCTGTAAGACCCGATCCAAGAATCGCTGTCGTAATATCCGCACCGACAAACGCAGACATGCAGCGCGGAAGATATACGTCTGCTTTCCGGCAGCTCAAATCCAGTGCTTCTCCTATCGTCCACCAGCCGAACAGCTCGTCCGCTTCAAACGGCGCCCTTGACAGGCATCTGGGATCCTTCTGCGTCAGGAAATACAGCATCGACGTATTTCCGGTAATGATAACTGTCTCAATGGCCTCTGCACTTTCTCCTGCGTGTTCTGCCAGCTCTATAAGCAGGCACGACACTGCCTCCCGGACGATTGCCGCAAGTTTATCTGCTTTTCCCTCCAGAGAAGCTTCCATCCGGCTGATGACATCCGCGCCGAACACGGACTGGGGATTCCATGCACCCATCGTTCCGACAGCCCGGCCTTCCCGATAAAGGACGGCTGCAATTGTCGTTGTACCGATATCCACCGCCGCGCCGAGATGACGGTAGAGCCGCGCGCTGGGCGCAGCTTCTGCAGACGGCGCAGCGCTGGTGTGCTCTGACGGCTGCGCAGCACTGGTGTGCTCTGACGGCTGCGCAGCACTGGCGCGCTCTGACGGCTGTGCGGGCGACATGCCGGCGGCGTGGGCAACTGTCGGCGCAGACGGCGTGCTTACACAAATGGTCTCCTCCCCGTCTGCTTCCTGCCGCAGCGCATCGATTTTCCCGTCCGGCACTGCTTTCAGAAAGCAGGCAAGCCGGATTCCCTGCGCAAGGCGCTCTGCTCCAAGAAGTTTTTGTTCCGTCTCAGACGGCGCTGCAAAGCCTCCCTCCGCATACACCATACACTTCCCGCAGGCATGTCGTCCGCCGCAGGGCATCTCCACACCATGTGATTTTTTCAGCAAACTGCTGACTGTTGTTCCCAGCTCTGTGAAAAGAGCTTCTCCATTGATCCAAAAACGGATTTTTTCTCTGTTGTCTGTCATTTTTTATTCTGTCCTGTCAAACAGGCTCCGAACCGTCTGTTTTCTGCCTGCCAGCCAACAATCCGGTCTCCTATTTGTCCTTTGCTTCATATGATGTCGGGGTCAAAAGCCCCCGACCTTGATGCCTGCGGATTGTTCTGTGCTGCGCACTCCCACAATCCTGCCCGATAGTCGCATATCGTGGGATTATTATCCCACTTTTATGCTCCTATCGGGGCGGGTCACAAGGTCTTTCACCCACCTATGAGCAAGCTCATGTGGGCTTAGACCTTTTGACCCTGGCATCATAAAATAAGGGGATCGATACGAATGAAAAGAAAACAGGTGACAGCAGCATGTCTGATGGCAGCAACGATGCTGTTTTCAGGCTGCACGCCGAATATCAGTGAATATGCAGCGCGAGCGCAGCAAGCCGGAAAGAGCCTTTGGGAAGGGGAAACAACAGACGCTATGGCGCAGGATAGCGATGCTGCGGCAACAGCAGATGGCGAGACGTCTGAAGCAGGTGAAACACAGAACGTCAGTACAGGAACCGACACCGCTGCAGCGACCAATGAGTGGCAGGATAGCGCCGCTGCGACCGATGACGAGATACAGGGCGGCACAACAGCGACCGGCGGAGAAGCGCAGCACGGCGATACCGCGGCAACAGCAGACAGCGAGATGCCTGCGACCGGCGAAACGCAGACCGACACCGCTACAGAATCTGCGGCAGCAACAGCTCCTCAAATTCCGGCCCTGATGACAGAAGTGACCGACTCCGTTTATGAAGCATACGCGCAGAAATCGGATGCGTTTACCGGTAAGCTGGCGGGACACGACCGCTTAAGCCGCGCAGAAAACGCAGCGCTGACAGCAGTTCTTTCGCAGAAGGAGTACGGTGACAAGACGCTTTGCCTGCAGAACATGGCGAAGTATGACAGCAACGCAAATGAAAGCTTTCTGCTGATGTTTGAGAGCACGCCGTTGACAGCGCGCGGGCGGATTTCCGGCGATCTCTGGTATTATGACGGCGAGTCGACAAGGCTTCTGGAAAAAGGAATCGTCGTAACCGGACTGCAGCAGGTGACGGGAATTGGGAATCCGTTTGTTATTCTGGAAACGGAAGTCTCCGGCAAAAAACAGGCGGCTGTCTGGACGGTAAAAGATCAGAAGTGCGAAAAGCTTCTGGAGGATGCCGAGACGATCGAAACGACAAAGGACGGCGTTTGTACGTTTTATCCTGCGGAGAAGACTGTGTACGATCCGCTGGTTTCGGAATGGGACAGTGCAGAAGAGACGGTTCCTGTTTATTATGAAAGAACAGCGGACGGATTTGCAGAGCGTTCGTATCGGGAGCTGACAGCGTCGGAATATTTGGCGTATGTGTCTGCAGAGGATTCGGATGAAGAGGCACAGGCATGGAAGGAAAAGCTGGAAGAGCAGTTCTACACGCAGACGGATGAAAATACAGAATATACCTATTGGTTTTATGCAATTGGGGAGGACAAAATTGCCTATCGCTGCAGAGAAGCCGGGCAGTCGGTCGGACAGGAAGAAGGAATCGATCATGCGGTTGCGAAGTACAGCTGGTGTATCAGCAGCCTGGATCAGGGAAAGCTGACCAAAGCATCGGAGACGATCAGCGGGGATGGATTTTTCTTCCCGTCGAGATTGGAGCAGGAAGAAGCACTGGAGAGCCTGGAGGATATTCCAAACGAATTTACGAAAAACCGGTTGAATAAAGTGCAGAAAACAGCCCGCGCGACGGTCGGTCAGGCGGTTGCACAGATTCTGGAGGTACAGGAGTACCCGGACGATGCGCTGTGTTTTGCAGAGACGGCGGATTACGATGGGAACGGCAAAAAAGAAACGTTTGCGGCGATCGGCAGGTACGACGGAGCGTTCGGCGCGCCGGTATGCGACCTGTGGTTTGTCGGCGCGGACGGCGCAGTTTTGGAAGAAGAGAATTTTGCCTTTAAGGAGCTGGAAAAGCTGGGAAGCGCCTTTGTGCTGTATCGTGGCTACGAAGTGTCCGGCGTCAGCGACATGCTGTTTGGCGTGCAGGAGCAAGGAGCAGTGCGCCTGTTAAAACAGATGGGGCACTTTGAGCTGGACGATGACGGCGATCTGATGGCATGGACTGCCGGGACAGAAGCCGCGCCGGGATATTATGACATCAGCCTGCGCACACTGACAGAGTATCGATTAGAAGAAATCCGTGAAAGAGAGCTGTTACAGTATAAAAACGGCAAAGCAGTGTTAAAGAGTATCCTTCGGCAGGTTGGATCAGATTCCGGGAAAATACAGATTTTATCCGGGGAAAACGATAGGATTCATGTCAACTTTTCGGACGCGGAAGGAAGCTGGTACGAGACATGGAAAGTGGAAAACGACAGACTTGTACTGACAGACAGCGGAGAAGGCAGTGTAAAAGAGGTTCATGAAAGCGGTGATGTGTCCGGACAAAACGCAGTCAGTCAAAACAGCGCTGTATCTGACCGGGAAGCAGACAGCATCAGTGAAAACAATACGGCAGCATCCGACCGGACAGGCAGCATCGACACGAGGTCTGTGACAAAGAGCGGGCAAAAGTCAGAAAACGGGACAGAAAGCCCTGCCTTCGACTTCTCTGCGCCCGATGGGACAGCAAAGGAAACTCAGACAGAACAAGAATAGGAAATTACAAAAATATGGCATTTGCACATTTGCACGTCCATACAGAGTACAGCCTGCTGGACGGTTCCAATAAAATCAAAGAATATGTAAAACGAGTCAAGGAGCTGGGCATGACGGCTGCGGCGATTACCGACCATGGCGCAATGTACGGTGTGATCGATTTTTACCGTGCGGCGCGGGCAGAGGGTATCAATCCGATTTTGGGCTGTGAGGTCTATGTTGCGCCCAATTCCCGTTTTGACCGGGAGATTACCGGCGGGGATGACCGGTATTACCATCTGGTGCTTCTGGCGGAAAATAATACTGGTTACGCGAATCTGAGCAAAATCGTCAGCCGCGGTTTTACGGAGGGGTACTATTACAAGCCGCGTGTCGATATGGAGGTTCTGGAGGAATTTCACGAGGGAATCATCGCGCTGTCTGCGTGCCTGGCAGGTGAAGTGCCGCGCTATATCCAGAAAGGACTGCCGGAGGAAGCAAAAAAATGCGCATTAAAGTATCAGTCGATTTTTGGGAAGGATAATTATTTTCTGGAACTGCAGGATCATGGGATTCCGGAGCAGCAGACCGTAAACATGGCGCTTTTACAGATGTCGCGAGAACTGGACATTCCGTTAGTATGCACGAACGACGTGCACTACACCTATGCGGAGGACGCAAAGCCCCACGATATCCTTCTGTGTATCCAGACCGGCAAAAAGCTTTCCGATGAAAACCGGATGCGTTACGAGGGCGGTCAGTATTTCGTCAAAAGCGAAGAAGAGATGAAGGGACTGTTTCCCTATGCGTGGGAGGCAGTGGAAAATACACAGCGAATTGCAGACCGCTGTCATGTGGAAATCGAGTTTGGTAAGACGAAGCTGCCGCATTTTGATGTGCCGGAGGGCTATGATTCCTGGGGATATTTGAACAAGCTGTGCACTGACGGCATGAAAGAGCGCTATCCGGAGGACGACGGGACGCTGCAGAAGCGTCTGGAATACGAGCTGGGTATTATCAAGCGCATGGGATATGTGGACTATTTCCTGATCGTGTGGGATTTTATCAACTATGCCAGAGAAAACGGTATTCCGGTAGGACCTGGACGTGGAAGTGCAGCTGGAAGCATCGTTTCCTACTGCCTGCATATCACGAATATTGATCCGATCCGTTATAGCCTGCTGTTTGAGCGTTTCCTGAACCCGGAACGAGTTTCCATGCCGGATATCGATATCGACTTCTGTTATGAACGCAGACAGGAGGTCATCGATTATGTCGGACGCAAATATGGAAAAGAAAAGGTTGTGCAGATTGTCACATTCGGTACGCTGGCGGCAAAGGGTGTCATCCGCGACGTCGGGCGCGTCATGGATCTGCCGTATTCCTTTGTGGATTCGATTGCAAAAATGATCCCGAACGAGCTGAACATGACGATTGATAAGGCACTGTCAATGAACGCAGAGCTGCGTAAGCTCTACGAGAGCGATGAACAGGTGCACGTGCTGATTGATATGAGTAAACGGCTGGAGGGATTGCCGCGCCACACCTCGATGCACGCAGCAGGGGTTGTGATCTGCCCGGAGGCGGCAGATCATTTTGTACCGCTTTCACGGGGGTCGGATGGTTCGATCACAACGCAGTTTACGATGACGACGCTGGAAGAGCTCGGACTGTTAAAAATGGACTTTCTGGGGCTTCGAACCCTGACAGTAATCGACCACGCGGTCAAGATGATTGAGCATGACACCGGTGTGAAGCTCGATATGGAGCATCTGGATTATAACGATAAAAAAGTGCTGGATTCGCTCTGCACCGGCAGGACGGACGGCGTGTTCCAGCTGGAAAGCGGCGGGATGAAAAGCTTCATGAAGGAGCTAAAACCCCAGAACCTGGAGGATATCATCGCGGGTATTTCCCTGTACCGTCCCGGGCCGATGGACTTTATTCCAAAATATATTAAAGGAAAAAACAATCATGACGAAATCACCTATTCCTGTCCGGAGCTGGAACCGATCCTGTCTCCGACCTACGGCTGTATCGTGTATCAGGAGCAGGTTATGCAGATTGTGCGCGACCTCGGCGGCTACACGATGGGACGAAGCGACCTGGTTCGCCGTGCGATGAGCAAGAAAAAGCAGTCTGTCATGGAAAAAGAACGGGCGAATTTCGTTTACGGCAATCCCGAAGAGGGCGTGCCCGGCTGTGTGGCCCGGGGCATTCCGGAAAAGGTCGGTCTGGAAATTTACGCGGAAATGATGGATTTTGCAAAATACGCGTTCAACAAGTCCCACGCTGCATGCTACGCGGTTGTCGCTTACCAGACGGCTTACCTGAAATATTATTATCCGGTGGAATTTATGGCGTCCCTAATGACTTCTGTAATCGATAACCCCGGAAAAGTGGCGGAATACATTCTGGTCTGCCGCCAGATGGGAATCGCGATTCTGCCGCCGGATATCAACGAGGGAGAGCCGGGATTTTCGGTATCGGGAAAATCAATCCGGTACGGACTGACTGCGATCAAGGGTGTAGGACATCCGGTTGCGGACGCGGTGATCGCAGAGCGGAAGCAGCGGGGCGTGTTCAAAAACCTGCAGGATTTTCTATCCAGAATGTCCGATACGGAAGTCAATAAGCGCAACGTGGAAAACTTTATCAAAGCGGGTGCATTCGACAGCCTTGAGGGAACACGCAAGCAGTTTATGAGCGTATTTGTGCAGCTGATGGATCAGAATCAGCAGAATCGGAAAAATAATATGGCGGGACAGCTTTCCTTATTCGATCTGGTGGACGAGTCGGAAAAGAAAAACTATGAAATCCGCTTCCCGGATGTCGGGGAATATTCGAAGGAAATTCTTCTGACCTTTGAAAAAGAAGTGCTCGGTGTGTATGTCAGCGGGCATCCACTGCAGGAATACGAGCAGCTCTGGCGCAGGAATATTTCTAATACGACGGCAGATTTTATGCTGGATGAGGAGACAAACAGCGTTCATATTCAGGACGGAGCAAAGGCGGTTATCGGCGGAATTATCGAGGAAAAGAAGATCAAATATACCAAAAACGATAAGGTGATGGCGTTTTTACAGGTGGAGGATCTGGTTGGAACGATTGAAGTTATCGTTTTCCCGAAAACCTATGAGCAGTACGGCAGCAAGCTGATGGAGGATGAAAAGGTTCTCCTGCGGGGGCGTGTTTCCGCAGAGGAGGACAAAGACGCGAAGCTGATCTGTGAATCCGTGCAGACGTTTGACGAAATCCCCAAAAAGCTCTGGATTAAGTTTCCGACGATGGAAGCCTATCAGCAGCAGGAAAAAAAGCTGCTTTCGGCAATCGCAGCTTCCGACGGCAAGGATACCGTGGTGATTTATGTGGAAAATCCGCGCGCGATGAAGCAGCTTGGGGCGAATCAGACCGTTCATGGGGACGAGGCGCTTTTAAAGCAGCTGGAAGAGCTGTTTGGAGAAGAAAACGTAAAGCTGATGTAAGTTTCACAAAACCATTGAAAAGAAAGCCCGTTTCGATTAAAATAAAAAATGGTTTTACGGATTTTGAAATCTTAAGATTGAAGTCCAGCCCGCAGCGGCAGACAGGAGGAACAATGGCAGCTAAGATAAAGACAATTGGAGTTCTTACAAGCGGCGGAGATGCGCCGGGTATGAATGCGGCAATCCGTGCGGTTGTTCGGAAAGCGATTTGCAACGGCGTCAAAGTAAAAGGCATTAAAAAAGGCTATCAGGGCCTGTTAAATGAAGAAATCATAGATATGGATGCCCGCAGCGTTTCGGATACCATCCAGAAGGGCGGTACGATTCTGGGAACCGCACGTTGTCTGGAATTTAAGACCGAAGCCGGACAGAAAAAGGGCGCGGAGATCTGCCGCAGACACGGCATCGACGGTCTGGTTGTTATCGGCGGCGACGGCTCTTACAGAGGTGCGCAGGCGATGTCCAGACTTGGGATCAATACGATCGGTCTGCCGGGCACGATCGATCTGGATATTGCATGTACCGAATATACGATCGGTTTCGACACGGCAGTCAATACCGCGATGCAGGCAATCGATAAGGTAAGGGATACATCTTCTTCTCATGAACGCTGCAGTATTATCGAGGTAATGGGCAGAAATGCCGGTTATATCGCACTGTGGTGCGGCGTCGGCACCGGCGCGGAGGATATCCTTCTTCCTGAAAAGTACGACTATGACGAGCAGCAGCTGATTAACAATATTATCAACAACCGTAAAAAGGGCAAAACCCACCATCTGATCATCAATGCAGAAGGTATCGGTCATTCTACTTCCATGGCGAAGAGAATTGAAGCAGCAACGGGTGTGGAAACCAGAGCAACCATCCTGGGGTACATGCAGCGAGGCGGCAGCCCGACCTGTCTGGATCGTTATTATGCTTCTATCATGGGCGCTTATGCGGCAGACATCCTCTGCGCAGGCAGCTCGAACCGTGTTGTGGCTTACAAACACGGCGAATTTGTAGACTATGATATCGAGGAAGCGCTTGCGATGCAGAAAGAGATTCCCGAATATCATTATCAGGTCAGCAAAGCGCTGGCCACCTGACGATACAGGACGCAAAGGGGCGGCTGCACACGAAACGTGTGTGGCCGTTGTGCGTTTTCATAAAGATCAACGGAGGAACCTGCATGATTACTGCAGCATCCAACAGCCGGATCAAAAGGCTGGTACAATTGAATCAAAAGTCGAAGCTGCGCAGAACGGAGGATGTTTTTCTGGCAGAGGGTGTGAAGATGTTTCTGGAAGCACCGAGAGAGCAGCTGCAGGAGGTCTATGTTTCGGAATCCTTTCTGGAAAAGTGCAGCTGCAGGGAGCATCTGGAAGAGGTTGGCTACGAAGTCGTTTCCGACAGCGTTTTTTCTAAAATATCGGATACCTGCACGCCACAGGGCGTTTTATGCGTGCTGAAACAGTTTCACTATAATATAGAAGAAATGCTGCGGGACAAAGCACCGCTGTTTCTGCTTCTGGAAAATATACAGGACCCCGGCAACCTCGGCACGATGCTGCGAACCGGTGAGGGCGCAGGCGTTTCCGGGATTATCATGAGCCGGGATACAGTCGATTTGTACAACCCGAAGGTTATCCGTTCAACGATGGGCAGCATCTACCGCGTTCCGTTTTATTATGCGGACGATTTTGCGGCGGCAGTTCATCAGGTACAGCAGGCGGGTGTCAGCGTATACGCGGCGCATCTGCGCGGGAAAAATTCCTATGCCTGTCAGGATTACACAAAGGGGACGGCATTTCTGATCGGTAACGAGGGCAACGGTCTGCGGGAAGAGACTGCAGAACTTGCGGACTGTTACATTCGGATTCCGATGGAGGGCAAAGTGGAGTCGCTAAATGCGGCGGTGGCGTCTTCGATTCTGATGTATGAAGCGCATCGGCAGAGGGCGACGCTTGAAAAATAACATTTTTCAAGCTCGAGATTTGTGTCTGCGCGCACTTGACACAAACTCGACATGCGCAAAAAGCGTGCGCAGAAATGAGAGGCACAGATGAAAATCGGTTTTATCGGACTTGGAAATATGGCGCAGGCGATGATTGGAGGAGTTTTGAGAAATCACCTGGCTGTGCCGGAGGAAATTTACGGTTCTGCAAAAACGGCGGAGACGGAAAGCAAAGTGCATGAAATGTTTGGCATCACGGTGACAGGCGATAACCTGGAAACCGCGCGGCAGGCAGAGCTTTTGATTCTTGCCGTAAAGCCGCAGTTTCTGGAGAAAGTGATCGGACAGATCAGCGACATTGACCTGACCGGTAAGACGATTCTGAGCATTGCGGCAGGCAAAAGCCTTGCGTGGCTGGAAGAGCAGTTCTGTGCGCCGCTTCCGTTTGTGCGTGCGATGCCCAATACGCCGGCGTTAGTCGGGGAAGGCTGTACCGGAGTCTGCTATGGCAGCAGGGTAACTCCTGAGATGAAAGAAAAAACGGCGGCTGTCCTGGACAGTTTCGGCAAGACGGTTGAGCTTCCGGAACATCTGATGGATGTGCTGACCGGCGTTAGTGGCTGTGCGCCTGCCTGGATTTTTATGCTGATCGAGGCGATGGCAGACGGTGCAGTTGCGGAAGGCATGCCGCGCAGCCAGGCATATGAATGCGCTGCACAGGCTGTGCTCGGCAGCGCGAAACTGATGCTTGAGACCGGAAAGCATCCGGGAGAGTTAAAGGATATGGTCTGCTCCCCGGCAGGCTCCACGATTCAGGCGGTACGCGTTTTAGAGGAAAAAGGCTTCCGCGGCGCAGTGACCGATGCGGTCATCACTGCGGTGGAAAAGTCCAGAAGCCTGTAAAATAGTTTGTTACAAAAATGTTAAAAACAGGAATAAAGAAAGATCTGATGGAAAAAATAATCCCGTCAGGTCTTCTTTTTTTGATAAAAAATCGAAAAAACCGCAGAAAATGGCTGTCCTTTTTATGAAAAGAGAATTTACTATGTTAAAGCGGCATTTGTTGAAAACTTTGAAAAATAGTAAGAAAAAGGCGATGATTTCGGAGGTTTGTTGTAAAAATATCACAATAGAAGAAAAAACTTTGTGGGGAACTAACGGAAATTTGTGGTTCCGGGCGAACGACTTGACATTTGATTGTAATATTGCTATCATATCATGCGTAACAATTGTTAATAAGTTTGTAACAATTGAAACAGCTCTGTAACAAGGAGCATCCCACAAAAAGCTCCTGAATTTCACCGGCAGAATGGCTGGGGAAGCAGAGTAAGATTTATGGAGGTAAGAATGAACGGAAAAGGCAGAAAGTTGTTTCGTAGTGCAGTCGGCATTTTAACATCTGTTATGATGATGGGTGCATATACGACAACCGCTATGGCAAGTGGTATCGGTGTCATTGATGCGAAAGACATGCTGGACATTCATGCAGAAGCAAATACAGCGTCTGCGGTGGTTGGTCAGGTCATGGAGGACGGTCATGTGGCGATCCTTGCAAAGTACAACGACTGGGTGCAGATCCAGGCGGGAGAAATTGCAGGATGGGTAC
>ENA-ORNT01002336-ORNT01002336.1-human-gut-metagenome-genome-assembly--contig:-NODE-2336-length-11796-cov-5.641427_pt1 | contig 11796 bp, 7 predicted proteins | sample MGYA00242120_ERZ509032 | MGnify/ENA primary metagenome ERZ509032 (study PRJEB26280, sample SAMEA2338729) | human gut metagenome | biome: human gut; feature: human-associated habitat; material: faeces...
CCGCGGCGACTTGTATATAATATCATCAGGTGTACACATTGTCAACAACTTTTTTCAAAAAGTTTCAAAAAAGTTCAATTTTTTTCAATCATTGACTTTTAAGCGGGACTGACATGTCTGTGAAGCCGCTTGTTTACTGGCTTTCTGCACATTTACACTGTAATCAGAAAGCAAAGACCTATTATTATATTCTTATACTCCTTTCTAGTAGGTCAATTTTCTTGTCAACCAAAATCTCTTATATAGAAAAACCTACACAAACATCTAATACAACTTATTGCGTAGGTCAATTTCAAGTAATATGTCACATCATTATATGAAATCTGAAGAAAAAGACCTACTAAAGTACAATGCTTAGATACTTTAGTAGGTCTCTGCTCTGAAACCATAGCAACATTATAAGAAAAACACCCACTAATTCTGTTATCCAATAGCTTTTAGTAGGTGTTCGCCCCGTAACACACCCAGTAATGCCACATAACACATCACCGTAGCTCATAACATTAGCTAATCACCATAGCACATCACCGTAACACATCCGCTTAACACATTTTCTCAGCCCAAGCCACCAGCACACTCAACGCAATTTCCCCATTACAGGTCAAACAGTGACAACTGGTTGCTGTCTGTCATATCTCCAAGTATTCCAAGCTCTGAAAGCTTATCAATAGCTGACTGTCCTATCTTGGCTCGCTGGCGTAAGTCATCCTTTGATAAGAATTCGCCATCTCTGGCGGCTATCTCTATTGACTCTCCGGCGACTTCACCTACCTTTGATATAACCTTGAATGATGGCATAATCTTTCCATCAATTATCTGGAATGTTCTTGCCTTTGCCTTATATATGTCTATAGGTGTGAATTCATAGCCTCTTGCATGCATTTCCTGAACAATACGCATTACACCAAGTTCATCTTCTTCTGTATTAGAGATTGTACCTTCTGCTTTCTTGGCTTTGTACTCAGCAATGTAGTGTTCAAGCCTTACAGGACTCATAGCCATTTTCTCATAGTCAAATGCTGTGGCTCTTATACTAAAGTAAGCTGTGTAATATGCAAGCGGATAAAATACCTTACAGTATGCAACACGCCATGCCATCATAACATACGCTGCAGCATGTGCCTTAGGGAACATGTACTTGATTCGCTCGCATGACCATATATACCAGTCCGGTACACCATGGTCAATCATATCCTGCTTCCACTCCGGCCATTCTTTACATTTGCCGGATGCGACCTTACCCTTTCGGACCATTTCCATTATCTTAAATGATTCCTCTGAATCAAGTCCTTTCTGGATAAGATATATCATGATATCATCTCGTGTACATATAGCTGTTGAAATAGTAGCTTTTCCTTCTTTAATAAGAGTCTGTGCATTGCCAAGCCATACATCAGTACCATGCGCAAGTCCTGCGATACGGACAAGGTCTGAAAAATACTGTGGCTTGGTATCCATAAGCATCTGCATAGCAAAGTCAGTACCAAATTCTGGTATTCCAAGTGCTCCTAACTTTGTGCCGCCTATATCCTCAGGCTTGATTCCAAGTGCAGATGTATTCTGGAACAGTGACATAACCTCTTTAGAATCAAGTGGAATCTCAAGAGGGTCAATTCCCGTTAAATCCTGTAACATTCGTATCATTGTAGGATCAAGATGTCCTAAGATATCAAGCTTTAACAGGTTGTGGTCAATACTATGGTAATCAAAATGTGTTGTTACTATAGATGTCGTCATATCATTTGCAGGGTGCTGTACCGGTGTAAATGAATGAATCTCTTCGCCAATTGGAAGTACAACAATTCCACCAGGATGCTGTCCTGTAGTTCTTCTTATATCAATACAGCCTTCTGCTATTCGTTCTATCTCACATTTTCTCTTAACAATAGGAGGCTTGCCCTCAAGTGCATTCTTTGCTGACTTCTCTTCAAAATACTTCATAACGAAACCATACGCAGTCTTTTCTGCGACAGTACCGATAGTTCCAGCTTTGAAGGTCTGCCCTTTTCCAAAGATAACCTCTGTATAGGCATGAGCCTTACTCTGGTATTCATTGGAAAAGTTAAGATCAATATCAGGCTCTTTGTTTCCCTTGAAACCAAGGAAAGTCTCGAACGGAATATCAAATCCCATCTTATTAAGCTTCGCTCCGCATTTTGGGCATATCTTATCAGGCATATCGCAGCCTGCGCCTCCGGCAAATGCTTTGACTTCATCTGAATAGAAATCATTATAGTAGCATTTTGGACACAGATAATGCGGGCTTAACGGATTAACCTCGGTGATACCCGCCATTGTTGCTGCTAATGAAGAACCAACCGAACCTCTTGAACCAACCAGATAACCGTCATCATTAGATTTCCATACAAGCTTCTGTGCAATTATGTACATAACAGAATATCCGTTAGAGATAATTGAGTTCAACTCTCGCTCTAATCGCTCAGTTACTATCTGTGGAAGCTCCGGACCATATATCTCATGAGCTCTATTTTCACAGATTGTACGAAGCATCTGGTCAGAGTTCTCAATGAACGGAGGACATTTATCCGGTCTTACAGGCTCAATTTCCTCACACATATCCATAATCTTATTAGTGTTGGTTACAACAACCTCGTATGCCTTGTCGCTTCCGAGATAATCGCACTCATGAAGCATTTCTTCAGTAGTATGAAGATACAGCGGTGCCTGATTATCCGCATCATCAAAGCCTTTTCCTGCCATGATAATTCTGCGGTACACCTCATCCTCCGGATTTAAGAAATGCACATCGCAGGTCGCCACAACAGGCTTGCCGAATTTGTCCCCAAGCTCTACTATTTTACGGTTCAGATTGCGCAAATCCTCCTCATTCTGAACATAACAGTCTTCTTTCTCAATCATAAACCTGTTATTGCCAATTGGCTGTATCTCAAGATAGTCATAGAAATTAACTATTCGCGCTATCTCTGCTTCTGAACGACCATTTACAAGACTTCTAAAAAGCTCACCTGCCTCACACGCACTTCCTATAATAAGACCTTCCCTGTACTGGTTAACAAGACTCTTCGGTATCTTAGGGAATCTGTTAAAGTACTGCAAATGTGATGCAGAAACAAGTCTGTACAGATTAATCCTTCCCATCTCATTAGAAGCAAGAATTATACAGTGATACTGATGAAGCTTCTTGATGGCGTTCTCATCCATCTTGCCTTCCTCATTAAGCTTATCAACGTCAAGAATATCCCTGTCGTAAAGCATTTTAATCATCTTGACAAATATGTCTGCAGTCGCAGCAGCATCGTCAACCGCCCTGTGGTGGCTTTCAAGTACAACATTAAGATGCTTTGTAAGCGTATCCAGCTTATAATTATGAAGATTTGGCATAAGAAACTGTGCAAGAAGCACTGTGTCTATAATGGTAGTATCCACATTTATACCAATCTTCTCTGCCTTATTGATTATAAAGCTCGTATCAAATTCCGCATTATGTGCAACCATAACAGCACCCTCGCAGAATTCAAGGAACTTAGGCAGAATCTCCTCTATCTTAGGTGCATTCATAACCATCTGGTCATTAATGTGCGTAAGTGTCTCAATTCTGAACGGAATAGGAATCTCAGGATTAACAAATATAGAGAATCTGTCTACTATCTCACCATTGCACACCTTGACTGCACCTATCTCTATAATTCTGTCAACTTCCGCAGAAAATCCCGTTGTCTCAAGGTCGAACACAACATATGTATCGTTAAAGCTCTGTCCTCTCGGATTCGTTACTATCTGCTTGGTATCATCAACAAGATAAGCCTCGACTCCGTATATTATCTTAAAATCAAGTTTCTCACCCTTCTTGGCATAAGAGCCTTTGAGGTCGCTCATCGTATGGAATGCATCTGTAAATGCCTGAACAACACCGTGGTCAGTAATTGCAATTGCCTTATGTCCCCATCTGATTGCCTGTTTGATAATATCAGATACATAAGACACACCATCCATATCACTCATCTTGGTATGGCAGTGCAGCTCAACTCTCTTATGAAGTGCGAGGTCATTACGCACCTGTCTTGTATCAGAGCCTTTTCTTATGCCCCACACATTGGCAATTGATATTTCCTGGTCGTACTTGTCAAATGTAGCATTACCCTTAATCTTTAAGAAATTCCCCTTCTTGATAACACCTGAAAGCTCCGGTACCTGCTCATTTTTTGCAAATACCTTCACTGTAATTGTGTCTGTAAAATCTGTCACGTTGAACATAATAATAGTTCTTTCGTTACGGATTTCACGCATTTCCACATTACGGACCATACCAGAGATAATAACATCTCCGATTGCCGTATCTATCTGTTCAATCGGTGTTACATCACCGTCAAAATCTCTTCCATATAAAACATCTTCGTTAGCAGGCTTTCTGCTGTATGTCTTAAGCTCTTCCCTGCCCCTGTTATCGCTTGCAAAAAATGCTGCTCTTGCCGCCTTCTGCTTGGCTGCTGTCTCAGCTTTCTTTGCTGCCTTCTGTTCAGATGTAAGCTTCTTATCATCCCTGCCGTCGGCATTATCTTCTGCTGCCGCCATCATATTATTCTCAATTTCTTTGACACGAAGATTAATCTTGTATGCATTTTCTCTCTCGTACTGGCTTTCCTTCTTCTTAGCATACTGATACTCTACATCTATCTCAAACCCGAATCTGTTCAGGAATATTTTCTTGAAATAATCTGTAAGTGTATCCGCATACTGATGTGCAAGGAAACTGTCCTCAATCGTGAATACAAGCATATCCTCTTTCTCAAACTCCCACTGGGAATTCTTTAAAAGATTATATTCAAGTGTCCAGTATTTCTCCAGCTCTGCTAAGATACTGTCATAATATATATCCATTACAGTCTGTGGCGTATACTGTGCTGACAAAACATATCTGTCGATAATCCGCACGTCCATGTTGGATATACGGAATATCTGTTTCTTTAATGCATCCTCAACCTTGAATATTATTGGTTTTTCTATTACCCTGTCACTCTTTATATAAACGCGTGCCAGAGAATTGGTCGATGTTTTCGAGACTTTAGTTACTTCAACATTCTCAAAATACACCGCCAGATCCTCTGGCAGCTTCAGCGTCTTAAACACTTCAAAAAATCTGTACATATGTATCACTCATTCCAATTATCAAGTTCATACCTGAGTGTATCAAGAAGTTCCTCTTCTGGAACCTTCTTAATAATCTCTCCATGTTTAATAAGTACTCCGCAGCCGTCACCGCCTGCAATTCCAAGATCAGCTTCCTTTGCTTCTCCCGGTCCGTTAACTACACATCCCATTACAGCAAGCTTCAAGTCAAGGTCATACCCTGAAACCATTTTCTCAACCTTTCCTGCAAGGTCTATAAGATTAATTCTTGTTCTTCCGCATGTAGGGCATGAAACAACCTCTATTCCGCCTTTTCTTAAGCCAAGAGTCTTAAGTATCAGTTTCGCAGCCTCTATTTCCCTTACAGGATCATCTGTAAGAGAAACTCTTATTGTGTCGCCAATTCCCTGATTCAGTATAAGACCAAGTCCGATTGATGACTTAATGCTTCCTGAGAATATTGTTCCAGACTCAGTAATTCCAACATGAAGCGGATGATTAGTCTGTTTTGCAATAAGCTCATGTGCTTTAACACACATCATTACATCAGAAGATTTGATGCTGACAACAAGATTATCATAACCTAAGTCTTCAATAATCTTAACCTTGTCAAGTGCGCTCTCAACGATTCCTTCTGCTGTTACTCCGCCATATTTCTCAATAAGGTCTTTCTCAAGTGAACCGCTGTTGACACCAACCCTGATTGGTATATTTCTTTCCTTTGCAACATCAACAACAGCCTTTATCTTGTCTGTTCCACCGATATTGCCCGGATTGATTCTAATCTTGTCAGCCCCATTCTCCATTGCCATAATAGCCATCTTGTAATCAAAATGTATATCTGCAACGAGAGGTATCTCTATCTGCTTCTTTATCTCTTTGATTGCAAGTGCAGCTTCCTTAGTTGGAACTGTGCATCTGATGATTTCACAACCAGCTTTGGTAAGCTCCTTAATCTGCGCTACTGTTGCAGCAACATCTTCTGTATGTGTATTAGTCATTGACTGGATAAGAATAGGATTGCCACCACCTATAACACATTTTCCTATCTTAACAACCTTAGTATTATCTCTGTACATAACCCCTGTGTCCTTTCTGTATTAGAACAATGCCATTATATCTTTAAACAATACAACAACCATAAGTATGACAAGAAGTATCATACCTATGAAATTAACAATTCCCTCATGCTCTCTCTTAACCGGCTTGCCTCTTAATGCCTCTATTATAAGGAATACAAGTCTGCCTCCGTCAAGTGCCGGAATTGGCAGCAGATTCATTACTCCTAAGTTGGCACTGATAAGTGCTGCAAGATTCATAAGATTAAGGAATACATAAAATGCACCATCTGCCTTACTTTCTTCAACAATCTCACTCATTGTGCTGACAGTTCCAACTGGTCCTAACAATGAATCAAACCCAATCTTTCCTGTAAATAACATACCAAGGCTCTGAATTACAGTCTTGACACTGTATCCGACTTCCTTCACTGAATACTTAAGCGTACCAATAGGAGAAGTCTTTACTCTGTCTCCATACACAACAAAGCCTGTATCATAGCTTTCAACTTCAACCATCTTAGGCTCAACTGTCACATCAACATTTTTTCCATCTCTTGCAACCGTGAATGTGACACTGCTTCCACCACTTGATGTAATGGCTTCTGTCACACTGGAACTGTTCTCCATTGCAGTCCCATTAACTGCTTTGATAACATCATTAGCTTTAAGTCCCGCCTTTTCAGCTGGAGAATCCTTGGTAACTGAACTTATGAGACAATTCTCATTCATCATAATTCCAACCTGATACTTCTGCTGCTTAATATGCTGCGGAGTAACAGTTGTTGTCATCTTTTCACCGTCTCTTGTAAATGTTATATTAAGAGTCTTATCTGCATTATAAGCCCTGTAGAAATAAAAATCCCTGTAAAATGTTACCTTATGTCCATTAACCTTAGTTATGACATCGCCTTCCTGAAGCCCTGCCTCTGTGGCTGGCGAATTATCTTTAACAACGTCAATGTCACATGGATCATAGCCAAGACTTCCGACAATAACTACAGCACACACGAAAGCAAGAAGAAAATTAAATACCGGTCCTGCTGCTATAACAGCAATCCTTGCCCAGACTGATTTACTTGCAAATGACTTTTCCATGTCATAGCCATTTTCAATAGCAAGCTTCCTTTTCTTAGCTTCCTTTTCTTCATCCGTAAGCTCTTCGTCATCATCTTCTTCTGACTGTATAACACTCATCTCAAGAAACTCATCACCAAGCATCGTACATGCACCACCAAAAGGAAGTGCTTTAATACAATATTCCGTCTCACCTTTTCTGAAATGTATCAGCTTCGGTCCGAATCCGATTGAGAATTCAACTACAGTTATGCCATTAGCCTTAGCTATTATAAAATGTCCGAATTCATGGACAATAACAATTATACTAAGTACAAGAATCGCCAGAATAACATTAAGAACCAACTCCTACCACCTGCTTTCTATCATGTCTGTTACTATCTTCTGTGTAGAGAGAATCTGCTCTACTGTTGGATTATTGATATAATCCACTTCATTCATGGCGTATTCTATAATATCCGGAATATCCAGATATTTTATCTTTCTGTCTAAAAATCTTGCTACAGCTACTTCGTTAGCTGCATTAAGTGCAGTCGGGATATTTCCCCCGCGTGCTGCTGCCTCGTAAGCAAGCTTAAGTCCCTTGAAAGTCTCCATATCCGGCTTTTCAAATGTAATCTTAGCCAGTTCATAGAAATCAAGTCTTTCTGTATTAAGCTCTCTTCTTTCAGGATAATAAAGAGCATACTGTATAGGAAGTCTCATATCAGGACTTCCAAGCTGTGCCATAACAGCTCCATCCTTGAATTCAACCATTGAATGGATTATGCTCTGTGGCTGGACTATAACCTGAACCTTCTCGGCAGGTACTCCAAAAAGCCACTGTGCCTCCATCACCTCAAGCCCTTTATTAACCATAGTAGAAGAATCTATTGTTATCTTGCGTCCCATAGCCCAGTTAGGATGCTTAAGTGCATCCTCTAACTGTACATTTTCAAGGTCAGCTCTTTTCTTTCCTCTGAATGGACCACCAGAAGCTGTAAGAAGAATCTTCTCTATCTCACCACGGTTCTCACCGTTAAGGCACTGGAATATTGCTGAATGTTCGCTGTCAACAGGATATATATTAACATTACATTCCTTAGCAAGACTCATAATAATATGACCAGCACACACAAGTGTCTCTTTATTGGCAAGTGCAATGTCCTTATGTGCTTTGATAGCTTTAACTGTAGGTGTAATTCCCATCATACCTACAACCGCTGTGACAACAATTTCTGCACTCTCAATTGTTGCAGCTTCAATAAGACCTTCGTCACCACTTACAATCTTAACATCCATATCACCGATAAGAGTCTTTAACTCTGGAACAAGTTCTTCTTTACCTATACATACAAGCTGTGGCTTGAATTCACGGACCTGTTCTGCAAGGTCAGCAACCCTTGTGCCCGCTGCAAGTGCAACTACGTTAATATCAGCATTTCTTCTAATAACATCTAATGTCTGTGTTCCAATTGAACCAGTTGAACCAAGTATCGAAACGTTCTTCATTATCAACCTCCAAAGACTTTGTTAATAACCTCTATTGCCCAGTAAACAACAGGTGCAGTGAATATAGCACTGTCGAATCTGTCCATAATTCCACCATGTCCCGGTATTAACTTTCCATAGTCTTTCACATCATGATTTCTCTTAATAGCAGATGCAGCCAGGTCTCCGAATATAGACAGGAATGCACCTATGAAGCTGGCTATTGCAAATGTATATACAGGATGTACAAGTACATCTGACATCTTAGAGCTTATGGCAAATCCATATCCAAAGCCAAGAAGTGTCGCACCGACAACTCCACCTATTGCGCCCTCGTAAGTCTTCTTAGGTGAAAGCTTTGGAGTCATCTTATGCTTTCCAAGAAATACACCTGTGAAATATGCACATGTATCATTGCCCCATGAAGACACGAATATAAGCCATACGATATATATTCCGTCCTGCAGCATTCTTACCTGATAGATATAAGAAAGTGTTACAGCAACATACACTATACTGAAGAATACCCACATAACATCTTCTGTCTTATATTTTGGAAATGTAAATACATATACTGACATCATAAGTATGCATGAAGCTACAAGAAGCAGTAAAATATATGCCGGATCATTAAGCAAAAGAATAAAATAATAAGTAATTGCCGCTATATATCCTACAACTGCCAGTCCTGTCTTCTCAAGCTTCTTAACTTTAATAAGCTCATACATTCCAACAAGTGAAATAAACAGACTGAACCCGAATGTAACCCAGCCTCCAAAATACAGGCATGTGAAAAGTATGACTATGAGCACAGCTCCGCTCATAATTCTTGTACGCATAATCTACTCCTCCTTAACTCCGCCGAATCTTCTTTCCGTCTTATTATATTTCTCAAATGCTTTAATAAGTTCTTCCCTGTCAAAATCAGGCCAATAAATATCTGTGAAATAAAATTCTGTATAAGCAAGCTGCCAGCACAGATAATTAGATAATCTCTGCTCACCGCTTGTTCTTATAAGTAAATCTGGATCTGGCAATTCCCAAGTATCAAGATTATTACTTATTGTATCTTCATCTATATCTTCAGGCTTAAGACTTCCTTCTGATACCTTGCCGGCAATCTTTCTTACCGCTCTTGTTATCTCATCTCTTCCACCATAATTAATGGCTATAGTAAAATTAAGTCCTGTATTATTCTTGGTTTTCTCTTCAAGATTATTGATACTGTCTATAATATCCTGGCTGAGTTCATCTTTTCTTCCAATAACCCTGCATCGCACATTATTCTTCATGGATTTCTTAACACAATCCTTAAGATAAGTTCTTAAGATTCCCATAAGAGTACTTACTTCTTCTGTTGAACGTTTCCAGTTCTCTGTTGAAAAAGCATATACAGTAAAATACTTTACACCAAGTTCATCTACGACATAAAGCATATCTTCAACAACTTTGCTTCCCTGCACATGTCCCATTGTTCTTGGGAGATGTTTTTTCTTAGCCCATCTTCCATTACCATCAAGAATAACGGCAACATGCCCCGGAATCTTTAATCCGAGACTCTCGTTAAATGTATCCATATCTATGATTCCTCTCGCAATTCATTCAATTACAAAAAGGCTGTTGTAAAATATCCAACAGCCCTGACATTTTCTTAAACTGTAAGTATCTCTTTTGTCTTATCATCTATAGCACTATCAATCATAGCAATATACTTATCAGTAATCTTCTGAATTTCATCCTCTGAATTCTTAGCTTCATCATCAGAGATATCTCCTGCCTTGTTCTCTTTCTTTATTGCATCGTTGGCATCTCTTCTGATATTACGGATAGCAACCTTGGCATTATCACCCTTCTTCTTGATATCCTTAGCAAGTTCTTTTCTTCTGTCTTCTGTTAATTCAGGGAACACAAGTCTGATTGTCTTACCATCATTGTTAGGTGTAAGTCCTAAATCTGAAACAAGAATTGCTTTCTCAATATCCTTAATAAGGCTTGCTTCCCAAGGCTGAATCTGAATCATTCTTGCTTCTGGTACAGAAACATTGGCAACCTGCTGGATTGGTGTAGGTGTTCCATAATAATCAACTCTTAATCTGTCAAGAATATGTGGATTAGCTCTTCCGGCTCTTATTGTTACATATTCTTCCTTTAAGTTGTCAACTGACTTCTGCATTCTTCCTTCAATATCTTTAATATTTTCCATAAAATCCTCCATTAATATTATATTAATCAACAGTTACTACTGTTCCATTAAACTTTCCTGATAAAGCATTAACTATGCTGTTCTCTTCTTCGAGTCCGAATACCATAAGAGGCATCTTATTCTCCATACACATAACTGAAGCTGTCATATCAATGACTCCAAGCTTCTTCTCAACAACTTCGTTGATTGAGATTGTATCATACTTCTTAGCCTCTGGATTAAGCTTAGGATCGCTGTCATATATTCCATCAATCGCCTTAGCAAGAAGAATAGCATCTGCATCAAGCTCAATAGCTCTTAATACAATACCTGTATCTGTTGAGAAATATGGAGAACCTGTTCCAGCACCAAAGATAACAATTCTACCCTTTTCTAAATGACGTAATGCACGTCTTAAAATAAATGGTTCCGCAACTTTTTGCATTTCAACAGCTGTCTGAACACGTGTTTGCACACCTTCCTGCTCTAATGCATTTTGTACAGCCAATGCATTAATTACTGTACCTAACATTCCCATATAGTCCGCTTGTGCACGGTTCATTCCCATTTCAGCCATCATTTTACCGCGAATGAAGTTTCCTCCACCTACAACGATTGCAAGTTCAACTCCTAATTTTTGTACTTCTTTTAATTCTTTAGCCAATCTTCTTAAGATTTCGGGATCAAAAGCAGCTTCAGGACTAGATAAAGCTTCTCCACTTAATTTTAATAAAACACGTTTATACATAATATTGCTCCTTATTGAATTGTCACAACAATTATACACTATATTACGCTATTTAAAAAGAAAAACCCTTGGAATTTCCAAGGGTTTTAAAGTAAAAGATAAATTACTTAGCCATTTGAGCAGCAACTTCTTCAGCAAAGTTTTCTTCGCGT
>ENA-ORNT01002340-ORNT01002340.1-human-gut-metagenome-genome-assembly--contig:-NODE-2340-length-11785-cov-5.035294_pt1 | contig 11785 bp, 13 predicted proteins | sample MGYA00242120_ERZ509032 | MGnify/ENA primary metagenome ERZ509032 (study PRJEB26280, sample SAMEA2338729) | human gut metagenome | biome: human gut; feature: human-associated habitat; material: faeces...
TAGAAAGCGTATGGTTTCCCTGTTTGGACGAGGGTTCGAATCCCTCCAGCTCCACCCTCTATTCGATAAAGAAAAGTCGCTGACCATTTTATTTGGTCAGCGACTTTTCTTTTTATTTTTCTTTTTTAGAACTTTCTGAAATATAGGCGCAGCATTTTCGACTTTAGTATCATTCGGCTTCCACTGAGTTTTTCTTTAGCAAAATGGTCTTCCATGGCGTTAATGCCGTAGGGTCGCATGGGGGTATAGTCGGTTAAAGGCTGGTCGCCACCATCATCACCACTATCTTCATGCCAGTTGTCTTTATACAGAGTGTGTATGAAGAGGCTGTCAGAAGTTTGCGTGAAGCGGGTGTAGAAGCCGTGGTTGCTGTCAACATCAGTGTCGTACATACTGATTAGTTTAGCCTGTACGCCCCAGAACACACGCTTTTGCGAGTAGTCGGTAACGCCGCCAGTGGCCAACGTATCAACCTTTTCCAGATGCCAGAAGCCATCCAGTTTGCCATTGTCAGAGCCTTCAAAGTCGATGCCACAAGCCGTAAACAGCATGCTAAGGGCGATGGCCGAGAGGACCATTATTGAGCGAGCGCATATTTTCATCTTTTGTTTCCTTTCTTATTAGCTTTTGTTTTCAATAAGCCAGTATGGCTAACGGTGATTTGCAGGCCCGCATTGTGGCCCAACATCTGATTGCTGCCAAAGTCCATGCCATAGGCAGCCGTAACGTTCCATTGCGGGTTGAAGCGATAAGCGCCTTCAACCATGAAGCTGGCGTTTTGGTGTGCTTTGGTGAAGGGTTCGGCATAAGTACCCCACCCTTTCTGCCATGTGGCCAACACACGATAAGACAGGCGCGAGCTGAGGTTACCGTCAAAGCCCAGATGAAAGGCCACGAAGCGGTTGTTCAACACGCGTATCACGCCATTATCGTTATATATAGGCGAGCGATATAGCGGGTTACCTATCACCTGTCCCCAGTGTTGCCATCCGGTATAGTTGCCGTGGTTATAATAATCGTCCAGTCCGGCCATGTGGTCGGGTATGTTTGATGTGCGGTCGTGGTTATACGGCCCACTCTGATATTTTGTGAACAGATACTCAAACACCACATTCTTCAGCCATGTGCCATACTTCAGGTTAAGTTCAGCACCCAGCATAATATCTTTTAGCTGATAAACATAGAAGCGACGATCTTTGCGCACATTCCATTCTTCGCCCGTACCATAGCCGTTATAGTCGAGCAAGAACATCTGGCTATGGTCTTCAAAAAAGTGGTCGGCATATACGCCCAGGCGCCATGTGTCAGCATTATAGTTTAGGCGCATCACCCAGCTACCCAGCTGGTTACCCTCCATATTGCCATACACACCGTCAGATGTATCTTGTCCGCCCGGAATAAAAGCGTGCCAAAAAGCGCTCAGCCCCTTGCCAGTAGGCATCTCTATCATGTTGCCATCGGCCAGTTTTACGTGTGGTGTGCCGCCAAACTCGCAAGCCATCTCAAGGCCCATCTCAACGCTAAAGGGGTACATATCCTCGTCGCGACCAATGCGCAGATAGCCAGCTTTGCTATGATAGAGCACACGGTCGGCATAGCTGTTTTGATAATTTGTAAAGTCGTGCTGCCAGTTGTCGTCAGTCATCATGCCATAAGCTATGTGGCCTTTCAGTTGCAGCCAGCCTCCAGCAAACGGCAGCGTCCAATAGTTGGGCAAGGCCAAACGCACCTGTGGCACGGGTCGAGCGTTGATACCTAACGTTTGTGAGCCCGAACTCAGGCGATTATTCTTCAGTTCCATAGGCCACTGCTTGCTGCCCACCGTCAAAGCGCCATGCAGCCATCGGCCTTCAACATAGGCTTGCTGCACCACAACGTTTGAGGTGTAATGCAAGGGGGCCACCACATCAAGGGCATAGCCTAAGCCCCAGCGTCGGGCCGAGTCGGTTTGTAGGGGGCGTTCCAGCGCCACGCGCATATATCCGTTCGTTTTGTCGAGCGAGCTAAGTCCGTGTTTGTTGGCGTTTAGCCACAAGGGGGTGTGCCCCTTCGAGAACGAGGCTTGCATTTCGCCCTTATACCTTATATTGTTTAAGGGTTCAGCTTTCTGCACCTCGTCGGTATAGAGCCAGTCTTGCGCCTGTGTGGGGATGGCTACGGCCCCTGCCATCACGAGTGCGGTAAACAATTGTTTCATATATTGGCGTTCGTGTGTGTCGTTATTCTTCTATTTTGTTGCCACTGTGTGCGGCACATTATTATATATAACGTTGTTTTCGGTGTTTTATTGTCTTAAGCATAAAGGTTACTTAACAAGTGGGACTTTTGGGGGCATCAATAACGCTTACACACGTTCTCAACATCTACTTTTTTCTGCCCCTTTATGTAGATGTAGGGATTTTCCCCCTACAATATAGGGAAAAACCCTTTGCAAGGTTTTATTCTTTGCCTATCTTTGCAACAGAAAAGCTACACTCGGCAATTTGAAAGCAAGCTTTCATTGCGCTCGTTGGCATTTTCTTTGCAACAGATAAAAGAAACAAAGTATAAACCGTTTAAAGAAATATCGCTATGAAAAAGTTTATATTAGCCCTTACAGCACTGTTTTGCATAACAGTATCGATACAAGCCATGAGCTATGAGCAGGCTCGCCAGCAGGCCTTGTTCCTCACCGACAAGATGGCTTATGAACTGAACCTCACCAACGAGCAATATGAGGCTGCCTACGAGATAAACCTCGACTACCTGATGGGTGTAAACACCGTTGACGACCTTTACGGCGTGTATTGGGAGCGTCGAAACCTCGACCTTAGCTACATCATGCTGTCATGGCAATATCGCGCTTTCTGTGATGCTGCCTACTTCTATCGTCCGCTCTACTGGAACGCTGGCTACTGGCACTTCGGCATCTATGCTCGCTATCCGCACCGCGACTACTTCTACTTTGGTCGACCCACCTTCTACGTTGAATATCGTGGCGGACACGCTTGGCACATGAATGGCGGACGCTCTTGGTATCATGGTCGCAACTATTGCCCAGCTCACCATCACAACAACCGCTACCATGGTATGCGCGACGGTTTCCAGCGTGGCGACTTCGGCAACGGCTACAGAGGCAACCCCAACAGCGCCACACAGTTTGGCACAGCACGTCGCCCGCCCATCATGGGCACACCTGGCAACAATGGTTCATCAGTGGGCGCTCGCCCTAACACTTCGTTTGGATCACGTGGCAACGGCAACAGCACCTCGTTTGGTTCACGTAGAAATGGTAACGTACAGAACAACGGCAACGGTTTCGGACGCCGCGAAAGCAGCACTCGCAACACAGTTACTCGCCCCAACACCTCATTGCCCTCAACCAGCTTTGGTGGCGGACGTAATGGTAGCGTGAGCAATGGAGGAAGCTTTAACAGCACCCCGCGCAACACTTTCACCCCGAGCCGTAGCAACTCGTCATCTTCGTTTGGTGGAGGCCGTGTAGGCTCATCGTCTTCATTCGGTGGTGGTCGCAGCACGTCATCATCAAGCCGCCCTACCTATTCGGCTCCCAGCCGTAGCTCATCATCAAGCAGCTCATCGTTTGGAAGAGGTTCATCATCGTTCGGAAGAGGTTCATCATCGTTTGGCGGAAGCCGCGGAGGCGCTACGTTTGGTGGAGGCCGCGGAGGCTCATCATCAAGCAGCAGCAATCATGGTGGAGGCTCATTCGGCGGAGGTCGCAGATAACATCACACAAATATGCCACATAAAAAGAATTGATAAAGATAATATTGGTCTTAGCAATCTCACAACCAGCCCAGGAAAAGAAGCCTGCGACAGGTTGTGAGATTTTTTTGTATGCAAGTTGACCAACATTTTCAAGATAATGTTCTCCCGTTTAGAAAAAAATGTGTAATATTGCAAATAGATAACCTATACATCGTATTAACTAATCTGCCAGAATATTCATCCGTGTGTTCCAGCAGAGATATTTGTCAAAAAAGTTTTCTTATGAACCATAACATATTACCTTGCATTTTGACCGCCTGTTCATTTGCTTTGAATGTAAATGGGCAAGAATTGTATCAATTGGCAGACGATTTCGAAACGGCTGTGGGGGATGACCCTTCGCTCATTGGGGAGGAATGGAAATAAAGGACTATGTGTCTTTAAAATATGGTATATGGATAAATTTTTATTTTACAGAGAGTGGAGCCGTATTCTTCTTGAATTTGAAATAGAAGTTATGAAGTCACGGAATTCTAACTTGGCTGAAACAATCATTAAGGAAAAGTATCGCTTGTTGGAAATTCTTGACAAAGCGTATGAACAAAAGAACTTGACTTTGCTAAAACGGTTCTTCAAGTACATGAGTGCAGACATGATAGAGCTGTATTCAGCACCTGAACGAGAACCTGTAAACGCCCGTCTACGCGCCGTCTGCGGCGAAGACCTGACAAAGTATGACAAACGCTTGGCCAACAGCGTGCAGCGCATTGTGAAACGTGGGAAGATACGCAATGGTAACGAATATGAGAAGGTGCGCACCTATATTGACAGTATAGAGGGAGAGCCCGAACACGAAGCGTTGCTGCAAGACCTGTACCGTATGACGGGCGACTTTGAGTCGGCTGTGGGGGATGACCCATCGCTCATTGGGGAGGAATGGAAATAAAGGACTATGTGTCTTTCAAATATGATATATGGATAAATTATTATTTTACAAAGAGTGGTGTAGAGTTCTGACAGAATATGAAATAGAAACTGCACAAATACAGAAAACTGATTTGTCTGAAATAATAGTTCGGGAAGAATACCGTATATTGGAAAAACTTAACAAAGCGTATGAACAGAAAAACATGACCACTTTGAAACGTTTTTTCAAATATCTAACTGCAGACACTTTGGAAAAGTATGTAGGTTCTGAACGACAACCGATAAACGCTCGCCTACGCGCCGTCTGTGGCGAAGACCTAACAAAGTATGACAAACGCTTGGCCAACAGCGTGCAGCGCATTGTGAAACGTGGAAAGATACGCAATGATAGTGAATATGAGAAGGTGCGCACCTATATAGGCTGCATAGAGTGCGAACCTGAGCCCAGCCCCGAGCATGAGGAATTGCTGCAAGACCTATACCGGTTGGTGGGCGACTTTGAGTCGGCTGTGGGGGATGACCCTTCGCTCATTGGGGAGGAATGGAGATGATGAAACGCACAGCAGATAAAACGAATCTTTATCAATATTATTGTTTTAGGTTAGCTCCAAGCATCTCACCTCAGCGTTTTTCATCGGCACTATTTGGTTTGCGGGTTTATCATAGAACACGCTCTGTATGGCTTTATTGATGATGCCGTGGCCCACAGCCAGCACCGTTTGGCCCGCATAATACGTGCGTATGAAGTCAAGAAAAAGAGAGGCGCGCTGCTTCATGGCCTCCATCGTTTCAATATCGTCGGTCCAAGGCACATCTTTTAGGTCGGGGATAAAGCGGCCCGTAAAGCTGCCCCAGTCGCGCTCACGCAGCAAAGGCGTGGTTACCACCTTGGCGCCATGTGGTTGCGCAATGATGCTACAGGTGTCGATGGCACGTTTTAGGTCGCTCGATACAAAGGCGTCGATAGGTCGTTGCGCCATTTGCAGGGCCAGCGCTTCGGCCTGTTTAACGCCCTCGGCGGTCAGCTGTCCTTGCGTTTGCCCTTGCATTATTTGGTTCACATTATCAATGGTTTGCCCATGTCGGGTCAACAACAATGTTGTGTGTATCATATTATATTTCTTTTTCCCAATTTATCTGCAAAAGTAATGATAATTCATGATTTTTTGATAACTTTGCCACTATAAGTTTTGCTTATTAAAGACCTTTATAAACACCTTTCATTATGAACAACCTGTTGCTAAGCGCTGCCATTGGCGATATAGCCGGAAGCGCATACGAATTTAATGCCACCAAGAAGATAGAAAACGTTCAGCTCTTCCACCCACAAGCCACGTATACCGACGACACGGTCTGCACCTTTGCTTGTGCCGAAGCCCTTCTGCGCGACCTCAACCTATCCGAGCATCTACACACCCGCTGCCGTCAGCACCCATGGGCAGGCTATGGCGGCAATTTTATGCGATGGGTAGCCTCGCCCACCCCTAAGCCCTACAACAGTTTCGGCAATGGTAGCGCCATGCGTTGTTCAGCAGCAGGATGGCTGGCAGAGAGCACGGCCGAGTGTGTGAGCTTGGCAACCATCACCGCCATGCCCACCCACAACCACCCCGAAGGCATTAAAGGCGCAGTGGCCACAGCCCTCACCATTTTTTATTTGAAGACAGGCCAAGACCTCGACTACATAAGAGAAAACGTGCTGCAGAAATATTATCCCGACTGGGCATTTCTCAGCTATGACGACATACAGCCACGCTACACCTTTGACGAAACATGCCAAAAAACCGTGCCAGCGGCCATCATCTGCCTACTTTATTCGTACGATTATGCCGACTGCCTACGCCACTGCATAGCCCTTGGCGGCGATGCCGACACCCTCTGCGCCATTGCTGGCCCTATGGCCTACGCCCTACATCACGAGATGCCCGCCTCGATGATTGATGCCGCTCGCGATATGTTGCCACAATGGATGCTAAAGGTGAACGACGAGTTTGACCAAGCCTGCCGACACTGCGTGATCATACCTGAGAAGCGCTTACCCCTACCCGCCTTCTTCACCCAAAAGGTAAAAGGGCAGATGCGCACCCTGGTCGACATGCTGGCCGAGCTAAACGCTCAAAACCACTTCACCTCGCCCGACGAAGCCTACAACACCCTTATCAGGATATTAGAGAACACTCGTTTGGGAGGCGACGAGGTGGCCTTCAACTGCAGCCTACGCGCTATGTGGTGCTATGCCAAAGACTGTTTCAGCAATGGCCATTTCGACATAAATCTCTTGCGCGAGCGCCTATCGCCCATTGGCTACCAAGGCGTGTATGGCGCCTATCGCGACTATGTGGTAGACAAAACCATAAAGATGGTGGCATACCTCAACGAGTTTCGCCGATACACCAACCCCAACGCTCTGTGCAACGATTTTGAAAAGGCCACGGGCGGTGTAAACCACTGCGGCCCCAACCCCGAAGATTATTATTTTGCCTTTAGCCCCGAGGTAAAAGAAACGTTCCGCCGATACCTACAACGCTTTTGGGATGAATTGGCTCCCAATGGGCAACTTGATAGCAACCAGCTACGCGAACTGTTATACCGCCGACATGAGCACGGTGTGCGCAAGTATGGCTTGGCGGCCGTGCTGCAACGCAACTTCCGCGATGAGGATATAAGTTGTGGCGTAACGGTAAAGGCAGCATGGCGTGGCGGAGCTGCACCCACCTACATGCGCAGCAAAAAGGTATGGGGCAGAGACCCACGCTACCCCAACCGGCATTATGTTAAAGCCTGTGTAGCAAAACCTTATGGTGCTGACGAGATTGCAGACATTTATGAATATCAGATGGCGAGCCGTATCCTGAAAGATGACAAACGCTATGTAGAAACTGGCAACTGCTTTGTGCCACTTGAAGACCCCACCTTGCCCGTATTTTTTGCTATGGTGGCATGATGCTCTTCGACACACAAGAAGAGAAAAACAAGTTTTTACAGAGCCAGCTTGACGATTGGCGTAAAGAAAACAACAGAGATAATAATAGAGAAAACGAGTGATGACAGCAAGCATTTTCAGACATGAGATAAGCGTCAAAACCACCGACTGCCGTCATGGCAATACCCCTGGGGCAAAGATACCACCCGCCGTTAACCTCTTTGTTAAGGTAACCAACGGCTGCAACGCCCATTGCCCATTCTGCTCAAATGCTGGCGCGGCGCACACCACAGGGCCGTTTGATATGGCAAAGCTCTTTTGCGTTATTGACGAATTGCAACGCAACCACATCATCATCAACCGCCTAAACCTTACTGGGGGCGAGCCCGCCGTGGTGGCACCACTGGTAGAAGAGATGCTTCAAGAATTGTCGAAAAGCCAGTATGACGACATACACGTACATCTGAACACCAACGGGCTGCTGCCCTCGTCGCAACATCTCATGCAGCACCCTCGCTTCGACTCTGTCTCTATGTCGCTACATCACTACGACCGCCAACGGCTGTCAGCACTTTATGGCACCGATATTTCTGAGTCGGCCCTTCGTTTCGAGGGCATTGACATGATGAAGCTCAACGCCAGTTGCAACCTCATACGCGGCTATATCGACACCACTGCCGAGGCGCATCGCATGATGAATTTCTGCCTCAGCCTTGGCCTCACGCGCCTCGGCTTTGTAGCATTGATGAAGACAAACGCCTATTGTCATGAGCACTTCATCCCTCTCACAGCATTGCACCTCGACACCATACCCCATTGCTATTTTACCGAGAGCCGCAACCGTGGGCGCAATTGCTGTTGCAGCAATTATCTCTACAACAGCCGTGGGCGTGTGCTCGACATCTACATGCGCCATTATGCCAACACAGCTTACTGCGAGTCGGCACTGCTATACGATGGCAAACACCTAAGGCAAGGGTTTGCGAGCGATAACATTATTTTTTAAGTAGGCCTTTTTAAAGCATAAAGCAACGAATGACAACCCACAGCCACATAGCCGCACTGTTTGAGCAACGCAAGCATCAGCCACTATTAAACACCTCTTACCCCTTGCACCCAAGCCATTGGGCGTCTTATAGAGTGAGCCAAGGCACACTGCCCTTTGATGCCGACGACACACTGTCGATGTATATTCACGTGCCCTTCTGCCAGCGGCTGTGCGCTTTTTGCGAATACACCCGAATGTTGGTGCCCGATGAAGAAACGCAGATACATTATATAAATGTGGTGCGAGCCGACATTATGCGTTTTCGCCAACACAAAGGAGCGTTTCGTCTGGCGGGCTTTGACATAGGCGGAGGCACCCCTATGGCGCTGTCAGACAATGCCTTCGACCGCCTTCTCGACACCTACGACGAGGCGATAGATGGCCTAACGCCCGCCACCGATTATGAGCCAAGCATTGAGGGTACCTTTGCCTCGGTAACAAAACAAAAGTTGCAGCGCATCGTAGCAAGCGGTGTGCGCCGACTGTCGTTAGGCATGCAAACCTCAAGCAGCAACGTGCTGTGCCACCAAAACCGCGCTACCGACGACCCTACAACGATGGCCCATGTGCTTGACACAGCCGCTGCCAGTGGCATTAAAAAGGTAAACATCGATCTGATGTATGGCCTACCAGGGCAAACCCCTGAGAGCATTGCCGCCGACATAGATATTATTGACACACTACGCCCCCAACAGGTTACGCTTTACGAGCTGCGCACCAACATGTTAGCTTGCAAAACATTGCCTTCAAAAGACCTTCTCTTTTCCCAATACACCCAACTGTTCAATGCCCTTACCACTATGGGCTATCATGCACAGTTTGGGCAAAACACCTTTTCGTTATCGGCTATAGATGGTGGCGTGTCGTCATACCTTCGCAGCCGTATGCTACACGGCACCGCCTATCGCGGCTTCGGGGTTTCGGCACAAAGCATGAGTGGTCATGGTGTGGCCTATAACGTAGGCAAATTGGCCTCGGCCGATACATTAAAAAATATCCTGTCCAGCCACCATTATGCTGAACAGGATGTATATCTACTGCCTCCCACCGAGTGGGTTTCAAAGTATGTTTCAATTGCCGCCTATAACGGAGCGTTCTCGTTACGCCGCATAGAAGAGGCCGTAGGAAAAGAAAACATGGCTCCTTACCTACGAGCCTTGCGTTATTGTTTGGGCGAAGGCCTCTTAACCACAGACAAGGCCAACGATTGGGTGCGCATCACCCCACGCGGCTTCAAACATTATGGTGCCGTTTTCTCACTCTTTACTGGAATAGCATAAGCTATAGAATTCTTCACTCTTCACTTAAACAGCATTTCATATTGCGATTGTATAAAGCCATCGGCCCACGCATAATAGTCGGCAAAGGTTTTATACAGGTTTTTCTTATTATCCTTTTTCTCGTTACGCATATCGTTTACCAGCGCTATGCCACGGCGCATCAGTTCATCTTCAATAGGCTTTATCAGTTGCAAGATGCCATTGCCCTTGCGGTTCACCAGTTGCGCCACGTCAATATAGCTCGAGCGTGTTTTGGTGCGAAGCGGAAAGAGACGTTCCTTCAGCGTCAAGCCATACCTACACAGCACGCTACCGCCCGTGGTGCCACGGCCTAAGGTTTCGGGCAACTTATCGTTTGGCAGCAACACCAGCGGCATAGCCACCGTGGCAAGTGGCGAACCTATAATGGTCCAAGCCACGGTATGTGCTGGAGCCTCATCCTGTGCCACCCCCTCAATAAGCTGTGCGCACGAAGTACTGAAGCGAGGAATGAAGTCGACAAAATTGGCAAAGCGTGGCACCGTGTTATCTTCGGGTGCGAGGTCAAGAATATTAACGTTTGTCAGCCCATGCGTGAGGATGCGTGGCACCATGCGAATAAGGCTGGGCGCGTCGAAACCACCCGCAAAGCCCTGTTGCGTCATATACTTATTGATAGCCAGATAGCGCTCGGTGCCCAAATCCATTGTGCGGTCGCCGCTATAAGCGTGGTTGGTACGAATAAGAAAGCCGTAAGGTGCCACGTTAGGATCGTTAGCATCATATTTGGTCCACCTATGCAGCCCCACCTCATAATAGGCACAGCCGCCTTGCGCATCAATCACGCCAAAGTTGGCATTATTGTTACGCAACGAGGTAGTGTCGAGCAGCGCCTCAAAATCGTTCAGCGTAGCACACAAGGCCAGCGCTTGGCGCATAAGCATGCCCTCGGTTTCAACCTCAAATTCGGTGTCGCCATTCAGGTTATAAGCGGCCGTGTTCATGATAGCAAAGCCCGCCTCGTTATGCCCCGACCATATCTCGGCGTTCACCGTATCTTTAGCTGCCGCCACGCCCATAAAGCGGTAGCGCTCGCCTTGCATCGCAACCATACAGTTGTCAAGGTTGCCCGTGTCGCGGTTCTTAAAAATCATGGGGCGTCCGCTCTTCGTCACGCGTCCCGATACAATAAACGAGGTGCATGCCAGCGTTTGTCCCACAGCTAATAGCCATACCATTGCCACGGTAATGATGTGGCGCATTGATTGGGTTGTCATGATGTTTATCATTCGTTTTATGATGCCACTTGCTGTCCGTTTCTATACAAGAAATCGGGGGCAAAGTCGATGCCGTTATACCATTCTAAGGTCCAATGGTTCAAGCCAAACTGTATAAACTTATCGGGGTCTTTAAGGTCTTCTTTACCTCTGCCTACCAGCAATGGCAAGAAGTCGACACGACGTGTTTCGCCATTACTAAATTTAAGGTCCATGGTGAAATCTTTCAGATAATCAACATCAACCACTCTTATTAAATCAATGTTACTCATTATTCAATTTAATTTATGATCATCGCCAAACATTGCGATAATTATTCCATAGAAACGACATAATTCTGGCATAATGTATTCTCTTTTGTGGCAAATATAATCATTTTATTTCATATTTAAAGTTCTGTTATACTACTTTTTGTTAAATCATCTAAACAAAAAGGGAGCGATAAAAATAAGATGATTAACTTTGACTTTTGTTATTAAAAGCACGAAGACAATTATGAAAAAAACATTTATCATGGTATGTACCGCCATCGCTCTTGTGAGCTGTGGTGGTAGAACAGCGCCCACCGCTGCCGATGTGGTGAGCGACACCGTAGAACAAGCAACAGCACAAACCGAAGAGGCAGAAGAAGTGGCTGGCG
>ENA-ORNT01002342-ORNT01002342.1-human-gut-metagenome-genome-assembly--contig:-NODE-2342-length-11781-cov-3.424186_pt1 | contig 11781 bp, 6 predicted proteins | sample MGYA00242120_ERZ509032 | MGnify/ENA primary metagenome ERZ509032 (study PRJEB26280, sample SAMEA2338729) | human gut metagenome | biome: human gut; feature: human-associated habitat; material: faeces...
TATAACTTTATTTCTATATCAACACCAGCTGGTAATTCTAATTTCATTAGACTATCTACTGTTTTTTGTGTTGGATAAAGAATATCGATTACTCTTTTATGTGTTCTCATTTCAAATTGTTCTCTTGAATCTTTATGTTTGTGTGGAGAACGTAAAATTGTTACTATTTCTCTTTTTGTTGGTAATGGAATAGGACCTGAAATTTGAGCACCTGTCCGCTTAGCGGTTTCAACAATCTTATCAGCAGATTGATCTAAAATACGGTGTTCATAAGCCTTTAACCGAATACGAATCTTTTGTTTTGCCATTATGTTCCCTCCTTCGTCAGATTTGAAATTTGACTAGCTCCGCGGAAATTACCGCCACATCCTGTGGCAAAGCGGCCGGGTGTGTCGCAACCTTCCGCATCAACGCTTCGCAGCTTTCACTTAATAGGGGGTAAGGCAAATCTACCTCCAAAGCTCAAGCACTTATCCATAATACTAAAGAAACGTAATTAGATCAAGGGAAATTTTCGAATATTTTCAATTGAAATATTTTTGTAAAATTTTCTTCCTAAGTTAGTTAAAAATTAGCGAGACTAAAATACCATTAATTTTTCTGATGTATTAAGAAGTAATTTATTTGTTTTGACGAAATTCATTAAAATGCTTTTTGAATTTTTATCATCAAACAAAAAAGAACTACAGTAATCAAACTGTAGCTCTTTGATGGACTTGAGATCACAATGTCAATAATTAGTTATTGCCACCGTTTTTCTTAATAATATCTTCTTGAACAGACTTAGGAACAGCTGAGTAGTGATCGAAAGTCATAGTGAAGGTACCACGACCTTGTGTTGCTGAACGCAATGCAGTAGCGTATCCAAACATTTCAGAAAGTGGAACAAATGAGTGGATTAATTGAGCATTACCACGTTCTTCCATACCATCAATGGTACCACGACGAGCTGTTACTTGACCCATAACATCACCCATGTTGTCTTGTGGTACAACAATGTCAACCTTCATAATTGGTTCAAGGATAACAGGATCTGCTTTCTTAGCAGCATTCTTAAGTGCTAATGATGCAGCAACCTTAAAGGCGGCTTCACTAGAGTCGACTTCGTGGTAACTACCATCATAAAGTTTAGCATGCATGTCAACAAGTGGGTAACCTGCAAGAACACCATTTTGCATAGCTTCCTTTAATCCTTGTTCAACAGCAGGGATAAATTCACGAGGAACAACACCACCAACGATGGCATCTTCAAATTCGAATCCTTCCCCTTCTTTAAGTGGTGTAAATTCGATCCATACATCACCGTATTGACCTTTACCACCAGATTGACGAACAAACTTACCTTGAGCACTTGCAGTCTTAGTAAATGCTTCACGGTAGGAAACTTGTGGCTTACCAACAGTAACTTCAGCGTGGAATTCCCGACGAAGACGTTCAACAATAATGTCCAAGTGAAGCTCACCCATACCAGCAATTAAAGTTTCACCAGTTTCAGGATTAGTTTCAGCCTTGAATGTTGGGTCTTCTTCAGCAAGCTTTTGAAGACCCTTGTCCATCTTATCTTGGTCCGCCTTAGACTTAGGTTCAACAGAAACTTGGATAACAGGTTCTGGGAAGTCCATTGATTCAAGTTGAAGTGGATGGTCAGGATCAGTTAATGAATCACCAGTAGTAGTGTTCTTCAAACCAATAGCAGCAGCAATATCACCAGAGAATACTTCTGGAATTTCTTGTTGTTGGTTAGAGTGCATTTGAAGCAAACGACCGATACGTTCACGCTTGTCCTTAGTAGCATTAAGAACGTATGAACCTGATTGAAGTGAACCAGTGTAAACACGTAAGAATGTCAAACGACCAACGAATGGGTCAGTAGCAATCTTAAATGCTAAGGCAGCAAATGGCTTATCATCACCAGCTGTTAATTCAATTTCATTTCCATCAGCATCATGAGCAACGAATGGCTTAACATCAAGTGGTGATGGAAGATAATCAATAACAGCATCAAGCATCATTTGAATACCTTTATCCTTGTAAGCTGAACCAGCTAATACAGGGAAAATTTGTTCTTCCAAAGTACCTTTACGAATAGCTGCTTTGATTTCATCAACAGAAATTTCTTCACCTTCAAGGTACTTTTCCATTAAGTTATCGTCAATATCAGCTAATGTTTCAACCATTTCGTCATGACGCTTTTGAGCTTCTTCCTTCATATCATCAGGAATCTCAACAGTATCCCAGTTAGTACCGAGCTTATCTTCGTCATAAACATAGGCAACCATCTTAACAAGGTCAACTAAACCGATAAAGTCATCTTCAGCACCAATTGGCATTTGAATAGGAAGAGGAGTAACATTCAAACGGTCTTTAATAGTTTGAACTGAGTAATCAAAGTTAGCCCCAATCTTATCCATCTTGTTCGCAAAAACGATCCGTGGAACGTTAAATTGGTCAGCTTGACGCCAAACAGTTTCTGTTTGTGGTTCAACACCAGCTTGAGCATCAAGAACTGTTACAGCACCATCAAGAACACGTAATGCACGTTCAACTTCGACAGTAAAGTCCACGTGTCCTGGAGTATCAATGATGTTGATCCGGTTATCTTTCCAAACAGCAGTAGTAGCTGCTGACGTGATAGTAATACCACGTTCCTTTTCTTCATCCATCCAGTCCATTTGTGAAGCACCATCATGGGTTTCACCAATTTTGTGAATCTTACCAGTGTAATATAGAATCCGCTCAGTTGCAGTCGTCTTACCGGCATCAATATGTGCCATGATACCGATGTTACGAGTCTTAGCAAGTGGGTATTCACGTTTATTAGCCATCTTAAAAGAGTATCTCCTTCCGAAATATGGTTATCCTTATTTTACCATTATTTTCAAAAAGGGGTGACGTAATCGATGTTTGAACGTCACCCCCTTCACTGAAACTAGTTAAATAACCAGAATCAAATGACAGTGATTATTACCAGCGGTAGTGTGCGAATGCACGGTTGGCTTCTGCCATACGGTGCGTATCTTCACGCTTTTTAACTGAAGCTCCAGTATTGTTTGAAGCATCGATGATTTCACGTGCAAGACGTTCAACCATTGTATGTTCACCGCGCAAACGTGCGTATTGAACAATCCAACGAAGACCTAATGTAGTACGACGGTCTGGACGAACTTCAATCGGAACTTGGTAGTTAGAACCACCAACACGACGAGCCTTAACTTCCAAGACAGGCATAACATTTTCCATTGCTTGTTGGAATACTTCAACTGGATCATTACCAGTTTCGTTCTTAATTTCATCAAAAGCAGCGTATAAAATCTTAGTAGCAGTTCCACGCTTACCATCAATCATTAAGTGATCAATTAAGCTAGTAACCAACTTTGAGTTGTACATTGGATCTGGTAAAATTTCACGCTTTTGTACATGTCCTTTACGTGGCATTACTTAACTCCTCCTTAAAATTACTTCTTATCCTTAGGCTTCTTAGCACCGTACTTAGAACGTGATTGCATACGGCCTTCAACACCAGCAGTATCTAGAGTACCACGGATGATGTGGTAACGAACCCCAGGTAAATCCTTAACACGACCACCACGAATTAAAACAACTGAGTGTTCTTGGAGGTTGTGTCCAATACCAGGAATATAAGCAGTAACTTCGATTAAGTTTGAAAGACGTACACGGGCGTACTTCCGTAAAGCTGAGTTAGGCTTCTTAGGAGTCATAGTACCCACACGAGTAGCAACTCCACGCTTTTGTGGTGATGGAGTCTTAATTTCTTCTTTCTTGAAAGTGTTGTAAACATAACCAAGAGCTGGTGACTTTGACTTGCCCTTGTGGCTCTTACGGCCTTTACGTACCAATTGGTTAATGGTTGGCATTATTTTTTCCCCTTCCTTAATTTAAGTCCACACATCCAGGCGGTTCTTTTTTATGGATAAAAAAAGTCCTGTATGTATTTATACAATTTTTGTGCCTTCGTTGACGCATCTGCCCAACGACAGACACTCCGTTGCTAAAAAAGCACCTTAAATAGACTATCATGCTCACAAATGAATGTCAACGTATCCTTATCGATTTCTTTTAAATCGTTAATTTAAAAGTGAATTTCATTAAAAATTACGTATTTATTTATTGGGAGGTTTTTCATGTTAGTTTTATTATTTTTATTTGGTGCTTCTGTCGCTTCATTTATTACTTCTTGTTGCTATCGTCTAGGCAATAATTGCTCTTTAATCATTCCTCAGCGGTCATATTGTGACAATTGCCATTCTATTTTGCGATGGTGGCATCTCATCCCTATTTTTAGTTTTATCATCCTTCGCGGTCAATGCTTTTATTGTAAACAAAAAATTAGTTTATATCTGCCTGTAATTGAATTCTTATCCGGGATTGCTTTTATCACTTTCATCAGCTATGAACCTATTCATGACTTAATCATTCTTCTCTTTCTCACTAGCTTAATCTTCTTAACTTCTACTGATTTTTTTAGTCATGTAATCTATTCCTATTCACTATTGGGACTATTTCCTATTTCCTTATTATCCATTCCACAAAATTATTTTTACAATTTGATTTTTGCCTGTATTCTAGCAGTCAGTTTACTATTGTTCACTATTTTTACTAAGACACTAGGAATTGGTGATATTGAATTTTTATTTGTAATATGTCTGATATGGGGATGGTACCAAACACTCATAATTATCCAATGGAGTTCTTTAATCATGCTATTCATCTTTTTGTTTACAAGAAAAAAGAAACTACCATTTATCCCCGCACTAGCTTTCACTACTATTCTGTGTCTTCTTATACAAGGCTGTTAAAAAATAAAAGACCAGGATACCCTAGTCTTTTACAATATTTAATTAGTATCATCTTTTACTGGTTTGAGTTTTACTACAAATAAGTTTTGCCCAAATTGAGCGAGGTTTTCAATATTTTGTAGTAATAAGAGCAACCAAGAAAAAGCTAAGCCAAATTCAAATAATTCGAATGCAGTTAAAGAAAGATAATCAGTTAACTTAAAAACAATATATTCGATACTCATTGCGGCTCCAATCGTATAAGAAATCACCAAAAATTGTTTAGTGACTTCGGGTAGAACCCACCTAATAACTACAATCAGAATTAGCATAATATAAACAAGCCACATTGAAATTCTGTCATGTAAAACGTGAAATTCTGGATATTGGGAAAAAGACCAATAGAAGCAATACAGATAGCTAGCATAATTAACAGCCACCGCAATACTTGAATTTTATAACCATGATACCGACGTTGAATATTTACAAACAAGTAATCAACTAAAGCAATCATTAGTAATCCAGTAAAAATCAAAGTTATATTAAATTGCAAACTGGTGGAATTTTTTGCCGTTCCTAAAAAACTAAAATTATAACGCCACCAATCTCGTTTAGAATTCGTCAGCATTGAAAAAAGCATTCCACCAATGATCATTATTGTTAATAAATTGGTGATAACTCCCGATGATAATGTTAAAGCCAAGTTAATCATAATATAATTTATTGCCGCAATAATTACAAATACAAAAGCAGTTGCTGTATAAATATCAAACCGTGCATCCTTAAACATCTGGCCAAATAACCAAAAAATTGCCGATAGTGAGAATGCAATGATTAGTCCACATGCAATCGTAATTGTTGGCAAACTCCGCCAATGAAAATCCTTGCTGGGCCCTTTTCCGAGAATTTTAGTAATAATAAAAGTTATCAAAAACGATAGGATTCCACTACATACTCCTAAGATTAATGCACCATTAGCAATGGAATAATCATCACCTGTTATCGGGACCGTGTTAATTTTTCTGGCGCTAAAAAAAGCTAAAAATATTGCAGCTAAAATAATTGAAGGAATCACATACCAGAAAATGTTAATTTTAGGTAGTTGATCACTCACATTTATTGGACGGATGTTAATTTGTTTATGATTAACACTAAGAGAGAGCTCTTCGTTCGTAGAGAAGTCTGTCTTTTTAAATGCTGAGTCAGGAATTTCTATCTGATATTTTTTTGCCAAGTAATCACCTCATTTTAAACTAAAAAGGCAATGGCCCCTTCACAGGTTAACCATTGCCTTTTTTATAAATTAGTTTTGCTTATCTTCTTCTTTTAACTTAGCCTCAATATCTTTAATTGAGTAAGCAGCTACACTAACTTCTTTTGGCTTGATGTTCCGGTAAGCACTCATACCAGTACCTGCAGGAATAATCTTACCAATAATAACATTTTCTTTCAATCCAACCAACGGATCGTTCTTACCACGAATAGCAGCATCGGTTAATACACGTGTAGTTTCTTGGAATGAAGCAGCGGACAAGAAACTGTTTGTCTCTAAGGCAGCCTTAGTAATACCAAGAATAACAGGACGAGCTGTTGCAGGAATATTTCCAGCAACTAAGGTATCCTTGTTAGCGTCACGGAATTGACTGATATCCATCAATTGACCCGGTAGAAGGTCGGTATCACCTGGATCCATGACACGAACTTTCCGCATCATTTGACGAATCATAATTTCAACGTGCTTATCTAACAAGTCAATACCCTGCATCCGGTAAACACCTTGAACTTGCGATAAGAGGTAAGTTTCAGTAGAAAGAACATCACGAACCTGGATTAATTCCTTAGGATCAATCGAACCTTCATTTAGCGGTGCCCCACGGTGAATGAAATCACCTTCAGCAACTTTCATCCGTGCTGTAATTGGAAGGGTGTAAGTTCGGGTATCAGTCTCACCCTTAATCGTAATATCCTTCGTCCGTTCAGCAGGATTTTCTTCGATAGACACAACTTCACCAGTAACCTCTGTAATTGTTGCCCGACCTTTAGGATTACGTGCTTCAACAATTTCTTGGATACGTGGAAGACCTTGAGTAATATCATCGTTACCAGCAACCCCACCAGTGTGGAAGTTACGAAGGGTTAACTGAGTACCTGGTTCACCAATTGATTGAGCGGCAACAGTTCCGACAGCTTCACCAGCTTCTACACGGTCACCAGTAGCTGCATTTCGTCCATAACAACGTTCACATACACCATGTTCAGTGTTACAAGTAAATGCTGACCGAATAGTTACTTTCTTTACGCCGGCATCAACAATCTTTTGAGCCATTTCTTCGTCGATAAGGACATTCTTACCAACAATCTTTTCACCAGTCTTAGGATCAAAGACAGACTTCATAGTGTAACGGCCCATGATTCGATCATAAAGTGGTTCAATCATTTCGTTACCGTTTGTAATAGCAGTAACTTCAAGTCCGCGATCAGTACCACAGTCTTTTTCACGAACAACCACATCTTGCGCAACATCAACCAGACGACGAGTTAAGTAACCTGAGTTGGCAGTCTTCAAGGCTGTATCAGTCATACCTTTACGAGCACCGTGTGATGAAATAAACATTTCCAACACTGAAAGTCCTTCATAGAAGTTTGACTTAACAGGTAATTCCATAATCTTACCGTTTGGTGATGCCATCAATCCACGCATTCCGGCTAACTGAGTAAAGTTTGAAATGTTACCCCGCGCACCAGAGTCGGACATCATGTTAATTGGGTTATGGATATCCATGTGTTCAATTAACTTGTTTTGAACTTCATCCTTAGCATCGTTCCATGCACCGATTACTCGTTCATAACGTTCATCGTCTGTAATTAAACCTCGACGGAATTGCTTAGTAATTAAAGCAACTTGCTTTTGTGCCTTATCAAGAATTTCTGGTTTTTCTGGTAAATCATGAATATCAGACATAGCAGTCGTTAGACCAGAAATAGTTGATTCGTAGTAACCTAAGTCCTTAATACGATCCAAGAATTGAGAAGTCTTCGTAACTTTGTAACGCTTGTATACTTCAGCGATCAAGTCAGATAAGAAGCCCTTCTTAAATGGTGGAACTAATGGTGCATTTTCAAGGTATTCATGAATATCTTGACCAGGTTCAAGGAAGAAACGATCATCAACACCATTTTGAATATTTGCATCTGTTGGTTCGTTAATGTAAGCAAAATCTTTTGGCATAATTCGGTTGAAAAGAAGCTTACCAACAGTTGTCACCATGATCTTGCCTCGTTGTTCATCAGTAAATGGCTTTTCAGGGAATGCAGATACTTGAACTCCAACACGGGTTTGTAATGAAACATAGTCATTGCGGTAAGCAAGTTCAGCTTCATCAGTATCCTTGAAGATCATTCCTTCACCTTCACGACCCTTATCTTCAGTAGTCATGTAGTAGTTACCAATAACCATATCCTGTGATGGTGAAACAATAGGTTCTCCGTCACGAGGACTAAGAATATGGTGAGCAGCAAGCATTAACAAACGTGCCTCCGCTTGAGCTTCATCAGATAATGGAACGTGAATAGCCATCTGATCCCCATCAAAGTCAGCGTTATATGCTGAACATACTAATGGGTGAAGACGCATTGACTTACCAGAAACCAAGATTGGTTCAAACGCTTGGATACCTAACCGGTGAAGAGTAGGTGCCCGGTTTAATAGAACTGGGTGTTCCTTAATAACGTCTTCCAATACATCAAAGACATCATCATCACTGCGATCAATCTTACGCTTAGCAGCTTTAACGTTAGCGGAAAGGCCACGTTTTACCAATTCATGCATAATAAATGGCTTAAATAATTCAAGTGCCATTGGAACTGGTAATCCCATTTGGTTCAACTTCAATGATGGACCAACATCAATAACGGAACGACCAGAGTAGTCAACACGCTTACCAAGTAAGTTTTGACGGAAACGACCTTGTTTACCTTTTAACATAGAAGAAATTGATTTAAGTGGTCTATTTGATGGGCCAGTAACATTTCTACCACGTCTTCCGTTATCAAATAAAGCATCAACTGCTTCTTGAAGCATTCTTTTTTCATTTTGAACAATGATTGATGGAGCATTTAACTCAAGTAATTTCTTTAAACGATTGTTACGGTTAATAACACGTCTATATAAGTCATTTAAATCACTTGTTGCAAAACGACCACCATCTAATTGAATCATTGGTCTTAGTTCTGGAGGTATAACAGGAAGTGCTGTTAATATCATCCATTCAGGTTTATTTCCTGATTTATCAAATGAATCTAATATGTCTAATCTCTTTAATAATCTTGTTTTCTTTTGCTCTGAAGCACCATCTAACTCTTCTTCTATTTTTGCTATTTCAGCTTTAACATCTATTTCTTTTAGAAGTTTTAAGATAGCTTCAGCTCCCATACCCACTTCAAAAGTATTTCCATACTTTTCATAGTATGCACGGTATTCTTTATCAGATAAAGTTTGTTTCTTTTCAAGTGGAGCTGCACCTGGATTAATAACTACGTATGATACAAAGTATAATACTTCTTCTAAGTCTCTTGGAGACATATCAAGTACTAATCCCATACGGCTTGGTACACCTTTAAAGAACCAGATGTGAGATACTGGAGTAGCAAGTTCGATATGACCCATACGTTCACGGCGAACCTTAGATTTAGTAACTTCTACTCCACATCTATCACACACGATATCTTTATATCTTAATCTCTTATACTTACCACAAGCACATTCATAATCCTTTGTAGGTCCAAAGATTTTTTCACAGAATAAACCATCTCTTTCTGGTTTTAAAGTACGATAGTTTATTGTTTCTGGTTTTTTTACTTCTCCATAAGACCATTCACGGATTTGTTCGGGTGAAGCGATAGATATTTTAATTCCTTCAAATCTATTTGCATCTAACATTATTCTTCATCCCCTTCCACTTGTAAATCTTCCGATTCATCTAAATTGTCTTCTAATTCAGCTTCGTAATCATCAGATTCTTCTTCCGAAAGATCATCTCTTTCTTCTGCTTCCTCTTCTTTACTTACTATATCAACAGTTTCTTTTGGTTTTACCATTGATACATTATCTATTTCTTCGATTGATAAAGGAGCTCCTTCTTTGTCTTCCTCTTCTTCTAGAGTCTTAACATCTACTTCTTTACCATCTTCATTTATCATTGCAACATTTAAACCTAAAGCTTGGAATTCTTTAACTAAAACACGGAAACTTTCTGGAACACCTGCTTGATTAATTGGTTTACCCTTAACAATTGATTCGTATACCTTAACACGTCCTACAACATCATCTGACTTAACTGTTAAGATTTCTTGAAGTACGTGAGCAGCACCATAAGCATAAAGTGCCCAAACTTCCATTTCACCAAATCTTTGTCCACCAAATTGAGCTTTACCACCTAAAGGTTGTTGTGTAACTAATGAGTATGGACCAGTTGCACGTGCGTGTAATTTATCATCAACCATGTGGTCAAGTTTAATCATGTACATAACACCAACTGCTACACGGTTATCAAAAGGTTCACCTGTTTTACCATTGTATAAAACAGTCTTTCCATCTGGATCCATTCCAGCTTCTGCCATCATTTCTTGGATATCTTCCCAAGTTGCACCATCAAATACTGGAGTTGCAGTATATACTCCTAATTTCTTAGCAGCCATACCTAAGTGCATTTCCAAAACTTGTCCTGGGTTCATACGAGAAGGAACACCAAGTGGGTTAAGTAAGATATCAACTGGAGTACCATCTGGTAAATATGGCATATCTTCTTGTGGAACAACAAGTGATACAACACCTTTATTTCCGTGACGACCAGCCATTTTGTCACCAACCTGAATCTTACGTTTTTGAACTATATAAACACGGATTTCTTTTGAAACACCGCTTGGTAATTCATCAGAATCCTTCTTAGTATAAATTTTTATATCATGAACTATACCAGCTCCACCATGTGGAACTCTAAGAGATGTATCTCTTACTTCACGAGTTTTTTCACCAAAGATTGCGTGTAATAATTTTTCTTCAGAAGTAAGTTCTACCATTCCTTTTGGAGTAACTTTACCAACTAAAATATCATTTTCTTTTACTTCTGTACCTATTCTTACAATACCTTCAGCATCAAGATTCTTTCTTGCATCCTCAGATATATTAGGAATATCTCTAGTTATTTCTTCTGGTCCAAGTTTTGTATCACGACATTGGATTGAATAACTTTCTATATGAATTGATGTAAATGCATCATCTTTTACTAATCTTTCATTTAATATAACAGCATCTTCATAGTTATAACCATTAAATGTCATAAATGCTACTGTTAGGTTTTTACCAAGAGCAAGTTCACCTTTATCTGTACTTGGTCCATCAGCAATAATCATATTTCTTTCAACTTTGTCTCCAGCTTTAACTATTGGACGTTGATGATAACAAGTTCCACCGTTTGATCCTTCAAAGTTCATTAGTGTATAAACGTCTTTACCACCCTTAGTTTTTACAATTATCTTTTTACCATCTGCGTATTCTACAATACCATCTGCTTTAGCAACTATTGTTGCACCACTGTCTCTAGCAGCAATATATTCTATACCAGTTCCAACATATGGAGCTTCTGCTTTTAAAAGTGGTAATGCTTGACGTTGCATGTTTGATCCCATTAGGGCACGGTGTGCCATATCGTGATCTAGGAATGGAATACATGATGCTGTTACAGATATAATTTGTTGTGGAGATACATCTATATAATTAACTTCATTTGCTTTTACAATTATATTTTCACCACGGAATCTTGCTGTAATTTCATCATCTACTATTTTTTTATCTTTAATATTTATTCTTGCTTGTGAAATAACATAATCTAATTCTTCATCAGCAGTTAAATAACGTACATCGTCTTCATCGATAACACATTTATTAACTTTACGATATGGAGTTTCAATAAATCCATATTCATTG
>ENA-ORNT01002344-ORNT01002344.1-human-gut-metagenome-genome-assembly--contig:-NODE-2344-length-11773-cov-5.967145_pt1 | contig 11773 bp, 12 predicted proteins | sample MGYA00242120_ERZ509032 | MGnify/ENA primary metagenome ERZ509032 (study PRJEB26280, sample SAMEA2338729) | human gut metagenome | biome: human gut; feature: human-associated habitat; material: faeces...
TTAAGACAGCGGCCTCTCACGCCGTTAACGTGGGTTCGATTCCCGCACGGGTCACTTGCTAAAAGCACCAAAATCTGACGATTATTCGTTTGGTTTTGGTGCTTTTCTCTTTGCCTGCATTGCGCATACCACACTTTTACCGCACTCGCGTAATTTTGTCAAGAGGTGGTGCCGGGGGAGAGGGAGCGTCTGTTGTTCCCGCGCACAGTATAAAAGCGAAGCGAACAGGCAGTAAAGGGGCTTTCGCGGCATATCCTCGCTTTACAAGTTGGGCTGTGGTATTCCACGACCCCTTGACAGCCCGTTCATTCGCTTTTTGAAGGCAATCGCGGAACAAACAGAAATCATATCCCGATGTGTATGGGATAGTTTTTCAATTTGAAAAAAGTCTCCCCCTGCCCGCGTGATGGGCAAGGGGAGATTGTGTGTTTATGGGGGTATATTAGGAGAAAGTCACGCACCAGACTTCGACGCCGTAAGCTGTATTAAAGGTGCAGGCAATACCCATTTGGGTGTAACCGGGGGTCATAATGTTTGCATAGTGGCCAGAGCTGTTTTTCCAACCAGTGCAAGCGGCAGACGCACTTGTTGCACCAGAGCACAAGATTTCCGCAGTTGTTGCACCATCATGGGAGAAAACATCATTTGCAATAAGGTAAACGCATCTATCGTGTGCGATACTTGACAAGGAACTGCTTACAGTAAGGGCAGGCAGACCGCCCTCTGCGCGCATGGTATTGATATTGTTTGCAACAGCCCAGTATGCAGAATCGGAAGAATCAATGTTCCACCATGTTTCGCCATCGGTGGCGGGGTCCATTGGGAGAGCGCCGTATTCAAAGCTGGAAGATGCGGCGGGCGCGGAAGACTGAGCTTGTCCACCGTCAGACGTAGAACCGCTGTTACTGGAAGATGTGCCGTTGCTATTGCTTGTGGCGTTTGTGGTGTTGGTTGCCTTGGTGCTGACCGTGACTTCACATTCTGCGGTCACACCGTTGACCTCAACCGTAATAGTTGCTGTACCATCTGCAACGGCGGTGACATTGCCCTCTGCGTCCACCGTGGCAACGGCTTCGTCACTGCTGGTGTAGGTGACATCATCGGCAAGGGCTTCTTCGGGGGCTACGGTGTAGGTAAGCTGTGCCGTACCATCTGGCCGCAGGGACAATGCAGTGTAATTTAATTCGATGCTTTCGATGGCAGGCAAAACCGTGACCTTGCAGGCGGCGGAAAGTGCCGTGCCGTCAACAGCGGCGGTAATGGTCGCATCACCAGCCGCCACCGCCGTGACCTCGCCCACATCGCTGACTGTGGCGACAGCGTCATCGGAAGAAGTGTAGCTGATGGCAACGTGTGTCGCATCATCGGGCGCAACGGCGGTTTCCAGCGTAGCGGTTTCGCCAGCCGTCAGTGTCAGCGCGTCCGTTGTGGTAATGTCGGTAGGCGTGACAATGACCTCAATTGTCTTACTGGCGGTAATTTTGCCGTCCTTGCTAGATAGCGCAACTTCTGCCGTGCCTGCGCTGACAGCCACCATATTGCCGTTTTCGTCCACCACCAAAACGGCGGGGTCGCTGGAAGTGTAACTCATGTCCAGCGTGTCCAGCTTTTTGGCAAGAGCGGCGCTTTCGGGTGTCGCACCGTCAAAGGCATACTCTGGTGTGGCAGTGAGCGTTGTGCCCTTTTCCATGCTATCAGGTAGATTCAGCGTGACGCCTGTCACATTAACGCCACAGCCTGCCAGACTGACCGCCAGCGCACAAGATACAGAAAGCGCTAGGAGCTTATGCCGAATAGATTTCATAAAAAACATCCTTTCATTTTTTGATTGCATTGTAACATGGAGTGGTAATAGATTCAATACTTAAATAGGGGCTTTTTTAGAAAAAGTTAAGGAAAAAGAGAAAGTAAAAAGAAAAAAGTGTCGGGCGCGATCCTCGCGCCCGACGTACTATAAATTAAGGAAGAACTATTTTACAAATTTTTACCCGGTGGGCAAGAAAAATTATAGGCCTGAAATTCTGTGCCGTCCGAGGAAAGAAAGCGCCCCGGAATCTTGGGCAGATTGGCGGCATCGCCAGTGCCTAGAATCGTCATACTGCTTTCCTTGTCTGCACAGTGAGAGGTAATGCGGATTTCCATATTAGCCTTTAGAGCACCTGGAATACTGCCAACATCACTACGCTGACAGATGCAGATTAGATGCACATGAGCCGCACGGCCAAGGCGAGTTATAGTCAAAAGGTGTTGGACGACTTGGGCGATAAAATCTTTTTCCACCTTGCTCTTGCCAGTAGGGTCTAGTAAGCAGTTCGCTTCATCAATGACAACAAAAATCGGTGGTTGTGGTTCCACGCCGGGCAACACATTATAGTCGGAAATCTTTGAAATCCAAGCCGAACGGCATAGCTCCATGCGCCGGGCGATTTCGTCAACCACAGATTGTAAACCGTCTAATATTTCTTCGTTGGTATCAAGGCAGCGGCAGTCCTCGCGTAAGTCGCGGTAGTCAACATATCCTTTTTGGTCTACCAAATAAGTGAAAGCACCCTTGTTGACAATCTGATAAATAATCCAGCGGGATAAAATGGTTTTGCCGCCACCAGTTGCGCCCGCAATCAGCATGTGCGGTAGGCTATTAAAATTGATGCTATATTCGCCAGCATAAGAAATGCCGAGCTTTACGACAAAGTCATCAGGTGAAAAGTTAGGAGCGGGAATTTTTGTAGGCAAAGAGCCTTTTGCGGGAAAAGCGCGAAATTCAATTAGAGTGTCCGAACCGTCAGAATAGTCAATACTCAAAACGTGGCAATCAAAAGCGGCTTCCAAGTCTTTCTGACGTTCTCGCCAAAGGTCAAGAGAAATTCCTCGGCAATGAAAAATGTATGTAATCACGCCGTCAGAAATGGAGCGGCTGACAAGCCAAGGACAGGCCCCTGCGCTGTTGCAAAAATTGATTGTAGAGAAATTGTAAAGTGTGGAAAGGCGGTGCAAATCTGAAAAAGGAAAGACAAGCATCACAGTAAGCAATACATCGATGAAAGCGTAGAGGGGCAATAGGGCGAGAAGCAAATTTGGCGGAACAGATATAATTTGCAAAACAGGAGCAAGAAGAGTAAGGACGAAGTAAAGAAATGCTTTTGGTGGAGATGAAGCGATGCGGTGTACGCCGTCAGAAAAAGTGTTGATAATGTAGTAGATGAAAGTTCCAATTTTAGTTGATGTCAAATTAGTCATGATTATTCAATCTCCTTTTTGGTAAAGACTTTTTTGAATAAAAATCCGAGAATGAAAGTTGAGAGTAGGGGATAAGGGGAATTTTACATTTCGGTGAATCAAAACATTTATTGAGTGGGCTGTCTTTAGAAAGCTCGATGAAAGGCTGAAAATCAATCCATTCCAGTGTACCCAGTCTTTCGGCTTCAGCGAGGTCGATACATTCTTTCTGGAGTTTTGTAGCAGTCAGATAGTTGTGTATCAAATTTAATTGTATCCGAGAACTAGCGACTTCTTCGGGAGATGCAAGAGCATCGCTTCTGAAAATCACATAATGCGGTGTTGAATCGTAAACAGTGCTTAAATGGTCTATTATCTCCGAGGGGGTGTGGTTGCAACCGTTAATATAAGTGGTTATAACTACAAGACGTTGACTTTCGGTTGCTTTTTTGGCGCGATTTCGGACGGGAAGATATGATTCTTGATGCATCACATGATGCGATTTTGTCACGGCGGCAACGGAAAGCATGTATTTGTTATATTCTCCCAACTGACGAGAGTAGTCACAGTATTCTGGAAAATAGTAAGTGGCTAACCGCTTTGCACGAGAGAGACCACGCGAAACCCAATAACGAGATTTGAAAGGCACGGAGCCTATTTCCTTGGAAATATACTTGACAACGTAACTCGATGCTTTGTCCAAATCAATGACAGGCTCCAACGTATTGTAACCAAAAAGACGCTCCCATTCCCGGCAATGAAATACCGGGCTGCCCTTGCGAACTTTTTCGCAGATTTTTATTGGAAGTTTTTTCGAGCCGTTGACGTCTGACATTGTATATGGGATGCAATCCGAGGAAGGCATGCAAGACACAAAACCGTGTAAATGAATTGCACCGTCCTTGTGCATTTCCGGAACGAGTAAATATGCGAAACCGGGACAGTGTGCAGAGCCATTCTTGCGCTTTCTACGCCAACGCTTGGCCATAGCTTTGATAATATCTTGCAAACCGTCTGGGGTGTAGCGATTTTTCCAAAGCTGGGGAGAGAGCGTAATTGTCACGAAGAATTGCCACGGATTGCAAGCGGCTAATTCACGAACCGCACGAATTGAACGGCTGACAGAAGTACGGATAGATTCAGCTTGCCGCTCATCTTGTGTGCGTTCATCTGGAAGTGCCCAGCCAGATGCGACATTATAATTATGTACATAATGTGTGTCAACGCCGGGAGCAATACAGGTCGGGCGATAGATGACCTTAGTAGTGTTGCCCATTCCATATACCATGATGACGTTAGTTTCCATCTTTGGGACGCATCGCATAATGGGCAAGCCGGTGGAGTCGGTAAGAGATGTGGGCATATAATGATAATTGTCAAGAATAGAATCCATAGATAGTATACCTAAAAAGTTGACGTCCCTAAGATGTTACACTGTCAAGTCCCCCTGCGATAGCGGACGAACCGCGACAAAAAATATAGCTGACAGGCTATGCACCTTGCAGGCGCACAGCCCGCCAGCGCGAACTCAAGCGTTAGTCAAGCACTTCGACAGTGTCAACCTTGCCGTAGCGATTGTAGTAGAGTTTTACTTCGTGCCCCAACAGCGAAAAGGGGTCAATGCCGTTCATCATGGAGAGCTTTCGTTCACTAAGATAAAAATGTTCAGCCGATTGACCCTGTCCATGCCGTGGGTCGATGGCGTCTGAAACATAAACATTGTAGCCTTTAATCATTTCGCCAGTTTTGGTCGGAAAGTCTGACTTGCGAATACCAATAATTTTCATTGTAATTATCTCCTTAGTAATGTGTAGAAATTGTAAGTATCGATGGAATAGGTTAATCAGCACATAGGCATCACCCCCTTTAATTTATATCGCACGTATTATACCAACATTGCGTTGGGGTCGGCGTATTGCGTAGATCCTGCCAAGGCAGGACCTACGCAATACGCCTTTCTGCCGCGCTCAACCTGTTTGTTCAGTTCAGCTTCAAGTATGTTCACAAGAGCATCTGAATCACCGTCCATTGAGTGACTGTATACACCCAGCGTCATACCAGGGTGTACATGACCCATCAGCTCATCTAGTTGCCATAAGGGGAGAGCGGTCTTGTAAATTGACGCAAATGTGTGGCGCAGCTCGTAAGGAGTGACGTAAGAAATATGATTGTGTGTGCAATAGCGTTTCCATCGAAATCGATAAGTGATTTCTGAATAGTCGCCAAAAACCCGCTCGGAAGCAGAGTGCTTACCACGAAAAGCAGCTTGTGCCGCGAAGAGTGCGCGTGTATGCTCGGTTTGGGGGAGGAATCGGTCAGCAAATTCATTTTTTCCATGACTTTGCCGACCTTTTTCATCAATAGCGCGCTGGATGTGTATGTAACTATCTGTAATGTCGCCCCATTGCAGACCCATGATTTCACCGGGGCGTAATCCGAGTGCTATTCCTAACCGATAAGCATTTACCAAATCATCAAAAACTTCCTCCCCGCGCAAAAATGTATTGTCGCTAGTGAAGACACGGTAAATTCCAACAGCGGTTAAAGTTTGCTTATGAGATTTTTTTGCACCCCTTGGAATCTTAACAGAACGAACACTTAAATCATTTCGGATGTCGCAGTCATCAAGATAATGACAAAAGCCTGAGAGAACACCGCGAATGTTTTTCAAAGTTTTTTCGCTTAGTTTCTTAGAATACGCAAGGTTGATGACGCGTCGCAGGTCTTGGCGTGTTAATTGCAAGACAGGAATATTACCAATTACAGGGGCAATGTGGTTTTTGTAGTAGTTGCGCAAATTATAAATATCGACTGTAACGGCTTCTTTATCGCAAAAGAAATTCTGAAAAACTGCATCTGTTGTGACAGTATAGCTTTTTGTGGTCTTACTACTGCCGTTAATCCATGCGAGGGCTTTTTTGGCGCATTCACGGCGGCCAGCATCACCTGCTTTGCTACTATAAAAAGTTTTTCGTACATTATTAATTTGTAAATCTAAGCGGTATCCACCAGTGTGGCGGGGCTTGACTTTGCTCATTAAATTTTTTTGTGTGTAGATGCTATTCATTTGATACTCCTTTGAGTCGTTCTGTTGGTCGAATAAATAATTGATAGTAGTCTTCTGGTGAAAGACCTAATTCTTGACCGATTCTTGCTATTTCGTAAGCATCAAACATACAAAGCCCTTGCATACGAGAAGACATTTGCTGTTGCGAAAGACCAATCTTTGCGGCGATACTTGTATCGGTTTCATCACGCAAAATGATTCTTGCATGAAGCTCTTTGTATGGTTTGATGTGTAGCTTTCTCATGTCTTTTCTCCTAATCATGCTCGAAAAAGTTATCTTTTTTGATTGTGATGGTACTATACCAACGCTTTTTGCTTGAGCCAAAGTAAAAAACATGATTTTTGGGCAAAATTTGATTACAAAAAGATTACAAATTCATAAAAAGGAAAATCCCCCTTTCCTGCGCAAATTACAGGAGAGAGGGAAAGTGTGGGAAATACCACAGTTTCACACCGCAGTAAAAACCATTTAAGCGGGTTATCGACAATGTAGAAAACTTGACTGCACGTTGAAACGTAGAAAAACTATGGTGCAATGTGTCAAGATTAAATTCGATTCCCGCACGGGTCACCAGGAAGCTCAACTTCGCAAGAGGTTGAGCTTTTTTCTTTTTATTATATATGTTAAGGAGTAGAGGAGTGCAGGAATCGAAAAGCCCGGGCCCCGCGTCCGCGTACCGCGGGGCAAAAACAGCCCTGCGGGCTGTTTTTAGGGCGCGGGAGATTCCCACACGAGCGCGAACGTAGAGGGAGTAGAGTAAAGCAACGCGGGGTTAGTAGGGCCGTAAAGGCGAAGGTGCGCGGGCGGATATGGAATCCGCCCCTACGGTGTGAAAGGGAGGGGGGCGATAGAGATACAGTGGAGGGCCGGGCGTGCCCGGCCCCTACCGGGATGCGAAAAGTTTAAGTGCTGGTAGAGGCGAAGCTGCCGGGAGGGATGAACCCGTCCCCTACGAGCCTAGAAATCGGTCATTCATCCCGCTTCAATGACGTTTTATCCATGATTGCCCCGCTGACGTCAGACAGCGTGCTAGAATAAAGCCACAGTAAAAAACACAGAAGCGGAGGAAATAACGATGAAACAATGTCCTAAATGCGGTAAGATGCTCAATGATTCTATGGCGTTCTGCACACAGTGCGGCACGCCCTTGGCGAATGCGGCTGCCCAACCTGCACCCCAGCAGCCCCAGCAGCCGGTCTGGCCTGCATCGCAGCCTGCCCAATCCGCGCCCCGGTTCGCCCAGCAACCCACCCAGCAGCACTACTACGCACCTGCCAACCCGGTGCTGAACACCGTAAAGCAGATGGCAACCTCGCCGCTGTTTTTGGCGGCGACGGCTGCCCAGAGCGGCATGGTGCTGTTCAACATCATCGCGTCCATGGCGGGCACAAGCGGCCTGCTGGGGACGGTGGGCACCTATCTTTCGATGATCCTGAGCCTGGGCGGGTACAGCTCGCGGGAGGCATCCGGCCTGTTGGACGGCATCGGCTCGCTGTTCACCGGGGCGTCCCTGGGCGCGACCTTGGTGGGGCAGTGCCCGGCTATCCTGATCGCCGTGGGCCTCTGGCTCATCTACCTTGCGGAGGCTGGCAAGATCAGCACAGCGACGAAAAGTACCGGCTTTACCCTCGTCAAGATCAGCACCATCATCAGTCTGGCCGTGAGCATTCTGGGCCTGGTCGTGGCGGAAATTTTGGCCATCATGATCACCGCAACCGCGGCAAAATACGATGATTCCGCGATTGGCGGCGGCATCATCATTATGCTGCTTCTGCTGGTCGTCATGGGCCTGGGCATCCTGATGAACAGCAAGACCCTGAGCACTCTTGGCGTGATGGCGAAAACCGCCCAGACCGCGCAGCCCTCGGACAAAATCTCAACCTTCGTGGCGGTCATCAGCTTCCTCAACGGCATCGGCGCCGTGATCGGCATGCTGGGCTTCGGCAGCGTTCCCTCGGTGCTGAGCAGCCTGTGCAATGCGGTGGTCTGCATCTGCTTTGCCGTGTTCCTCTTCCAGTATCGCGACAAGATGCGTGCGCTGATGGCAGGCCGCACCGCGCAGACTGTCTAAAAGCACAGCCGGCGCCCCTACATAAACTACCTTGCGCAGGAACCTTTCCCCAAAGGCCCCTGCGCTTTTTTGCTGCGCGGCGGCGAGCAATCTGCTGAAAATTACTGTACAATTTTGGAAGATATGCCCAAAGCAATTTGGTTGCAATGCGGCGGGATTTTCGGTATACTGGTATACACAATATACAAAATAACCTGAAGTTCCGTCGAAATTTCAGGCGGAAAGCCGGACTGCCGTTGAAAAAAATTAGAATACAACGTGTGAGTGTCTTTGATATCGCGGTCACGCTGCATGACAGCGACCTTGCCATGTCGGACGCCGAGCAGATGCGCAAAGCCCAGCAGCTGGTCTGCAACAGCCAGTATCAGAATATGCGCAACGACGTCACCAACAAAGTGACGGAGGGCATTGAGAGCCTGACAGAACTGATCCGCAGCAACCAGGGGCGCGCGGCGACCATCTTTACCGACCGCGAGAACCCCGGCCAGAGCATCTTCAAGGATGCCGATCAGGCGTTGTACCAGGTCAAACAGAATGGCAGGCACGGCTGTGGATTCTATTAAAAAGTGGCTGCCCCGGCTGGCGGATGCGCTGTTCCCACGGCGGTGTCCCTTTTGTGGGGCGCTGCTGGGCGCGGATGCCTTGCAGGGGACCGTCTGCCCGGCCTGCGTGCCCGAAGAAATGCGGCTGCAGCACATCCCACCGCGCCTGCCGGAAGGGGAGCACAGCTTTTATGCCCTGAGCCAGGCTGCCGCAGCCTACTATTATGCCGACACGGTGCGCAGTGCGATTTTGCGCTGCAAGCGCGGCGGCAGCCCCTGGCGTGCCCGGGAGCTGGCCGACCGCATGGCGGAGCTTGGCTGCGTCACGGCGCTGAATCTCGACGGCGGCGGCTCGACCTCTCTTGGCGCGATCTATCCGGGCTACGCCTCCGGCGCGACCGTCAACCAGCCCGAGGACGGCGCGCTGCGCGCCTGTGCAAACTTCATCTTTCTCGTGCGGGAGACGACCCGCTCCGAGGATGCGGATATGCTCTGCCTGTATCCCTACGGCGCGCAGGCTGTGCTTCCCGGCGCAAAGCTCAATATGACCGTAAAGGCCGCCGACCGTAACTATATGCCCGCCGAGCTTCCCGACGAGGTCGCCTTCGGCGCGGACGGCGGCGAGATCAGCGCGAAGGGCGTGCTGACCGTGGACGACGACGCCAGCGGCTATGTCACCGTCTCCGCCGTCTCCGGCGATCTGAGCGCCCGCGTCCAGCTTCCGGTCCTCGATACGATCACGGAGCTTTCGCTCAAGAAGGCCGATTCCAACGTCTCCTTCACGGAGGCGACCGTCCCCGGCGGCAGCTCGACCAGCCTTGCGTCGCCAGCTACTATGGGCGCACCGTCGCCTCGCAGAACAGCAGCTTTGAATGGACCGTCTCCGGCGGCATCGGCGCCATCGACAAAAACGGCGTTTTCAAGGCTGCCGATACCGCGCAGCGCATCGAGGGCACCATCACCGTCTCCTATGGCGATGTGACGGCGGAGGCAAAGATCACCGTCGCACCCGCCAACCCCTTCGCGGACATGAGCAAGCATTGGGCAAAGGACTACGTCAACGAGCTGTACTTCGACGGCGTTCTGACCGGCTCCACCGGGTCCGACGGCAAGCTCTACTACCGCCCGAACGACTCCATGACCCGTCAGGAGTTCGTCGTTGCGCTGATGCGCTTCCTCGACGTGGACGTCACGCTTTATACGAAGTCCGATCTGCCCTATGCCGACAACGATAAGATCGCAAAATGGGCGCAGGACGCCATGAAGGCCGCCTATCAGCTCGGCTACATGAGCGGCTCCTCCTCGAACGGCAAGCTCTACGCCAAGCCCACCGCCACCATCTCCCGTCAGGAGGCGATGGTCATTCTCGCCCGGAGCCAGAAGCTCCAACAGGAGGACGAAAGCGTTCTGGATAAGTTCACCGACGCGGGCCGCGTCGCCTCCTGGGCGCGGCCGGAGCTTGCCGCCATGGTGGAGCGCGGCATCATCAGCGGCTCCAAGGGCAAGCTCAACCCGACCGGCAATGTCACCCGCGGCGAGGTCGCAAAGATGCTCTACGCCCTGCGCTATTCCGACAGCAATTCCTGAGCGCTGAACAGCAAACCGCATAGAACAAAGCGCCCGGCGCTGCATTTGCAGCGCCGGGACGTTTCTGCTTGTCAGGACTTTTTGGGAAACTGGATGACCTTTCCGTCCTCCGGCTTCTTTTTGTGCAGCGGGCGCTTGTTGCCCTTTTCATCGACAATATAGGTGTTGTCCAGATGCGAGCACAGCGCGGCCTTGACGGAGTCGATATACTCCCGGCGGAGCACGTCGCGCTCGGCAAGCTCCTCCTCCGTCAGCCCTTCGGCCTTTGCCTTTCTGGCAAGCTCATTGATGCGGTCGATCCGTTCCTGCTTCATAAAATTCACACAAACCGGCTGATGACAATGCCGGTCCTTCCTTTCTTTGTTGTTCCGGAGAGCTCCTCCAGCCGGATCTTTCCCAGTCCGCGCACGGAGACCACGTCGCCTTCGCAGACGGTTTTGTCGGATTTGACGCACGGCATGTGGTTCAGCTCCGCCTTGCCGCTTTCGATATACAGCGCGGCCTTGCCGCGGCTGAGCCCGAAGCCCGCGGATACGACGCTGTCCAGCCGGAGAGAAGAGACCGTGTCGCGCACGGTCTTGACCTGCGCGGCCGGAATTTCCAGCTCGGAAAGCGCCAGCTCCCGAAGCGTCAGTCTGGCCCGTCCGGCAGAGGTCAGGTTTTGCAGGACGTAGGGGAGAATCTCCCGCGTGACGAGAAAATCGCACCGGCCATCGCGGACGAAAATATCGCCGACTGTCTCGCGCTTGATGCCCGCGCCCATGAGCGCGCCGAGAAAATCACGGTGCGAGAGCCTGTCGCCTGCAAAAAACTCCGCGCAGACGGCGGCACAGGGGCCGTCCTCCGACGAGAGCCAGCCTTCGTCCAGATAATCCGGCAGCCAGCAGCACATATTGCGCTCCGTTCCGGCGGCGCCTCCGAAGAAGTGCAGCTCCGTGCCGCGCAGGAGCTGCTGCGTCAGAAGCTGTTCGCGCGGTGAGAGAAAGCAGGTCGCGGCGGGAATGTTCCGCTGCGCGGCAAGGGTGATGCGGTCGTAGACCCGTGCCAGAAGCATGGCCTCGTCCTTGTCCTGCGCAAGCTTTTCGATTTTTTCACGCTTTTCCATTGCCTCGCCTCGCTTTCAATATTTTATTATACTACAGCTTTTGCAAAAGATAAAGACGCTGCGGCTGACACTTGAGAAAAATTCAAATTTCCGGTATACTAAACGAAAACAGGAAGGGAGGCGGCACTATGAAGGTGCTGATTATCGGCGGCGGCGACGGTGCCATGCTGCGTGAAGTAACCCG